>Ga0182021_10001847_pt1 | contig 24644 bp, 18 predicted proteins | sample 612E3MmetaG_FD_120493 | JGI IMG/M metagenome (GOLD analysis project Ga0182021, IMG submission 120493) | Permafrost microbial communities from Stordalen Mire, Sweden - 612E3M metaG (Illumina Assembly) | ecosystem: Environmental > Terrestrial > Soil > Wetlands > Permafrost | place: Sweden... | reverse complement strand
TAATATTTATAAATATGCCTTCACGAAGGACCAAAATGGGAATGCCCTGGGACTGGGAGATATAATAAAACTTGCAAAGCTTAATTCCGGGAGCGGACAGAATAAGAGGAATTTTCTGCTTCTTGGTGATCCTGCAGTCAGGCTGGCCTACCCATGGCACGGAAAGGTTGTCACGGATTCCATTGATAAGACTTCTGTAAATCAGCCAATTGATAGCCTTAAAGCTCTCTCACTGATAACAGTTTCAGGTCACATAGAAGATAATAATGGCAATGCTCTGAAAGGTTTCAACGGAGTGGTTTCTCCTTTGGTTTATGATAAATTAAGCAGCATAAGAACACTGGCAAATGATGGCGGTTCAGTGATGAACTTCAATCTCCGGAACAGTATTCTCTTCAGTGGTAAGACTATGGCTTCAAATGGAAAATTCACCTTTACATTCATTGTACCTAAAGATATTGATTACTCATTCGGAAAAGGCAAGATAAGCTACTATGCAAATGAGGGCAATAATGATATGGCCGGATCATTTACCGATCTTATTGTAGGTGGATTCAGTAATTCAGGTATATTGGATACGACCGGTCCACTGATCAAACTATATCTTAATGATACACTTTTCAAAAACGGTGGAATCAGCGATAAAAATCCTGTCATGCTTGCTGTTATTGAGGACAGAGGAGGCATTAATACCACCGGAAATGGCATAGGCCACGATCTGACAGCATTCATAGATGATGAAAGAAATAGTTCCTTCGTTCTTAATAGTTACTTCGAAAATGATTTTGATAATTATATGAAAGGCCGGATTGTTTATCCGCTTGGCGAGATGAAATCAGGCTCTCATTCACTGACACTCAAGGCGTGGGACAATTTCAATAACTCTTCAGAAGTATCTGTTAAATTCATTGTTAGGACAGATGAGGGATTTATAATAAATAACCTGCTGAACTATCCAAATCCTTTTACTGATATGACAAATATAACAGCTGAACATAACAGACCTGATAAAAATCTCATGATCAGGATAAATATTTACAGTCTGAGCGGTAAAATAATCAGGATTATTGAAACAACTTTTGAAGCGACGGGATATAAACTTCCGCCTATTATGTGGGACGGCAAAGGAGAGGGCGGAAGAAAGGTAGGGAGAGGCATTTATCCTTATTCAGTGACAGTTTCTACAGAAAATGGTGAAATTGCCAGAGCATCTGGAAGAATGGTCATTTTATAAGTACTATACAATAATATAGGGAAAAAATTGTTTTATATTTGCATAACCTACCTAAGAGAAATTAGGAAATGAAGAAAAAGACCATAGAGATAATACTGTTTTTTCTGGCCACAACTACCTCTGTCAAAGTGTTTTCACAGGCTAGTTCGGGGGAGATTAATGCTATTCAGACTGTTGTACCATTCCTTACTATAGCTCCTGATTCGCGGGCAGGAGCTATTGGAGATGCCGGTGTAGCTACTTCCCCTGATTGTTACAGCATGCACTGGAACCCTGCAAAATTTGCCTTTATTGATGGAAATGGTGGAGTAGGCATATCATATGCCCCATGGCTGAGAACCCTTGTTCCTGACATAAACATCGCTTATCTTGCCGGTTATGGCAGAATTGACTCCAAACAGGTCATCAGCGGAAGCCTTCTTTATTCATCACTTGGGGACATTCCCTTCACCGATGATTTTGGGAACCTTCAACGCAACTTTAAACCAAATGAATTTGCTATAGACGCTGGTTATTCACGGCTTTTCAGTGAACACTTTTCCGGCGGTATTGCCTTCAGATTCATATATTCCAATCTTACCGGTGGATCATATACCGGTGGTACAGCTACAAAACCCGGGATATCATTTGCTGCAGACCTTTCAGGCTATTATCACAAAAACATTGAGATTATGAGCAAAAATGCCATCATTGCATTTGGACTCAACTTTTCAAATATCGGTTCTAAAATGAGTTATACAGACTCAAAACAACCCGATTTCATCCCAATGAATATGAGACTTGGCACTTCCGGAACAATAGTACTGGACAGTTATAATAAACTCACGCTTACTATTGATCTTAACAAGCTCCTCGTTCCCACACCGCCAAAGTATGACCTTGACGGGAATATTATTGCAGGCAAGGATCCCAACGTATCTGTCCCTGTTGCAATTTTCCAATCATTCTATGATGCACCAGGAGGCTTTATAGAAGAGCTTCATGAGATAACGTATTCATATGGAGTGGAATACTGGTATAATAACCAATTCGCAATAAGGGGCGGTTATTTTAATGAAAATGCAACAAAAGGTAACCGTAAGTATTTTACTGCAGGGGCAGGCTTCAAAATGAATGTTATTTCTCTCGACTTTTCCTATCTCATGCCTCTTTACCAAAACAACCCTCTCGCTCATACTTTGAGATTCTCTATCTCTTTTGATTTTGACGCGCCAAAACATGGTTCAAAAACCAAGGAATCTCAAACAAACGGATGAGCTACAGGGTAGGCCAGGGCATTGATTTTCACAGACTTGAGAATGGTCTTGATTTATGGTTGGGCGGTATTAAAATACCATCAGAAAAAGGATGTGTGGCTCATTCCGATGGCGATGTCTTATTACATGCAATTTGCGATGCCCTGCTTGGCGGTGCAGGATTAAACGATATTGGTCACTATTTCCCTGACTCAGATTCGAAATATAAAAATATTGACAGTAAAATTCTGTTAAATAGGACGATGCAGATTATACAAGAGAAAGGCTACAAGGTCGAAAATATTGATTGTACGATCTGTCTGGAAAAACCTAAGATAGCTCCATATATCTCTGATATGAAGGAGGTTATATCAGGTATAACAAACATATCTCCCGAAGATATTTCAATCAAGGCAACAACCACAGAAAAACTTGGCTTTGCAGGCCGCGAAGAAGGTCTGGCAGCTTTTGCAATTGTCCTTCTTGAGAAATCAGGTAATTCTCCGACAGTCAAATAACCTCATCAATAAGCTTATCATCAGCAATATACGGGAGAGTTATTTTTAATTCAGGAGTCCGTTTCATCTCCCTTTCAATTGCAAATCTTGCTCCCTGGTTTCTTGCCCAGCTTCGACGTGCTATGCCATTGTTTACATCCCAGTGGAGCATCATTTTCAGGTTCTTTTCTGTTTCCGGTGTTCCATCCAGGACCATGCCAAAACCGCCATTTATCACCTCTCCCCAGCCAACTCCTCCCCCGTTATGGATTGATACCCAGGTTGCTCCGCGGAAGCTGTCGCCAATTACGTTGTGAACTGCCATATCTGCCGTGAATCTGGAACCATCATATATGTTTGAGGTTTCCCTGTAAGGTGAATCGGTTCCCGAAACATCATGGTGATCTCTTCCAATAACGACAGGAGCTGAAATAATTCCCGTAGCAACCGCATCATTGAAAGCTTTCGCTATGGCTATTCTTCCTTCAGCATCAGCGTACAGAATCCTTGCCTGGGAGCCGACAACAAGCTTATTCTTTCCAGCTTCATCTATCCAGTGAATATTATCAGCCATTTGCTGCCTTATCTCTTCAGGAGAATTCTTCATAATATTTTTAAGTGTCCCGGAAGCAATCCTGTCTGATTTTTCCAGATCTGAGGGATCATTCGAACAACAGACCCATCGGAATGGTCCGAAGCCGAAATCGAAATACATCGGTCCCATTATATCCTGAACATAAGATGGATATCGGAAGTCACCGTCTTTACCCATCACATCTGCACCTGCTCTTGATGCTTCAAGGAGAAATGCATTGCCGTAATCAAAGAAATACATTCCGTCCTGTGCGTGCCGGTTGATAGCGGCTACCTGCCTGCGCAATGACACTTTAACATACTCTTTGAATATTTCAGGGTCAGCTGACATCATTATATTAGATTCATCAAATGTAAGTCCGGCCGGGTAATAACCTCCTGCCCAGGGATTGTGGAGAGATGTCTGGTCCGAACCTATATCAACCTTAATACCTTCATCAGCAAACCTTTCCCAGAGTTCCACAACATTGCCGCTATATGCAATCGATGCAACTTCACCCCGTTCACGGAGCTGTTTTACCCTTTTTACCAGAAGGTCCAAATCTGATATTACCTCATCGATCCATCCCTGAGAATAACGTGCTTTAATTGCTTTCGGATTTACTTCTGCAATTACTGAAATGACGTCAGAAATTTTTGCTGCTTTAGGTTGTGCACCTGACATTCCGCCAAGTCCGGCTGAGATAAATAATTTTAGTCCGTCATGTTTAGCTTCTGTCTTTCTTACAGCATTTAAAATAGTTATTGTTGTACCATGAACTATACCCTGAGGTCCGATGTACATATACGATCCTGCGGTCATCTATCCATATTGTGAAACTCCAAGGGCATTGAACTTCTCCCAGTGGTCCTGAGAAGAATAATTTGGGATTACCATGCCATTGGTTACCACAAGTCTTGGAGCATCTGTATGCGACGGGAAGAGACCCATCGGATGTCCTGAATAGACCACAAGAGTCTGTTCATCAGTCATTTCTGACAGATACTTCATAGTGATGCGATATTGAGCCCAGTTCTGAAAAACCGCACCATTACCTCCGTAGGTGATGAGCTCATCAGGGTGCTGAGCTACAGATTGATCGAGGTTATTGCTTATCATCAGCATAATTGCAGCTGCCTTTCTGGAAACACAGGGGAATTCATCTAGATGTCTGGCTTTTATCTGATAATCAGGTTTAAAGCGGTACATGTAAATTCTACCCCAATGTTCAAACTCGGATGCAAATTCCATAGCCAGAATTCTATGGAATTTTTCCGGAAAATATCTGAGAGCATTTTTTATTGCCAGCTTCTTCTCTTTAAGAGTAAGAATATCTTTTCGTTTCGGTGCATGGTTCAGACTGTGATCGTATGGTTTAGGATCCGGAAGTTCTGAAGGAATACCTTCACTGACCTGTTTCTTAAAATCACCTGAGATCATAGGAAAATAAATTAAAAACAAAGTTAGGGAAAAATATGATAATGAATCTGTGATCTCTGCCAGCATAAATCAACCTCACCCTAAATCCCTCTCCCAGGGGAGAGGGACTTAAATCATTGATTATCTTATTATTTCTCCCCTTCTCTCCTGCCTTGCTCTGCCGAAGCGGCTACGCGAAGGCGAAGGGAGAAGGGGCTGGGAAATGAGGTTAAACAAAAAGCCGGCGTATTTGCCGGCCTGTCTAACTTAATATTATGATTCTTGTCTTTCTACTTTCTACTTTTATATATGACTCCCACTTATAATTTCATCATCAACGAGAATACGTCCGCAATATTCACATACTATAATCTTCTTCCTAGATTTAATATCGAGCTGTCTTTGCGGCGGAATCTGATTAAAACAACCTCCGCAGGCATCACGCTGGATTGATACTACAGCCAGTCCATTACGTGCATTAGTGCGGATTCTTTTATAAGCGGTAAGGAGTCTGTCTTCAATAACTGCCTGAATTTTATCAGATTTTTTATAAAGACCCTCTTCCTCCTTCTGCGTGTCGGAAATGATCTCATCGAGTTCCGATTTTTTATTATCAAGGTCTGCCTGACGGTCGCTTAATATAGTTTCAGATTCACCTATTACAACTTTCTTCTCTTCAATCTGAAAATTAAACTCTCTTATTTTTTTGTTGAATAGTTCTATTTCAAGATTCTGATATTCAATCTCTTTACTTAAAGAATCAAATTCCCGGTTGTTCCGGACATTCTTCTGTTGTTCTTCATATTTTTTAATAAGAGCTTCAGCATCTACAATCTCATTATTTTTCTTTGCAACTGATTTATCGAGATTGGTAACTTCATCCCTGAGGTTGCCTAATCTTGTCTCAAGTCCTGCTATTTCATCTTCCAGGTCCTGGACTTCAAGAGGCAGTTCCCCTCTGAGGGTTTTTATCTTATCAATCTCTGAATCAACAAGCTGAAGACTATATAAAGCTCTAAGTCTCTCTTCTACTGATATTTCAGGCTCATGTGATTTTATTTTTTCCATTATTACAAATAGTTTATCGGATTTGTATTTGTTTCTGAAAACCGGATTGCAAATGTAGGGAATTTTTTGATAATTAAATCGTATAATATTTCTGTCGAATATTTTTCACTTTCATGATGCCCTGTATCAACCAGTAATATTCGGTTTCCAGCATTAAAAAAATCGTGATATTTTATATCTGAAGTGACAAAAACATCAGCACCGGCTTTGATAGAATCGCCCAGAAGGCTTATACCAGCGCCACCGCAGAGTGCCACCTTTTTTATTTTCTTCCCTGATAATTTTGAATATCTGACTCCTTCAGCTTTAAAAATATCGGAGAGAAAAAATAAAAAGTCTTTTTCCCCAAGCGGTTCCGGAAGCTCACCCACACACCCAAGACCAGCTGCATTATATTCATTTTCAAGAGAATATATATCATAAGCTACCTCTTCGTAAGGATGGGAAGCTAAAAGAGCCATTATTACCTGGTCTTTCAAATGTGACGGCATAATCGTTTCAAACCTAATCTCTTTTTCAAGATGAAATTTTCCTTTCTCCCCTGCATATGGAGTTGTGTTTTCTCCTCCCCTGAAACTTCCGGTCCCAGCCTGACTGAAACTGCATTTATCATAATTACCGATAACCCCTGCTCCTGCCTCAAAAATGGCTTCCCTGACTTTTTCAAAATGACTTTCCGGAATATATATAACAAGCTTGTACAGCCTGTTTTTAAGCGGTGACAGAACTTTAATATTTTGAAGATTAAGTTTATCAGCCATTTTTCTGCTCACTCCTGCATTAAGGATATCAAGATTGGTATGTGAAGAATATATTGCTATTTCGTTCTTAACAGCCTTTAATAAAATCCGTTCAATGTGCGTATTGCCGGTTAATTTTTTTAAAGGAAAGAAAATGAGAGGATGGTGCGTAATTATTAAACCACAACCTATGGCAATGGCTTCATCCATAACATCTTCTGTTACATCTAGTGAGATTATGGCTGCATTAATATCATTTTCGGGATCTCCAACCTGTAGTCCGCAATTATCATAACTCTCCTGAAATGAGACCGGGACAGCTTTGTCGAGGTATGAACTTATATCTCTTACTTTCATCTTTAAATGATTTTTAGATATTATCCCTTATTTCCAGAAGTATTCCTTTGATATTCTTCAGAGACTGGCTGATTTCGTACTTATAATCAGTCTCTTCCCATTTCGCTGAAAGCTGTTTTTTAGCGCCTGCCAGTGTCATTCCTTTTTCTTTGAGTAGGTGATGAATAATCTTCAGGTTTTTAATATCATCCGGCATGAATAGCCTGTTTCCTTTCTTATTCTTGCTGGGTTTCAGAATACCGAATTCGTTTTCCCAGAATCTGACTGTCGAAACTGGAACATCCAGCATTTCAGCCACTTCACCGATGGCGTAGAATAGTTTTTCGACTTTTTTCTCTTTATATGGCATGACTTTTACTTATAAAATATTTTCCCATCATCAGATACATTTACCTCACTATCAGGAATATCAAGAGCATCAAGCATTCTTATCTTTTTTATTGCCCGGGACAGGCTGTCTGTTCTCACAAGACCGTTCTGAGACTGATATATCGGGATAATTCTTCCAGACAAAAACTTCCCTGTTCTATCGACTTTCAGCTTTATAATAGGTGCATATCCGTTCGGACCCAGTATATTAAAACGTCCATATGTACAAAAGTTCCCCAGACTGTAACTTATGAACCTCTCCTTGTAGACTTCAATTGCTCTTGTAACATGAGGACCATGACCGAAGACAACATCTGCTCCGCAGTCAACCATCCTGTGTGCAAAATTATATACATTACCTCTGTTTTCTCCGTAAAATATCTCATCGGTCTTTGGAACTCTCTGAAAATCTGCCCCCTCAGCTCCACCATGGAATGAGACAATGACGATATCACATTTTTTCGAAAGCACTTTCACAATAAAAGCAGCTTCAGCTGTATCTGTCAGATTTAATGAACCTGCAGTAGGAGAGAAAGCTACGAAACCAAAGATGACAGAGTCTTTACTGAAAATTGAATATGGGTGTTCAGTCAATCCCGCATAATTAATGCCAAGAGAATCGAGAAGCCTTTTGGTTCTTATTGCTGCCTTCAATCCAAAATCGCCAAAATGGTTATTTGCAAGACTGATTATATTGAATCCTGCATCGGACAGAAGTCCGGAATAATTTTCAGGCATCCTGAACAGGTAGCAGATTGAACTATCCCGGCATGTTTTAAAAGGTTCACCTTCATTCAGGAAAGAGCCTTCAAGATTACCGAAAGTAATATCTGATGACCGTAATGTATCTATCAGATAATCAATGAGTCTACGGGGATTATTACCGGGTGGAAGGTAACCCGGCGAGGGAAATAATGTCCCGAACATCATATCACCTACTCCGGTTATAGTTATTGTTTTTTCAGCATGAGATGTATCGTTGCTCTGGAGAAAAGAGGCAGCAAAAGAAATGCCTGGATTAGCAACAGTAAAACAGTTTATTACAATTACTGTGGCTAGAAAAAGATTTAAACCCCTCCTCATAATGAATTTAAAAACTCCTAATCAAACGATTGTCCGCTCCTAGAAGCAATCTCAACCAGTCTTTCATAATCTGCAGCAGATAAGTCATTGAAATAATAGTTAGAAGGATCAACCGGAACATCATTAAGATGAACCTCATAATGAACGTGAGGTGCAAGGGATAATCCGGTACTTCCCACAAAACCAATAACATCACCTCTTTTTACTTTCTGCCCCTTCCTGACATTAAATCTGTCCATATGAGCATATAGTGTTTTATATCCGAATCCATGATTAATTACAATATGTTTACCATAACCTCTTTGATCCGTAATTATACTTTCAACAATACCATCGCCTGTAACATAAATATCGGTTCCCAAAGGAGCAGTAAAATCCATACCGTAATGGAACATAGAAATCTTATAAACCGGATGAATTCTTAATCCAAAACCGGAGGCAGTCCGGGTCAGGTCCTTATTTGAGATAGGGATTATTGCAGGCATACATGCAAGCATATCTTCCTTCTTCTTTGCCAGCATAATCAGATCATCAAATGATCTTGACTGCACATAAATCATTTTTGTAATTTTATCGAGTCGTCGAGCAGTTTCCTCCACAACCTTCGAGTTATCATAACCTTCAAGCTCTTTATATCGGTTAACTCCACCGATACCTCCTTCTCTCAAAGAAGCAGGTATTGGTTCAGCTTCAAAAATAGTGCGATACAGATTATCGTCGGTCTGTTCAAGATGTCCAAGAACCTTTTCCACATCATCCATACCTTTATTCAACAATTCATACTGAATAGTCAACTGGGCGATTTCACGTTTCAGTGCTTTCTCCTTAGGTGAATCCACAAATGATGTAAAAATTAAACCATAAATGGCTGCAACACACAATGAACCAATCAAATAAGCTAGAAATCGAAGAAAGACAGCTTTGAATCCAAGCCGGATCTTGTCGAAGCTGAGAGACTCAGGATTAAACTTATATTTTGCTGGTGCCATAATGAGGCAAAGATAGTCAATTTAGAAAAAAACGAAATAAGGATACTTTTATGAATCCAAATTAAACTATCAATGAATGAGAAAAGATTATCTGAATTTTGATTTTGAGGCAAATGCCTGAATCATTTCATTAAACTGCTCGTTAGTAAGATCTCTGTTAAAATAATAAATAGGATTCACGTGCTGACCAAACTTTTCAATCTGGTAATGGAGATGAGGTCCGTTGGATAATCCAGTACTTCCACTGATACCAATAAGATCACCCCGTTTTACATTTGTTCCCTTTGCCACCCTTATTTCGCTCAGGTGTCCATAGGTAGTCTGCAGACCATATCCATGATCCACCACAATACAATTCCCGAATCCCCCTGAGTTCCATCCTGATTCAATAACCGTACCGTCACCTGTAGCATATATATTTGTTCCATATGGAACTGTAAAATCCTGGCCCCAATGCATTCTTGGTGTACCCAATACCGGATGAATCTGGCGGAATCCAAAACGGTCACCAAGACCGTATTTCGGATTAACCGGGCTCATCCAGGGCATGTGATCCATCTCAGTTTTCTGTTCTATAGATTTTTCATTGATAGTTTTAAAGGATTCCTCCTGAACATTTGCCATATTATTCAGGTTATCAAGCTTTTGGTGAGTAGAGATTATAAGAGAAGAGTTGGATAATCCTTCCAGGTCCCTGTATCTGTCAACTCCACCATAACCCGGTTTTCTGAAGGATTCAGGCAGACTGTCCATATTAAGAATCGGCCTGAAACGTTCTTCGTCGGAGAGTTTCAGATAATCCATTGTCTTAAAGGCATTTTCATACCTCCTGTCAAGCAGTGAATACTGAAGCTTCATCTTTTCAATATCCTCTGAAAGTTTTCTTTCTTTGGGCGATCCAAAACTGTTCTCAAACAATGTTAAATAAAAAACAGAAACTACAAGTGAAGCCGCAAACCATAAAAACGTTCTTAACAGCTTTTGCTTCCAATGAAGTCGAACCAGCTTGTACTGAAGGTCAGATGGGTCTAGGATGTATTTTCTGTGCCGCATCAGGGAATTTTACTTTTCGATTTTTAATATGGTATCGGACAAATCTAAAGTAAATAAATTAATTTTACAAGCCAAAATTCAGGTATATTTTTATAACTCAACGATAATTTAAAATGAAGGCAAAGGAGCTGAGGCAGAAATTTTTTGACTATTTCCGATCAAAAGAACATGAGATTATACCCTCGGCTCCGATGGTGATAAAAAACGATCCGACCCTCATGTTTACTAATGCCGGGATGAATCAGTTCAAGGATATTTTCCTGGGAAATCAACCTGCAAAATTCAAAAGAATTGCCAATTCACAGAAATGTCTGAGGGTGTCCGGCAAACATAATGATCTGGAAGAGGTCGGATATGATACTTATCACCATACAATGTTTGAAATGCTTGGAAACTGGTCTTTTGGTGACTACTTTAAAAAAGAAGCAATTGAATGGGGATGGGAGTTTCTGACAAAAGAGCTTAATATACCTGAAGAGAGACTATATGCTACAATTTTCGAAGGCAGTGAAGAGGATAGTGTCTCAAGGGATGATGCTGCCTACGGTTACTGGAAAAACTGTTTCTTAAATCCTGTAAACCACATAATTGAAGGCTCGAAGAAAGATAATTTCTGGGAGATGGGAGAAACCGGTCCATGCGGCCCCTGTTCAGAGATACATATCGACATAAGGGACGATCAGGAAAGAAAAAGAACTCCCGGACATCTGCTTGTTAATAAAGGTCATCCACATGTTATCGAGATTTGGAACCTGGTTTTTATTCAATATAACAGGAAGGCTAACGGGGAACTGGATCAGCTTCCTGCCAAACATGTCGATACAGGTATGGGATTTGAAAGACTCTGTATGGTGGTTCAAGGCAAAAAATCAAACTATGATACCGATATTTTCCAATCAGTAATAAAAGAGATATCCGTCATCACTGGTAAAAAATATGGTGAAAAAGATACCTGGGATATAGCTATGAGAGTAATCGCCGACCACCTGCGCGCTGTCTCTTTTTCAATTGCCGAAGGCCAGCTTCCTTCAAACAACAAAGCGGGTTATGTTATAAGAAGAATCTTAAGACGTGCCATAAGATTTGGTTATAATAATCTGGGCATAGAAGAGCCCTTCATTTATAAACTTGTTCCTGTTCTTTCTAAAAATATGGGGGATCATTATCCCGAATTGAAATCAGGTAAGGACCAGATTGCCAGAATTATACATGAGGAAGAGATTTCATTCCTTAAGACTCTTGGAAAAGGTCTGAAAATGATTGAGAAAATGATAGAGGATAACAGAAAGACCCATACTAAGATCTTCCCTGGTAAGGTCGCATTTGAATTATATGACACCTTTGGGTTCCCGGTGGACCTTACTCAGCTTATTCTCAAAGAACATGGAATGACTCTGGATCTGGAAGGTTTTGAAAACGAAATGGATAGTCAGAAGGAAAGATCAAGGGAAGATGCATCGACGGAGGCTGGCGACTGGCATATTGTGAGTAATGTTGAAGGTACGGAATTTACGGGATATGAAAAAACGGAAGATATTGTTGAAATAACCAGATATAGAAGCGTAAAGTTAAAGGCTGAGACTTTTTTTCAGCTGGTATTCAACAAAACACCATTTTACGCTGAATCAGGAGGTCAGGTTGGAGATACAGGAGTCATAATTGCCGGAAATGACAGAATAAGTGTAAAAAACACACTTAAAGAGAATAATCTGATTATTCACATAGTATCTAAACTGCCATCTGATCTTACCACGCAATTTAAAGCCCTGGTTGATAATGAGAAACGGAACATGACTGCAAATAACCATACTGCCACACACCTGATCCATTTCGCATTACGTACCGTCCTTGGAACACATGTTGAACAGAAGGGTTCACTGGTCACTCCTGAAAAGCTTAGGTTCGACTTCAGCCATTTCACCAAAATGACTAAAGATGAAATAACTAAAGTTGAAGAAATGGCAAACAGGATGGTAAGAGAAAATCACAGGCTGAATGTTATTGATGGAATTTCTAAGGAAGAAGCACAAAAAATTGGCGCTATGGCCCTTTTTGGAGAGAAATATGGAGACAAGGTAAGAGTCGTTGAATTTGGCAGTTCAATTGAGCTTTGTGGCGGCACACATGTTCATGCAACCGGAACCATTGGCCTTATTAAGATCATTTCCGAAGGAGCGATAGCGTCAGGTATACGCAGGATAGAAGCCGTAACAGCTTCTAAGGCAGAAGAGTATATTAATAGTAAATTAGATTCCCTTGATGAAATTACTCAGCTTTTAAAAAGTACGGGCAATGTCACTGAGAATGTCAGTAAGCTTGTTGCCGAAAATTCAATCCTGAGAAAAAACATTGAAAAATTCCAGGCTCAGTCAGCAGCATTAGTTAAGAGGTCACTTGAGGAAAAAGCAATCAACCTCACCTCATTTCGCCTTATATCTGAACAGATTGAGGTCGATTCCGTAGAAATGTTAAAGACAATCGCACATCAGATCCGTAATTCCGGAATCGATACAGTGCTTATTCTGGGATGTGAAATTGAGGGGAAAGCAAACCTCCTGGTAATGGTGAGCGATAACCTTGTTAATCTGAAAAGAATCAATGCAATTTCAATAATAAAAGAGATTTCACACGAAATAAAAGGCGGTGGCGGAGGCCAGCCATTTCTTGCAACTGCCGGTGGCAAAAACCCGACAGGAATTCCTGCAGCCCTTTCCAGGGCGGCAGAGCTAATCAAAAAGCTCTGAATCTAAATCTCCTTTCTTGCCGGTCGAAATATATTTTAAAACATATTTTTCTATTTAGCTGATTATATGACATTTAATCAAGCATTATTCTTTATTGATTAAATCAGATATCGATTGTTCGAAATTAATCATTACCCTTGCGGGATAATAAATTCTGATATGTCATGGATATAAAAAGAACTTTTGATATTATTGACTTGAATTATGAGAAGTATCCAAGAGAGGACATGTATTGTGGAAAACAGGATAAAGAATGGATAAAATATTCCACAGAAGATGTCAGAAATTATGTTAACTGGGTAAGCTATGGTCTTCTGGCAATGGGATACAAAAAGGGTGATAAAATTGCCACTATCACAGGGAATAAACCGGAATGGAATTTTGTTGATATGGGGCTCGCGCAGGCAGGAATGATTCATGTTCCTATATATCCGAATATCAGTACTGGTGAGTATGCATTTATACTGGAACACGCTGAAGTGAAAGCAATTGTTCTTGGCAACAATGCAATATTTAATAAAATCAGCCCAATTGGAAAGAATCTGAAAAATCTTCGTGATATTTTTTCTTTCGATGCTGTTGACGGAGTGAAATCGCTAAAGGAAATAATTGAAGAAGGTAAAAAAAATGCAGACAAATTTAAAGATGAGGTCGAAAAAATAAAAAATGAGATTAAGCCACAGGATCTAGTTACTATAATTTATACATCTGGAACCACTGGAAATTCAAAAGGTGTCATGCTTACTCATAATAATCTTATCACCAACGCATTATCAACATCAACACTTCACGAATTAGGTTATGGGCATAGAGCGATTAGCTTCTTACCTCTTTGCCACATTTATGAAAGAATGATGAACTATCACTTTCAATATAAAGGTCTGAGTATTTATTATGTTGAAAATATGGGTACAATTTCTGAAGCAATAAAAGAGATAAAACCACATATTTTCAATACGGTTCCCCGTTTGCTTGAAAAAATTTATGGTAATATTATTGACAAAGGGAAAAGCCTTCCATGGTTCAAAAAACAGATATTTTTCTGGGCAATTAATTTAGGGCTGAAGTTCAGACTTCAAGGAAACTCCACATTCTATAAATTCCGTCTTAAAATTGCAGGAAAACTGATTTTCAGCAAATGGAGAGAAGCATTAGGCAATGAGGTTATTGTTATGTCTTCAGCTGGAGCTGCTCTTCAGGGAAGGCTTGAAAAGATCTTCTGGGCTGCCGGATTACCTGTTATCCAGGGTTATGGTCTTACAGAAACATCGCCGGTTATCACCTGCAGCCCCTTCAGACCGGGTGAAATAAAATTTGGAACTGTCGGTCCGGTAATTGATAATGTTGAAATTAAGATAGCTGGAGACGGAGAGATCCTTTGCAAAGGGGTCAATGTAATGATGGGCTATTATAAGGCGCCGGAACTTACGGCTGAGGCGATTGATGAAGATGGATGGTTCCATACCGGTGACATCGGAATAATTGAGGATGGAAAGTATCTGCGCATTACCGACAGGAAGAAAGAGATGTTTAAACTCTCTGCCGGAAAATATATTGCTCCACAGCCCATTGAAAATAAGCTTAAAGAATCATTCTTTATTGAACAGGCTATGGTAATCGGTGAAAATGAGAAGTTTGCAAGTGCTCTTATCTCACCAAATTTTACTTTTCTGCACGACTGGTGTTCACTACATAAGATTCAATTCAGAGATAATAATGAACTGATTGAGATACCTGAAGTCATTGAAAAATTCTCCAAAGAGGTCAGGGAGGTCAATAAATCCCTAGCAGAACATGAACACATAAAGAGATTCAGGCTTGTTACAGAGGAATGGTCGCCACAGAGCGGTGAGCTTTCTCCGACCCTGAAACTCAAACGAAACCTGGTTGCAAATCATTACAAAGAACTTATTGCAGATATCTATTTACGCAACGACAAAGATCAGAAAGTAATTACTCTTATAAAGAACGGGATTAACGGTATCCTGAAGAACCTTCCCAAATTTTAGGCTGTAAAAACCATAAAGGCTGTAAAGGCTATAAAGGTTGTATAAGATGAAACCGGGGCTATTAAACCTATTAAGCCTCTTAAGCCTCTAAAGCATCTCTAGCATTTAAAGCCTTCCATTTTGGATATGAGACGGTAATTTTTGTAATTTTGATGCTTTCAAATCAAAATGAGAATTAAGGTTTCAAAGCTATCCTGTCTGGTCATTCTGGTGATAATTATCAAGCTTATTGCATCCTGCACACCTCAGTCATGCCTTCAGGAAACTACATCCTTTCTGAATGCCGGGTTTTACAAGACGGGTACCGGTACTCCTCTGGCACCAGACAGTATTACCGTTTTCGGGATCGGCAATGAGACTAACATGCTATACGACCAAGCCCCTAAATTAACCTCAATAAACTTACCTTTGAATGCTTCATCCGATGCGTGCGGATTTGTGATCAAAGTCAATAATATAACGGATACACTGAGGTTTATTTATTCCAGCCGTCCATACCTCATCTCAAAAGAGTGCGGTATTACTTTCTTTTTCACTCTTGATTCAGTCATGGTTAGCGGTACCATAGTTGATACAATCGTTGTCACAAATAACAATATTACGATCTTTAATGCAGAGAATATCCGGATATTTTATTAGTTTATTGATCATTAACTTTAACCTGTCAGTCAGGGCACAGGATAGCATCAAAGTCCACCTGAATATCAGGGCAGGCTTTGATATCTATGGTCCGGCAGTCTATTTAATAAATCAGAATAATCTCAATTTTGAAGCTTTCATTGCTTTTGAGCGCAGCAGTAGAAAAACTTTTATCCTGGAGGGGGGATATCAGAATTTCAAGTACTTCCAGTACAATTACAATTGGGTTTCAAACGGAGTTTTTTTCAGGGGGGGCATTGATTTCAATATGATCAAACCATTTGAGGCAGCTGGAAAATACTATGCAGGTATTGGTTTAAGATACGGGCTAAGTATTTACAATTCAGCAGTTCCTTCATTTCAGCATGATAACTACTGGGGAACAGGAATTGGATCCATACCTTCTTCCACGCATGTAGCTCATTTTTTTGAGGTTGATCCGGGAATAAAGACAGATATTTTAAAAAACCTAAGTATCGGATGGAATTTAAGACTGCGGTTCCTGGTTTATTCTGGGACTGGAAAAGATTTTAAACCTGTTTCAATTCCGGGATATGGCAATGGTGTAAAATCATTTAGCCCGGGAATAAACTACTATATAATAATAAATATCCCTTACAAGTCTGTCTATGTGAAACCGGAAGTTGAGAAAGTACATGAAAAAGAAACTGAATCAGTTAAACAGCAATAGAAAGTCAGAGTTCAGTTTTCCCAGGACTGAATACCCATAAACCAATAAATGTTAATAACCCGTTCAGAAGAAGCAATTCAAATCCGAATTTATAGCCGTTAAATAATTCAACGGAGTATTTGCTTAGAATATAGCATATTACAGGAGAAAATATGGCAATGTAAGGTGTTGCCTTATCAAGCACCTTTCTTTTTGTAAATAATCCGAAAGAAAACAGACCCAGAAGAGGCCCGTATGTATAACCGGCAATTGTAAATAGTTTATCAATTACTGCTTTATCATTTAGCTTTTTAAAGACAAGTATGCAGATAAAAAATATTACTGCTATGGATATATGTACGATATATCGGATCCTGGTTCCCGTTTTTTCAGATAATTCTGCTCTTTTGTCAAGTCCAAGGAAGTCGATGCTGAATGAGGTTGTCAGCGAAGTAAGAGCCCCGTCAGCGCTGGGAAATGCAGCTGAAATAAGCCCTATCAGAAAAACAACTCCCGCCATAGGACCCAGATAATTCAACGCAATAGCAGGAAAGAGAACGTCCGTTGAGGCTATATTCACGTTCATTTTCTGAGCGTAGATAAGCAATAAAGCACCGAGGAAAAGAAAAAGCAGGTTTACAAAGACAAGTATACCACTAAAGGTGAACATATTCTTCTGTGCCTCTTTAATATTCCTGCAGCTGAGATTTTTCTGCATCATCTCCTGATCCAAACCTGTCATGACAATTGTAATGAACATTCCGCTAAGGAATTGTTTAATAAAAAACCTTTCATGATGCCAGTCCGTAATAAACATCCGGAAAGTACCTTCTTCCCTTATTACAGGAATTAATCCCGATACAGGTTTTCCCAACCCCCTGCATATATATATAATTGATAGTACAACTGCCAGAAGCATGAAAGTGGTCTGCAGAGTGTCTGTCCAGACAATGGTTCTGATGCCTCCTTTAAATGTATAAAGTACAATTAATATAATAAATATCAGTACATTAATCCAAAATGGAATATTCCAGGAATCGAAAACAAAAACCTGAAGCACATTTATAACCAGGAACATGCGTAGGGAGGCTCCTAATGTCCTCGAAAGCATAAAGAAACCGGCACCCGTTTTGTACGACCAGAAGCCAAATCGTTGTTCCAGATAGGAATATATTGAAGTAAGTTTAAGCTTATAATAAAGTGGAAGCAGAACCAGTGCAATTACAAAATAGCCAAACAGGTAGCCAAACACGACAACCATGTAACTGAACTGGGTCTCCTTCACCCAACCCGGTACTGACATGAATGTCACCCCTGAAAGTGATGCGCCTATCATGCCGTAAGCCACTACAAACCATGGAGATACCCTGTTTCCGAGATAGAATGTATTACTATTGGCCTTTCTGGAAGTGAAAAAAGTTACGACAAATAATACAGTTGTGTAAATCAGGAATATGCCTAGAATCAGAAGGGGTGACATGAGGGTCCGATTTTTTTTACAAGAATAACAAAAAGATTGCAGGACAAAAAATCTGGTGCAGTGTTTATAAAAGGAAATAATTGAATTAATTTAGCAGAAAGTAAACTTCAATGAGTTTCAACGGATTTCCTTCAAAACTGCTTGAAAATGCAGTAAACGAATTTTCTTCTCTTCCTGGAATAGGAAGGAAGACAGCTTTCAGATTGGTAATGAACCTCTTAAGAAGAAATTCTGAAGAAGTAAGAAGATTCGGTGAGACACTTATCAAGCTTCATGAGGAGATTCATTATTGCAAAATATGCCATAACATCTCTGATAATGAGATATGCAATATCTGCAGCGATAAGAACCGGGACAGAACGATGATCTGTGTTGTGGAAAGTATCCAGGATGTTCTTGCAATTGAGAATACAAGACAATTTAAAGGGCTATATCATGTACTTGGGGGCATAATTTCACCAATTGATGGAATTGGACCGGCTGATCTGAAATTTGACACTCTCGAGGAGAAAGTTAAAACGGGTGGAATTATTGAAGTTATTCTTGCTTTGAGCACGACAATGGAAGGCGATACTACAAACTATTATCTGTACAGGAGACTTGGTAAATATGATGTCCGGATTACTACTCTGGCCAGGGGTGTCGCTATTGGAGATGAACTTGAGTATACAGATGAAATTACTCTTGGACGATCAATTATGAACAGGACGCCATTTATAACTCCGGTTTAATTAGTTTTAATGATTATTTGAATCAATAGAACATGATAAATTCAATCGATCATTTCCTATCGCAGTCAGCCAGGGGCATGAAACGTTCAGCCATAAGAGAGATACTCAAGCTGCTTCAGAAACCAGGGATGATTTCTTTTGCGGGAGGACTTCCTTCCCCCGAAACATTTCCGGTAAATGATCTTAAAGAGATTGCTCTTGAAGTACTTGAAAAAGAGGGCGCTTTTGCTTTGCAGTACAGTACGACCGAGGGAGACCCTCTTCTGCGGCAGATGCTTGTTGATAGACATAACAGGCAGGGCTTGAATATTGGTATTGAAAATATTGTCATTACAACCGGATCACAACAGGCTCTGGATCTTATCGCAAGGATATTCATCGATCCGGGCGACAATGTTCTCTGCGGACTTCCCTCTTATCTTGGTGGAATAAATGCTTTTGTATCTTATGGCGCCAAAATGAAAGGTATCCCACTCGACGATCATGGAATGAGGCCGGAAGAGCTGGAAAAAGTGATTATCACTCTGAAAGAACTGGGCAGAAAAATAAAGTTTATATACCTTATCCCTGATTTTCAAAATCCTGCTGGAATTACTTTACCTGAATCAAGACGTCTTAAGATAATTGAGATCGCCGAAAAACATGACCTACTGATTGTGGAAGACAGTCCATACCGTGAAATCAGATTTGAGGGGAAATCACAGCAACAAATGTATGGGCTTGACCGTACAGGAAGAGTGATTACTCTTTGCACTTTCTCAAAGATATTTGCACCCGGATTCAGGGTCGGATGGGTGATCGGACAACCTTTAATACTAGATAAAATAGTGCTTGCCAAACAGACTGCTGATCTTTGTACTTCGGCATTTTTGCAGCGGATATTGGCCAGGTACATCGAGAAGGGCCTGCTGGAGATAAATCTGCCAAAAACAATTTTACTTTACCGTGAACGGCGCGACTTTATGCTTCATTGTTTAACCAGATATATGCCGGATGAAGTAATCTGGACCAAGCCAGAGGGAGGTTTGTTTCTTTTTGTAACCATGCCTGCCAGGCTCAATGCAGCCTCTGTCCTGAAAAAGGCTATAGATCATAATGTTGCTTTCGTTGACGGGTCTACATTCTTCTGCAACGATCAGGGACATAATACAATGCGCATCAATTTCTCATATTCCGACAGAGCGGAAATTGAAGCCGGAGTTGAGAGGCTCTCAAAAGTTATTAAGGCTGAATTAGAAGCAAACTGATAATCAGATGGATCTGTCTGTAATAATAGTAAGTTATAATGTCAGACATTTTCTGGAACAATGCCTTCATTCTGTACAGAAAGCATCAGAAAAAACTGATTGTGAGATATTTGTTGTTGATAACAATTCCGCGGACGGATCATGTTCAATGGTAATCAGCCAGTTCCCTGAGGTTAAACTCATCAGAAATCTTTTTAACGCAGGGTTTTCCGTTGCCAATAATCAGGCAATAAAACTATCCAAAGGCAAGTTCATTCTGCTCCTTAATCCTGATACTTTAGTTGAGGAAGATACCTTTACCCGATGCATAACATTCATGAATGGGCACTCCGACGCTGGTGCTCTTGGAGTTAAAATGATAAATGGCAATGGGAAATTATTACCTGAATCAAAAAGGGCTTTACCAACACCTGGAACAGCTTTTTTTAAAATGTCGGGACTTTCAGTTCTTTTTCCGAGATCTCAAATATTCAACAGGTATTATCTCGGGCACCTTGACAGTTCAACAACCAGTGAGGCTGAAATTATTTCAGGCGCATTTATGTTCATAAGAAAAGAGGCACTTGAAAGGACCGGCCTCCTGGATGAAACTTTCTTTATGTACGGAGAAGATATTGACCTTAGTTACAGACTTTTAAAAGCAGGTTATAAGAATTACTATTTCCCGGAAGTCAAAATTATCCATTACAAAGGTGAAAGTACAAAAGGAAATATTAATTATATAGTCCACTTTTATAATGCTATGATAATCTTTGTAAAGAAACATTACATGGAAAGTGGACATAGAAATTTCTTTTTTATTATCCGGACTGCGGTTTATTTTTGGGGGCTGATTGCCCTGATGAGAAATTTTTTCAAGAAGATATTCCTTCCTGTCTGTGACGGTGCCCTGCTTTATGCACTTTTTGTTTCGATTATTCCTGTCTGGGAGAAATACAGGTTTGGGGGAGAATACACCTATCCGGACCTTTTCCGTCACACTATCGTTACCGGATTCTCACTGACTACAGTTTTAACAGTGTACCTGGCGGGTGGTTACAAGCTGCCTTCGAAGATAACAGATGTAATAAAAGGCATAGTATTTTCATCCATTGCAATTTTTGCAATCTACTCCATGCTCCCTCTGAATTTAAGATTCTCGCGGGCAGTTGTACTACTGGGAGGATTATCAGCCATTATTATTATACCATTATACAGGTTACTTCTTTCATTTACCAGATTGGAATTTGTCATAAATCCTCTGACAAAAATGAGGAGGACAATAGTTGCCGGTGATGAAGAGGGATTAAATAATATCAGAAAGCTTTTAAAAGATTCGGGTTCAAATTCTATTATCATTGGTCGTGTAAGTGCCAGTCAGGAGGACCTGGGTCATGATGTACTTGGTAACATTGAACAGATAAAAGAAATTATTAGAATAAATCGGATAAATGAGGTCATCTTTTCTACAAGAGGATTAACTGCTTCTCAAATAATTAACTCAATGCACCTTCTGTCTGAAAGTAATGTCAAAATACATATCGCTCCAAATGGAGAAAAGCTGATTATCGGGAGCAAATCAATAAATCACAGGAAGGATATTCTTGTTGTTGGTAACTCATTTTTAAGGTTCAGATTAAAAAATGGTACAAAAAACTTTTACAAGTAGGATTATTCTGACATGCCCAGATTAAACAATATCAGAGTCAGATTGTTTTCTGAATAAAAGTAACAGACATCTCAAGAAACATCTTATAAACAAAAACTTATGTCCAGAATTAATATTTTATTACCTGCGATGGGTGAAGGAGTTATTGAAGCAACAATAAACAAATGGCTCGTTAATGAAGGAACCATTGTGAATGAAGAAGATCCGATAGTTGAGGTTGCGACAGATAAAGTTGATTCGGAGGTACCGTCTCCGGCACCGGGAACTATCGTTTCATTAATTGCAAGGGAAGGCACTATAGTTAAGGTTGGTGAGCCAATAGCCATTCTGGAGAACGACAAAAGCTACACACAAGAAGAACCTGCCAGAGTCGAAAAGGAAATTGCACGAGTCAGGGAAACCATTAACTCAATTAAACAGGAAAAAAAGGCAGAGGAAACTTTATCAAAAGAGATGAAAAGCAGGACTCCTTCAGGTAAATTCATTTCACCACTGGTTAGAAGTATTGCTGCGCATGAAGGAATTAGTTATTCTGAGCTTGATGCAATAACAGGAACAGGGATGGACGGTCGTATTACCAGGGACGATCTTCTGAAATTATTGGAGATCAAAAAAAATGAAGAGGAAAATAAGAAAAAGAAAAAAGCGCCTGAGTCAAAGCAGTCATCCGAAATTAGTTCTGCCGGATCAAGATCATCGGGAAAAGATGAAGTAATTGAGATGGACAGAGTACGGAGATTAATAGCAGATCATATGGTAATGTCGAAAAGAACGTCACCTCATGTTACTTCTTTTATTGATGCAGACGTTACCAGACTTGTAATGTGGAGAAACAGCGTAAAGGAAAAGTTCCTGGCAAAAGAAGGGCAGAAACTGACACTTACTCCTGTATTCATAGATGCAGCAGCCAGAGCGCTTAATGACTTCCCAATGATAAATATCTCTGTGGATGGTACAAACATTATCAAAAAGAGAAATATTAATATTGGCATGGCTACAGCCCTTCCTGACGGCAACCTTATTGTACCGGTTATTAAGAATGCAAATGAAAAAAGTATTACAGGTATTGCCAGGGCTGTCAATGACCTGGCTGACAGGGCAAGAAATAACAAACTTAAACCCGATGAGATTTCCGGAGGAACATTTACAATTACGAACTTTGGGTCATATAACAACCTGGCAGGTACTCCAATAATAAATCAACCCCAGGCTGCAATTCTTGGTACGGGCGCCGTGAGAAAGATGCCGGCTGTAATTGAGACACCTGAGGGAGATGTCATTGCGATAAGGCATATTATGATACTCTCTTTAAGTTATGATCATCGCGTAATTGATGGTGCGCTGGCAGGAAAATTTCTGAAAAGAGTAAAAGAAATACTTGAAGATTATAATGCAGACTTGTAAGATGCTACTAAATCATTACATAAAGTGAACTGGAGTATGGAGCACTTTTGACACTGATTTTATAAAATATTTAGACATGGATTTTATTATTTTTACATAAAAATCACATCGTTTAGTAAAAAGGCATTAAGCAATTTGTCCTATTTCCAATATTTCTGCTATATTAGTAGCTTTGAGTAATGAAACCAGATTTCCTATGAAAAGGGCCCTTCTCCTATATTGTTTATTATCAATAAGTGTAGCTAAAGTATTTCCACAGGCAAGACTTGAAAATAGAAATAATTTCTTTCAGGCAGAAAATTATGTACTCTATGAGGAGTATAAAGAGGCCTTGCCCTTATATCAGGGACTCCTCAGGATTGAACCAAACAATGCAAATTTTAAGTACAGGACAGGACAATGTCTGATCAACATTCAGGGAAGAAAAGCTGAAGCTATAAGGTTTCTCGAAGATGCAGTTAAAAACATCAATCTTAAGTACAAAGAGGGAAGATACAAGGAAACTAAAGCGCCTTATGATGCCTACTATTACCTGGCGAATGCCTACCGAGTTAATAACCAGCTCCCGAAAGCGATTGAAACGTATGAACTTTTCAAGAAGAATCTCGATCCTAAGGTTTATGATACAGCAGTAGTTAACTTACAGATAGAGTCGTGCAGGAATGCGATGGAACTTATGAAGTTACCAATCTTTATAAAGAAAGAAAACCTTGGCGATATCATCAACAGCAGATATTCTGATTACAACCCGGTTGTATCAGCAGATGAGAGTGTTTTGGTCTATAATAGAACTGAACCATTTCAGGAAGCTGTATATTTTACTAAAAAAGTTAACGGGAAATGGACAACTCCAATAGATATAATTCCTGATTTTGGTCTTGGTTTTGAAGATAAAAACTTTGTTACATCTATTTCAGATGATGGAAGGGAACTGTATGTTTACAGGGCCGGAGCTGATTATGATGGAAATATTTATGTTTCCAAAAGAGATCAAAATGACAAATGGTCAAATCTTATCAAACTGAATGATAACATTAATACCAAATACTGGGAATCGCATGCAACAATAAGCCATAGTGGGAAGAAACTTTATTTCACATCCAACAGGAAAGGGACTTATGGGGGTCTTGACATCTATGTTTCACAAAAGGACAGCTCAGGGAACTGGGGCCCGGCAAAGAACCTGGGTCCTGTTATTAATACCATATATAATGAAGAAAGCCCGTTTCTGGGGAAAGATGATAAAACACTATTTTTCAGTTCAAGAGGGCACTTTAACATCGGAGGATATGATGTTTTCTATTCGACTCTGATGGATAACGGGGAATGGTCAACTCCTCTTAATGTCGGAGTCCCTATTAACACAACTGATGATGATGTATTCTTCGATCCTGTTCATGATGGCTATCAGGCATATTATGCTATGAATATTCCGGCAGGCAGCGGACTTCAGG
>Ga0182021_10001846_pt1 | contig 24658 bp, 19 predicted proteins | sample 612E3MmetaG_FD_120493 | JGI IMG/M metagenome (GOLD analysis project Ga0182021, IMG submission 120493) | Permafrost microbial communities from Stordalen Mire, Sweden - 612E3M metaG (Illumina Assembly) | ecosystem: Environmental > Terrestrial > Soil > Wetlands > Permafrost | place: Sweden... | reverse complement strand
GCGTTGGACGCCGACCGGGAATACCACCACGGACGGCCTGGCGGTGCTGGGGCGCGATGGGCACTACGACCGGATGCTTGGCCTCGCGCGGCTGGGAATTCTGCCGTTGTTTGTTTTGGCCTGCGGCATGGTGTTTCTGTGGGGCAATCGCGCGGGTGGGCCGCTGGCCGGCCTCGTGGCGACGTTTTTGTTCACCACCGTTCCGCCGGTGTTGGCGCACGCGGGACTAGTGACGACGGACATGGCGGCGACGGCGTTCACCGCGGCGGGGGCTTACGCCGGCCTGGTGTGGGCGGAGCGCCCGGACCGGCGGCGCACGGTCTCTCTCGGCATCGTGGTAGGGCTGGGGATGATCGCCAAGTACTCGCTATTGGTGTTCCTGCCGGGCGTCTGGGCGGCCATGTATCTGTGCCACTGGCGCGGAATCCGCGCCGTGCCCGGACAGTGGCGGCAGCACTGGCGGCCGGCAGCAGTGGCGGCGGCCGTCGCGTGCCTGGTGATCTGGGCCGGCTTCCGCTTTTCGTTCGGGCCGCTGAGTTATGCCCACGTGTCGCTGCCCGCGCCGCGATTCTTCGACGGCTGGCACGATGTCTGGCTGCACAACCAGGAAGGGCACGCGTCGTACATTCTCGGCCGGCGGCATCATTTCGGCGTGTGGTATTTTTTCCCGGTGACGCTGGGGGTGAAGACGCCGCTCGCCATGCTGCTGCTGGTTGGCTGGTCGCTCGCGACGGCGTGGCGCCAGCGGCTGAAGATCGCCGCGCCACTAGGATACTGCGCGGCGATTCTGGCCATCGCGATGTGCAGCCGTATCAATCTGGGAGTGCGGCATGTGTTGCCGATCTACGTCGGGCTGGCGGTAATCGGCGGAGTGGCGGCGTCCGCCCTGCTGCGGCAATCGGCGGGGCGATGGTTGGTAATGCGCCAGGCGGCGCTGTTCGCACTGCTCGGCTGGCAGGTGGTTTCGGGCGCGCTGGCGCATCCCGATTACCTCTCGTACACCAACGAGATTACACGCGGGCGTCCCGAGGCGTTCGTGGCTGAGAGCGATCTGGATTGGGGGCAGGACATGCGCCGCGTGGGCGACTTTTTGAAGAAGGCGGGGGCCGCCGGGGTCGCGTTCACGCCGTATAACGTCACCTACCTCGAGGCGGGGCACGCCTTTCCGAAGGTGATCTACAGCGACTGGTATCATGCGTCGCCGGGGTGGAACGTGGTGAGTTTGAGCGGGTGGAAGGTGTTCAATCATCCGGGATGGATCGGCGGCCGGCAGCCGGAGTTCCGCATCGGGCGCACGCATTGGGCGTGGTATTTCAAGGCGGGGGAAGAAGCGCGCTACACTGAAATCAAATGACCATCGATGAGCGGCTGGAGAAGCTCACGGACCGGCACGAGGCTTTGACGCAGACGGTAGAGCTGATGGCCAAAATGCAGCAGCAGGACGGCGAGAACATCCGCGCCCTCGCCCGAATCGCCGAGATCCACGAATAGCGATTGACGGAGATCGAAGGCGGCGAGTAGTCTCGCGCTGGGGCGACGGGTCCGCATGACAAAGCGGTGAGTGGAGCGTCTATCTCCCAATGAACAATCTGGCCCAGGACGTTCGCTTCGCGTGGCGGGTGTTCCAGCGGGCGCCGGGGTATGCGGCCGCGGCGGTGCTGACGCTGGCGGTGGGGATCGGCGCCAACACCTCCATTTTCTCCGTGACCAACGCGCTGTTGCTGCGTCCGCTGCCTTACCGGCAACCGGACCGCTTGGTGCTGATTGACGCGCGGCGCAAGAGCAGCGCGAACATCGGCCAGGGCCCGCTGTCGGTGCCGCGCTTCGAGCAGGTGGAGCAACGCAACCGGTCTTTCGGCGCGGTGGCGGCATTCACGCCGGAAGTCTTCAACCTGACGGGCCGGGGCGATCCGGAGCAGATTCCCGCGGCGCGGGTTTCGTGGAAATTCTTCGACGTGCTCGGCATTTCGCCCGCCAGGGGCCGCGGCTTCCGCGCCGAAGAGGACAAGCCGGGCGGGGATCCGGTGGTCATGATCTCCGACGCGCTGTGGCAGCGCCGGTTCGCGCGCGACGCCGGCGTAATCGGCCGGGTGATCACTCTCGATTCCAGGGACTACTCCATCGTCGGCGTATTGCCGGCGGATTTCCGGTTTGCGTTTTTCGGACCCGCCATGGACATTGTGTCGCCGCGCGTGTTCGAACTGAATTCGCTGAATCCGGGCATGGTACAGGCCGGGGTGGGGTTTCTGAACCTGGTCGCACGCCTCAACGCCGGGGTGAGCGTGGCGGGCGCGCAGGCGGACCTGGACCGGCTGTCGGCGCAGTATCGCGCCGAGAATCCGAAGATGCCGGACTCGGACCCCGGGCTGGTGGTGCATGCCGGCAACCTGCGCGACGAAATGGTGTCGGGTGTGCGCACGGCGGTGCTGGTGCTGTTCGGCGGCGTATCGATGGTGTTGCTGATTGCATGCGCCAACGTGGCCAGCCTGCTGCTTTCGCGCGCGCTGGGGCGCAAGCGGGAGATCGCGGTGCGCATGGCAGTGGGCGCGACGCGCGGCGGGCTGATCCGGCAGTTGCTGACGGAGAGCCTGATACTGGCGCTATTGGGCGGAGTGTTGGGCGCGTTGTTGAGTTCGTGGGGCACGCGGGCTTTGGCCCAACTGGCGCAGGGCACATTGCCGCGCGCGGCCGAGATCCGCACCGACGGTGGGGTGCTGCTGTTCACGCTCGGAATCTCCGTGTTCGCCGGCTTCGTCTTCGGGCTGATGCCGGCGCTACAGGTGTCGCGTCCGGACCTCAACATGGTGCTGCGCTCGGAAGGCCGCGGAGCGACGGGCGGGCGGCGCCACAACGCGCTGCGCAATCTGCTGGTGGTCTCGCAGGTGGCGCTTTCCACGGTGCTGGTGATTGCCTGCGGCCTGCTGGTGCGCAATTTCGTGCAATTGAGCGCGGCCAGTCCGGGGTTCGATCCGCACCGCCTGCTGACGTTGGGCATCACCCTGCCGGCGGCGCGCTATCCGGACGCGGCGCGCCGCGTGTCGTTCTTCAATGAACTGCTGCGGCAGGTACGAGCGCTGCCGGGAGTGCGCGGCGCGGCGGGCACCACGGCGCTGCCGGTGAACGCGGTCCGGTTCTCCATGGCCTTGCCGGAAGGGCAGCCGGTGGTGCCGTTAGCGGAGCGGCCGATTTTCAACATCCAACAAGTGACTCCCGGTTACGCCGCGACGATGCGAATTCCGATTCGCTACGGACGCGAGTTCACCGATGGCGACGATGCCAAAGCGCCGCGCCTGGCGATGGTGAACGAAGCACTGGCGCGCCGCTACTGGCCGAAGGAGAATCCGGTGGGCAAACACATTCTGCTGGGACGCCAGCCGGGGCCGTCGGAGATTGTCGGCGTGCTGGGCGACGTGGAGAATCTGGCGGTGGGGACGGATCCGCAGGCGGAGATCTACGTGCCGTTCGCACAGATTCCGTGGGCCACGCAGAACCTGGTGGTGCGCACCGCGGGCGATCCGCGGAGCCTGACGGCGGCCGTGCGGGCCCGCGTCCTGGCTCTCGATCGCGATCAGCCGGTGACCGGAGTGCGGAGCATGGACGAGTTGCTGGAGGCGGGCGCCGCGCAGCCGCGCTTCACCACCTGGCTGCTGGGCGGCCTGGCGGCGACGGCGTTGCTGCTTTCCATGGTGGGGATCTACGGGGTGATCGCCTACTCGGTGGCCGAGCGCACGGTGGAGATGGGGATTCGTATCGCGCTGGGCGCCGATGGCCGGGACATACTGCGGATGGTGCTGGGGCACGGATTGGCGCTGGCCGGAACGGGGATCGCGATCGGTCTGGGGGCGGCGTTTGCGCTGACGCGGCTGATGTCGGCATTGCTGTATCGCGTGAGCGTGACCGACCCGCTGACGTTCATCGCGGGCCCGGCATTGTTCGCGGCGGTGGCGCTGGGAGCCAGCTATCTGCCGGCGCGCCGTGCCATGCGCGTGGATCCGGCGACGGCGCTGCGGGCGGAGTGAAGGCTCTCTTTGCCGATTTGGGCCGCATCTCCTACCATGAAGGTGATGAAGAGCAGGGCACCCAAGACCTTGTCGTATTCGGTCTATTACGAACAAGCCCCCGAAGGAGGCTACGTCGCGTTCGTTCCGGCTCTGCCGGGCTGTCACACGCAGGGCGAGACCCTGGAAGGGACGGAGCGCAACGTCAAGGAAGCCATCGAACTGTACCTGGAAAGCCTGATGGCCCATGGCGAGGCAATTCCCGAGGAGCGACGATCGTTTCAGGGCAGGGTGACTGTTCCAGCCTGATCATGTCCAAGCTTCCGTCCCTGACTGCGCGGAAAGTGGTTCGGGCGCTCAAGCGCGCCGGATTCATCGAGGACCGGCAGAGAGGAAGCCACCTGGCTTCACCAGCGGCCGTGTGTATGACGCCCTCCTTCTGCGCTGTGCCTCCAAGGTGAAAGCCCAGACCATCTACACGTGGAACCTGAGGCACTTTCAGACCATCTCTCCTGGACTGGCGGCTAGAATCCGGACACCGTAGGCGCCCACTTAATCCAGCCAGGCTTGCTGGCGATACACGGGAACCTGGGGGACCGCGCCGAATCGGCGTTCGCGGCCGCGGAACTCGCGGACGGCGGCGGCCAGCGCGGAGGCATCGAAATCGGGCCACATGGTGCGCGTGAACACGAGTTCGGCGTAGGCCGATTCCCAGAGTTGAAAATCGCTCAACCGGCGCTCGCCGCCGGTGCGGATCAGCAGGTCTACCGGCGGTCCCATGGCGCGCTCCAGGGCATCGCGGGAAAACTCCCGCAGACCGCGGGCGGCGGCCAGGATGGCATCGCGGGCGGAGTAGTCCACCGCCATGCGGAGCCATAGGCGGCGGCCCCCGGCGGTGGCGGCTTCGGCTTGGGCGATGGCGGAACAGAGCCTGGCGTCCAGCCGGTCGCGGCGGCCAATCGCCTCCAGGCGCACGCCTCGATCCACGCAACGCGTTGTCTCGCTTTCCAGATACGCCGCCATCAGGCGCATGAGAGCGTCCACCTCCGCCGGAGGGCGCCGCCAGTTATCGCTGGAAAAAGCGAACAGGGTGAGGATGCCGATGCCGGAGCCGGGCGCCGCCTCTACGGCCCGCCGCGCCGCTTCCACGCCGGCGCGATGTCCCATGATGCGCGGCAATCCCCGGCCCGCCGCCCACCGGCCGTTGCCGTCCATGATGATTCCCACGTGCAGAGTACTTTGTATTTCAAAGTTAAAAGGCATAAAAAAAGCTCCCTACTTTTCCCGCGTGGCCAGAATGAGCGCTTCCATGTGGTCCAGGTAGCGCTCCAGCGCGCGGCGCCCGGCGGCCGTCATCCGATAATCGGTGCGCGGCATGCGGCCGGCGAAGCTCTTGGTACACTCCACGTACCCGGCTTCTTCCAACTTCCGCGCATGGATGCTGAGATTACCGTCGGAAGCATCCAGCAGTTTCTTGAGTTGGCTGAAGGTCAACGACTGGTTGACGGCGAGCGCGCTGAGAATGCCCAAACGGAGGCGTTCGTGGACCAGGCGGTCGAACTTGGAGGCATCGCCCACGGCCTCCAGGGCCGGACTCTTCTCGCGGCCGCGCCGCACTGCGCCTGGTTTACCCGCCATATTTCACCGCGATCACGGTCCCAAAAATCAAATGTAGCCCGCCGAATCCGGCGGGCAGCAGCACATCGTTCCACCCCGGCAGGAAGAGGGCCACCGTGCCCACGAACATGAAGCAGGCGCCCATGATGGGCACCACGCGCACCGATGCGTACCCGCCGGCCAGCACGGCGGCGCCATAGAGCAGCAGCCACACACCAGGTAGAAAACCCGCGATGCCGGCGCGGTAGAAGACCGCCGTCAGAACCGCGCCGGCCAGCAGGGAGGGAGCGAAACCGGCTATAAACTTGCGGCCCGGTCCGGAAAACAGGGGCGTTTGGAAGCGCCGCGATTTAAGCGCCGCACCCGCCATCCCGATGGCCATGGCGACTACGGCGGCGGAGGTCCAAACCGCCAGCCAGCCGGCGGCGCTGGGCTGGAAGACAGCCAGCCGGGCCGCCACCAGGCCAACGATGCCCATCAGCACACCGCCCTTGCCGGGGACCGCGGTGAAGTCTCCGGCGCGCTCCAGGGTCCGCCGGATGTACTGGAGATTATCCATGGCGTGCGCGTGCATTTCCACGGGTACGGTGCGGGGCGCCATCACTTTGCATGATAGCGCGGACGCGGCGGAATTTCAAGTACTTTTCGATATAAAGTAGCAAAAGCCAAGGAAAGACACGCACGCTTGGAGTACCCTGATAGAATGTTGGCGTGAGCCCAAAGGAGGAATACTCTCGCGCCGACGTCCGCCGGAAGTTCGGGCTCTCCGAACGTCAACTGCGCGGTTGGGAGCGCCAGGGCCTGATTCCGGCTTCGAAGTCGTATACCTTCTCCGACCTGATCGCCTTCCAGACCCTGATCAAGCTGCGCGAGAACAGGATTTCCTCGAAGGAAATTCTTCGCGCGCTGGAATCGCCGCGCGAAAAGTTGGGGTGGGTGAAACAACCGCTCAGCGAGCTTCGCGTGGTCTCCGACGGCGGGCGCATCGCGGTGCAACTGTCCGGGCAGAAGATGGAGGCCGTCAGCGGCCAGATTCTGTTCGATTTCGATGCCAGCGAACTGGGCGGCATCAAGAGCTTCCCCGGCCCCAAGCCCAAGTTCGACCGCAGCCACGAAAGCGAGGCATGGTTCCAGAAGGGGCTGGAACTGGAGGAGAGCGGCGCGCCCGTGGAGGACGCGGTGGACGCCTACCGGAAGGTGTTGGATCTGAACCCCGGAGCCGCCGGGGCGCTGGTCAACCTGGGCACCATCTACTACCGTTTGCACAAATTCGAGGAGGCGGAGAAGTACTACCTGAAGGCCATCGAGGCGGATCCCGGATATCCCCTGGCGCAATTCAACCTGGGCAACCTGTACGACGAGCAGGGACGCATTCCGGAAGCCGTCGGTTTCTACCGGCGCGCGCTGGATCTGAATCCGCAATACGCCGACGCGCACTTCAACCTGGCGCTGTTGTGCGAACGCCAGGGCGATGCCATGAAAGCCGTCCACCATTGGAAGGCCTACCTGAAGCTGGACCATACCGGACAGTGGGCCGATACCGCCCGCCGCCAGTTGGAGCGTTTGCGGCAAGCGGTCCTGCTGTAGGTGGGACAGACGATCGTCTTTTGTCGTCTGTCAACCATCCGTGCTATAGCCAGCCATGACCACAGAAGGCGATGGTCTGTCCCACTTGCTATTCTTAGTACTTGGAGCCATCGAATTGAATCGAATCGTGCTGGCGTTTCGCGCCTTCTTCAACCTGATGTTTTCCGGCGAACTTTCGGCCGAGATCCTGATCGCGCTCAACCTCTCGCGGCGCTCCGCCGCCGTGCCGGCGAAAGCCGCCGCGCCCGTGCCCGCCGCGCCGGCGGGCGCCTCTGACGGCGCGCTACAGATTCTGGGCATTTTGCAGCGCGACTCCCGCTTGATCGATTTCCTGATGGAGGACGTGTCCGCCTACACCGACGAACAGATCGGAGCCGCCGTGAGGGAACTTCACGATCAATGCCGCGATGCCATCGCCCGCTACGTCACGCTCGCCCCGGTGATCGACGGCGTGGAAGGCACCTACGCCAAGGCGCCCGGGCAGGATCCGAACCTGGTGAAGTTCGTGGGCAACGTGCCGGCCAAACCTCCGGCCGGCGGAACGCTCCGGCACAAGGGATGGCGCGCCACCAAGGTGGACCTGCCGCTGCTGGCGGCGAAGCAGGACGCCAGGATTATCGCCGCCGCGGAAATTGAGATTGAGTAAGCCAACCAAGCCGCCGCGGTACGCGATCGGGATCGACCTCGGCACCACCAACTCGGGCGCCGCCTACGCGGAAATCCGCCCCGATGCCGACCCCTTCGCGCCGGCCAACGTCGAGCTGCTGCCGGTTCCGCAACTCACCAACCCGGGCGAGGTGCGCGACCAGGACCTGCTGCCGTCGTTCCTCTATCTCCCGGGCCCGAGCGACTTCCCGGCCGGCAGCCTGGCGCTCCCCTGGGACGAATCGCGCGGCTACGTGGTGGGCCGCCTGGCCCAGAAGCGCGGCGTGGAGAACGTGGGCCGGCTGGTGTCCTCGGCCAAGAGCTGGCTGTCGCACTCGGCGGTGGACCGCACGTCGCCGCTGTTGCCCTTCCGCGCCCCGGACGGGGTGGGGAAGATCTCGCCCGTGGAGGCCAGCCGGCGCTATCTGGAGCACCTGCGGGAGGCCTGGGACGCTAAGATGCCGGACGCGCCGTTCCGGGCGCAGCAGGTGCTGGTCACCGTCCCGGCATCCTTCGACGCGGTGGCGCGCGAGCTGACGCTGGACGCTGCCCGACAGGCCGGCTATGAGAACATCACCCTGCTCGAGGAGCCGCAGGCCGCGTTCTACGCGTGGCTGGAGCGCCATCCGGACTGGCGCCAGCGGGTGGCGGTGGGCGACCTCATCCTGGTGGTGGATATCGGCGGCGGCACCACGGATTTCACGCTGATCGCGGTGACGGAGGCGAAGGGCGAGCTCTCGTTGAGCCGCGTGGCGGTGGGCGAGCATATTCTGCTGGGCGGCGACAACGTGGATCTGGCGCTGGCCGGCGTGGTGGCGCATCGCCTGGCCGAAAAGGGCACGCACATCGACAGCCGGCAACATCTCGCGCTGTGGGCCAACTGCCGTGTGGCCAAGGAAAAGCTGCTGGAGCCCGGGACCAAAGCCAAAGAGCAGCCGGTTACGATTCTGGGCAAGGGCACGGGACTGGTGGGCGGCACCGTCAAGGCCATGCTGCTGGGGAGCGATATCGAGCAGGTGCTGGGCGAGGGCTTTCTGCCGAAGGTGGCGAGCACGGAGATGCCCGCGCAGCAGCGGCGCGCGGGATTGCAGGAGCTCGGCCTGCCCTACGCCGCCGACCCAGCGATCACGCGACACCTGGCGCGATTCCTGCGACAGCAGGCGGCCACCGCGGAACACGGCGCGGTGCCGAGAGGACCCAGCGGGCTCGCCTGCCCGACCCACGTCCTGTTCAACGGCGGCGTGCTCAACGCCGGGTTGGTGCGCGAGCGCATTCTCAGCACCTTGAACGCGTGGCTGGGCGAAGAAGGCATGCCGCCGGTGAAAGCGCTCACTGGCGACGACCTGATGCACGCCGTCTCGCGCGGCGCCGCGTATTACGGCCTGGCGCGCTCCGGCCGCGGCGTGCGCATCCGCGGCGGCGTGCCGCGCACCTACTATGTCGCGGTGGAATCCGCCATGCCCTCGATCCCCGGCTTCCCTGCCCCCCTCAAGGCGCTGGTGGTGGTGCCGTTCGGCATGGAGGAAGGCACGGAGACGCGCATTCCGGGCCGCGAATTCGGCCTGGTGGTGGGGCAATCCGCCGAGTTCCGATTCTTCACCAGCGCCAGCCGCAAGAACGACCAGCCGGGCGATTTGATCGAGGATTTCGGCGACGCTCTGGAAGAGCTCTCGCCGATGGAGGTTAGCTTCGATGCCGGCGAGACGGCCGAAGTGGTGCCGGTGTCTTTCGAGAGCAAGGTGACGGAGACGGGCGTGCTGCAACTGTGGTGCGTGGCTCGCGACGGGCGGCGGTGGAAGCTGGAATTCAACGTGCGGGAACGTGTGCGGGGATAGGCGGAACAGGCCCGCCACTGGGTGTGCGCTACTTCCTGGCGGGAGGCTGGGCCGGCGCTTCGGGGTCGCCGGTAATGTAAAGTTTCTCCTCGGGGTGCAGGAGTTTGAGGCGCTTGCGGATCTCCAGTTCCTGGGCGGCGGGGTTGTTCTGCAGGCGATTGATATATTCCTTCTGACGCTCGACCTGGCGTGCCAGGCTGTCGTTGCGCTTTTCCATTTCCTGGATCTGCCGCTGCTTGTCCCGCCAGGCGCGCATCCCCTGGGGGAAGGCGAAGAAGGCGTAGCCCACCGCCACCAGGAATACGAGTACATAAGCGAATCTGGTCAGTGGCGCTTTCATGCGACGATGGAACCTGAGGATAATATTACCATCAATACTCTCAAATGACCGACAAGATTGTGGTTCTCACCACCTGCGCCGCGGAGGCGGATGCCGAACGCATGGCGCGCGCCCTGGTTGACGGGCGCCTGGCTGCCTGTGTAAGCGTGGTGCCGGGGGTGCGCAGTTTCTACCACTGGAAGGGGGCGACCGAGAGCAGCGGGGAATTCCTGCTGATCGTCAAGACCTCCCGCGATCTCTTTGGGGCGCTGCGCGCCGAGATGGAAAGAATACACCCTTATGAAGTGCCGGAACTGCTCGCCCTGCCGGTGGTCGCGGGCGCCGAGAACTACTTGAGCTGGCTCCAGTCCAACCTGCGTGGAGCGCGGGAATGATCGCGCTGATTTTCGATATGGACGGCGTGATTATCGATTCCAACCCGCTGCATCGCCAGGCGTGGGTGGCTTTCAACCGCCGCTACGGTCTGGAAACCACCGAGGCGATGCAGCAAAGCATGTACGGCAAGCGGAACGACCAGATCGTGCGCGATTTCTATGGGGAGGGAATCGCCGCGGAGGAGGTGGACGCGCGCGGACGGGCCAAGGAGCGGTTGTACCGGGAGATGCTGGCTGGCCGGACCGAAGAGGTGCTGGTGCCGGGCCTGCGCGCGTTCCTGGAGCGGCACCGGGATTTGCCGATGGGAGTGGGGAGCAACGCGGAACCGGAAAACGTGGCGTTTGTGTTGGACTCTACCGGACTGCGCCGGTATTTCCGCGCGGTGGTGGACGGCCACCAGGTGCGCCACCCGAAGCCCCATCCCGAGGTTTACCTGCGAGTGGCGGAGTTGCTGGGAACCGAGCCCGCAAAATGCATTGTTTTTGAGGATTCCCACTCTGGGGCCGCCGCCGCCGTGGCGGCGGGAATGAGGGTTATTGGCTTGAGTACTACTTACGGCAACTTGTATGGTACCGTCATAACCATAGATAATTTTCTGAGCAGGGACTTGGAGATATGGCTGCAAGCGCAGATGCGACCGATGCGACCGGCTTAACGCGTTGGCGCGGCGTAGTGCTGGGGCTGATTCTGGCCCTGGGTTGGCTACCCGTGCGCGCCCAGACCCGCATTTCCCTGGCGCAGCTCGGATTCCGCAAGGCTCCCGACTATGCGGCGACTCACGCCGGGCGGAAAGTGCTCGTGCGCGGCGTGGTTTCAGCCCCGGCCCTCCACTTTGCCGAGTACTCCACCCTGTCCATCCAGGACAATCACAATGGCGGCATGTTGAAAGTTGCGCTGCCGGACACTTCGCTGGATCGATATCATCCGGGGGACGAACTCGAAGCCCAGGGTACCGTCATCATGCAGTACGGGATGACGATGCTGGTGCCCGACAAAGTAACCGTGGTGGGGCGCACAGCGGCGCCGCAACCGAAGGATCTCTCCGCCCGGGAGTTGCAGAGCACCGTTCACCTGGGAGAACTGGTACGTACACAAGGTACGGTACTGGAGAAACCAGCTTACAACTCGGGCGGCGCGGTGATTCTGCTGCCCGGACAGCAGGAACCTTACCGGCTGTTCGTCCCACGCGCGCCGGGCGCGGGCAAGGCGAACCTGGAGCCGATTCGCCAGGGAGACACGGTCCGCGTCACCGGCATCGCGCTGCAATACAGCCCAACCACGCCGTACAATTCGGGATACGAACTGTTGGTGGCGGACATCGACGACGTGGTGGTGGTCGAACGGTCGCCCTTCGTGCCGCAACCGCTGATCGCCATCGGAATCACCATGATCCTGCTGGCGGGTTTCTTCCTGTGGACCCGCGAGCGGCGGTTACGGTCGCAGCGGCGGCGGTTGCGGCGGACCTACAAACTGGGCGAGGAGATTCTGGGCGCTTCTTCGACGGCGGCGATACTGAAACGCGTGTCGGAGGCGCTGCCCGGCGTCATCGCGGTCACTCGGGTGCAGCTCTACGTGTACAATCGCACCGCCAAGGCGCTGGACGTGATCGTGGAGAGCGGGGCGGCGCCGGAGTCGATTTCGCTATCGTCGCCTCCGGGCGGCACCCCGGCGGGCGCGGCGGCCTGTTTCCACTACCGGACGCTGTTGGTGATACCGGATGTCGACCGCAGCCCGTTCCCGGTGGCCGCCAAGACCGGAGACCGGGCACCCAAGAGCCTGCTGTTCGTGCCCATGATCGCGCAAAGCGAAGTCGTCGGGGTGCTGGAACTGGACCAGGACGACCGGATGCGCGATTTCAGCGCCGATGAGCAGGCACTGGCGCAGCATCTGGGCAACCAGATCGGGGTGGCCATCCGGCTGCTTGACCAGCGATCCGTACAGGAGCAGCTCTTCCGCACCGAGAAGATGGCGGCGGTGGGTCGGCTGATCTCCGGCGTGGTGAACGAGTTGCAGACGCCGCTGGCCTCCATCGTGGACCTGGCGCACAGGGCGCTGGAAAAGGCGCGCGGGGGAGCGGCGGACCGCGAGGTTTCGGCCATCTCGGCGGAAGCCGCCAAGGCCAGCGGCATCGTTTCGCGGCTGGTTTCGTACGCCGCGGCGGAACAGGTGGAGGCGCGCCCGGTGGACATCGGCGCGCTGGTGCGCACTTTGATCGAGTTCCGGGAAGGCGATTGGAAGGCAACCGGAATCCGGGTGCGGGATCTGACGTCCCCCGAATCGATGTTCGTGCTCGGCTCCCAGGGGCAGTTGGAGCAGGTATTTCTCAATCTGTTTGTGCACGCCGAGCAATCGCTGGCCGGCGCGGAGCAGAAATCGATCGCCATTCGCACCAGTATGCTGGCCAAACGGCTGTTGGTGGAGATTTCGTTCACCTCGCCCTCGGAGTTGCGCAAGCCGGAAGATACGGCGGCCGTGCTGGGCGTGACGCGAAGTGTAGTCGCGGCCCACGGAGGCGAAGTGCGCCTGATCGAAAAGAACAACTCCGACCCGTGCTTCGAAGTGGAACTCCCCGCATTGGTGAGGGAGCGTGGGGCGTCGGCGGGCAGATCCGCGCCGCGCGATGTGTCGCGGCGGATGACGGCGCTGGTGATCGAACCGGACGAAGTGGCGCAGCGGCAGTTGCTTGTGCTGCTGTCCGGCCACGGCTTCCGTGTGGTCCCGGTGGCGGACTCGGATACCGGATTGGATCTGGCGCACCGCATGCGGTTCGATGCGGCGTTCTGCTCTCTGCACGCGCCTGGGTTGAACTGGGTGGAACTCTCCGAGCGAATGCACTCCCGCGTTGGCGGGTTCATCCTCCTCTCCGACGGCTACGACGCCGAGCTTTCGGCGGACTTCGAAGGGGACGGGCAGTTCGTGCTGGCCAAGCCGCTACAGGAGAAGGAACTGGAGCGGGTGTTGCAGTCGATCGAGCCGCGGTCGGCGACGGTGATTCCGTTCAAGACGGGCACGGCGTAGCCGGATAGGGTGGTCTGTTTGAATGGGTCTTCGGCCCGCGAAATCCCATGAGAAAAGGTGGGGCATGCTTTAGCTTGCCAAGCCGGCCGGAGGCCGGCCATGCCTCCAAGCCGGTGGTTTTTCGACCCTGTCATCCTCGCGCGCTCGGTGAGAGTCCCGGAGCACGACAGGCCGGGGCGCTTGAGTGCGCCACAAGCAGGAACTCCCAGCTCAGTACGTGCCCAGCAGGACGCGCAGGGCTTGCGGGCCGGCGTAGAAACTGAGGCCGCCGTAGTCGGTCTCATCGCCGTTCCAGATGCGAATCGCCTTGAAGACGCCATTTTCGTAGCCGCCCTCCTCGACGCGCAGGAAATCGCGTTGGGCGCCCGAGGCCGGCACGAAGTTGATCTTGCCGTAGGCCACCGTCACCAGGAATTCGTTCTCGCCGAGCCTGCCCACCATGGCGCGGCCGATGGGCGTCGGGTTGCCGGCGGTGCTGTTGTTGCGGCCCCCGGCGCCGAACGTGACCACCGCCTTCCAGTTGCCGAAATCCATCGTCTGCCGGGCTTGTCCCGGCTCCTCGGCCACCGCCTGGAGCTTGCCCTCGAAGTTGAGGCGGGCCACTTCCCGCATGATCGGCTCCATCATCTTGTAGTTGAGGATGATCGGGTTCAGCGCCTCCTCGGCCATGCGCGGCATGCCCTGCGGCTCGGTCGAATAGCTGGTGTAGTCGAGGCCAAAGGGCGCCCAGCCAATGGCGCCGCGCCCCAGCGCCGCAAAGAAGAAGCGCGGATAGCCCGCCGGACCGCCCGTTTCAGGCACGAGCAGCGGGTTGTCCGGCCGGGCGTAGAGTTCCAGCACCTTTCGGTATTTGTTGCTGTCGCCCTGATATATGTCGGGCGCCAGCACGTCGAGCGCGGGGGCCGCCGCCTTCCAGATCGGAATCGCGTTGTCGGTGGGGCCGCCGCTTTCGTAGGTGCTGGCGGGCCCCGGGTTGATAGGATCGCGTAGCGCCGCGTTGGCATACATCGGCAGCGGGTATTCCTTCTTCCCCGCCGCCGCCACCTGCCCGACGAAGCGCGCGATGCTCCAGGCATGAAAGTACTCATCGGCGTTGGGGCCGAAAGCCGCCGCCCAGTTGGCCCCGGCGGGGGCACTCGCGCCGAGAGCCTTGAGCAGTTCCCCGGGCACCGGTTCGGCGATCAGCTTCTCGGCCGCCGGGGAATAGTCGCGCACGCTACCCCAGAGCCCGGTTCATTCTCCACCTGCACCATGATCACCGTGCGCTCGGCGTCCTTCTGCTTAAGGTGGCGCATGAAGGCGCGGAAGGCGCTCAGATCTCCCGCCAGCGCGGCCGGCGAATGGGGCGAAGGCGAATCCACGATTCTCCCGTTCTTGCCCACGATGCGCGGGAATTTCTCGGGCTGCCGCTTCGCCCACAGCGGAATGTAATGCGAGCTGCCGTTCTTCCAGGTGGCGAACCACAACAGCACCAGCCGCACCTTGCGCTCCCGCGCCTGATCGATGATGGTGTCGACTACCGACGTGTCGTACTTCCCCGGCGCCGGCTCGAACTGCTCCCAGTAGACCGGAATCTCCAAGGTGTTAGCGTGCAGGTTCTCGATGGCCTTCCAGACCTTGGGCAGCATGGCCGGCCAGGCGCTGGAGTTGTGGCACTGCGCCCCGAGCATGAGGAATGGCGCCCCGTCCACCATCAGGGCGTAGCGGCCGTCCTTCTTCACGATTTCGGGAATCGGTTTGGCCGGCCCCTGCGCCGCCGCGGAAGCGAAGAAGAGACAGACGGCCGCAATCAGGCGGCAGGGGAAAGATCCGGTTTCCGTTTTCATGATGTGACTCCTCTTGAGTCGCTCCTATCGGCTCCCGCCCGCTACGCGCAGACGGAACGCGCCCGTCAGCGGGGTGGCCTCGGTCAGGCGAATCACGTCACCGGTAACGTCCCTGCCGGTGGAGGCGATGCCGCTGGAGAGGAACATGGTGACGCCGTTTTCGCCCGCGGCGGCGTGCGTGTGCAGCGGGGTTCCGGCGGCCAGCGCGACGATCCTGTTGTCACCGGCTCCCGCCAGACACATCCAGTGGATATCGCGCCGCGACGAACTGAATGTTGCATCCTTGCTGGTGATGGAACCTTGCGGGCTGCCGATGTGGTCGACTGGGGTTTCGCTCCACTGGCTGTCGCTGAACCAGGACATGCGATCGTTCCCGGCCGGCAGCAGGAACTTGAGGCCGGCTTCGCGCGCAGTGGCGTCGCCGGCTTTCCATGCAAGCTTCCAGGAGACGCCAGCCTGCGCATCGGGGCCGATTTCGAGGGTGTAGTTGAGTTGGGCCTTGAGCTCGTCGGAGCCCGCCAGGTAGACGCCGGTGGTGACTTCAATCCGGGCGTTAGGGCCATCCATCTTCGCCGTGACGGCCGGGTTGCGGAACTGCGGCGGCTCGGTGCTGCTGATGGCGGCCGGGCCGCGTGTGCGGCCTCCCACGCCCACGCCGGCATTTCCGCCAGTGCCCGCGATGGACTCACCAAGGTTGAGGATGGGGCCGCCGAGGACGAGATCCCGATCGCCAGAGCGCCAGGTGGCGATCTGCCCGGTGCGCTTGTCGAGGGTCAACTTGGTTCCGGCGGCTTCCACCACCACGTTCTGCCCGGTCTCGGAGAGTCGCACGGGCCCGCCGGCGGCCATCGCGGCCGGAGCGGCGGGGCCTTGGTAGCCCTTCACGCGCAACCGCGCGGCGTAGACGCTGCGCCCATCGGGGTGGATGAATTCCAGGCGCAGGGTGTCCATGCCGGGAGTGGCGGGGAACGTGGCATCGGCGGTGGAGCGCGGTTTGCCAGCGACGTGGCTTTCGCCGTGGGCCAGTTCCTTGCCGCCGGCCAGCGCCTGCCAGCGGCAGGTCAGCTCGGCCAGGTCGGTGAAGGAGTAGCGGTTCTGGATCGGGACGGCGTATTGGCCGCCCGCCAAAGCCACCTCGCGGGCGGACGTGGTCACCGGGCTATACACCATCTTGAGGTTCCAGTAGCGATTGGGCTTGATCTCGCGATCGGCCGTGACCGCGCCGCCGCCGCCCGAAAGGCGAATGCCGGTGGTCTTGTCGATGCCCCGTGCGCCGGGGCTGGGAATGTTCCAGCGCTCTGGGAACCGGTCGAGCAGGTTCTGTTCCTGCCATTCCCAGATGAAGGCGCCGGCGATGCCGTCGTTGGCCCAGATGGGAACCCAATTGTCGGCCATGATGGTGCCCCAGGGATCTTCGATCCCGCTGTGCTCGGTGAAGATGGCGGGCACTTTTTCGCGCGCCGGGCTCTTGATCATGGCCAGCACCTGCTGCATGGTCGGATAGTGGTAGTCGTCGAAATCGGTCTTGGAGTTCTTATCCAGGCCCTGCTGGGAGATCATGGCCAGCCGCGTGGGGTCGTTGCCCTTCATGTAGTCGAACACGGCCTGGGCATTGGGGCCGTAGCCGCTTTCGTTGCCGCAACTCCACACCACCACGCTGGCGCGGTTCTTATCGCGAACCAGCGTTTCCTTGGCGCGGAAGAGGAAGGCCCATTGGCGGGTGAGATCCTTGAGTTCGGGCGCCACCCAGCAGAAGGGCACCTCGTCCAGCACGTAGAACCCGGCCTCGTCGCACAGTTCCAGGAAGCGCGCCGCGTGGTTGTAGTGGCTGGTGCGTATGGCGTTGACGTTGGCGGCCTTCAACAGCGCGATGTCGGTCTTCCAGGACTTTTCGTCCAGCGCGTGGCCCAGCTTCAGAAACTCCTCGTGGCGGTTGACGCCGGTGAGTTTGACGGGCACGCCGTTGACCATCATCACGCCGGCTTTGAGCTCGACCTTGCGGAAGCCGATGCGGTCCTCGACGCGCTCCACAATCCGCTTGCCTTCCGACAGGCTGTAGAACACGTAGTACAGATTCGGCCTCTCGGCCGACCAGAGCCTGGGCTCAAGCACGGGCGCACTGAGGACAACGGTCGCGAAGCCGTCGGCGCCGATCTCCCCGGTCTGGCTCATGGCGGGAAGCGCCACCTTACCGCCACCGAGGGAATACAGTTCGCCGGCCAGCGTGAAGTGCGCGCCCACGGGGCCGGCGACGCGGACGGTGGACTTCAGCGTGGCGTCCCTATACTGGGCGTCCAGATCGGTGACCACCGTGACATCGTCCACGTGCAGCAGCGGGAGGGCGAGCAGGTAGTTCTCGCGGTAGATGCCGCCCAGGCACCAGAAATCGCCTTTGTCCAGGCTGCCCGAGGAGGTCTTCTTATACACGCGGACAGCCATCAGATTGCGCTGGCCGGGCTTGAGGGCTTTGGTGACGTCGATATCGAAGGCCGTGAAGCCGCTCTCGTGGTAGCCAGAGCGCTGCCCGTTGACGAAGACTTCGGCGCCATCGTAGACGCCGTCGAAATGCCACAGCACGCGCTGTTTGGCAAAGGACGCCGGAACTTGGACCCAGCGGCGATAGAGGCCGATATCCTCGGATTGGTTGGCGGTGCGTTCCTGGTAAGTCGGGATGGAAAAGCCTTCGACTTCCCAGTTGGCGGGGACGGGAATGTCCTTCCAATCGGCGTCGGAAGCGGCAGGCGTGGCGAAATCCGGGATGGCGGCGTCGGGCGGCAGTTCGCCCTTGACCGCGGGGCTGACGCCGTGGTCGAGCTTGAAGCGCCATGTACCGGTCATGGGGAAGACGGCGGCATTGCCGGCGCGCACGCGATCGACGGGGACTGGCGCGCGGCCGGCGATGGGCACCGGGGCCGCGAAGGCCCACGATGAGAGAATGACGGGGATCAGTAAGTGTCGAATCATGTGAACCTCTGTGTAGGACAGACCATCGTCTTTTGTGGTCTGTCGTTCTGTATCCGGGGGCGCGACAGGCCACAAAAAACGATGGCCTGTCCCACCTTCCGCCTAACGGTAGCGGTAGAGCTTAATGCGCTGGATCTTGCCATTGGGAATCACGCCGCCGCCGAGGCGGACGGATTGGTCCGAATTGCTCTCGTCGCCGTTCAGCCTGCGCCCCGGAATCCATCGGCCATCCACGAATGTGCCCTCTTCAATCGAGTCGATGGCGGCGGTCTCGGGGCCAGCGGGATTGGTGGAGAACCTGATGCTCACCGGACCGCTGGAGGCGGCGATGTACTCATCCGGTCCCACCGCAACAAAGAGAGCGCCGGCGCGGTCCGGGATGCGGTACGGTGCCGGCGGCGGCACGGGCGCGTCTTTCGGGACCGGCACGGGATCCCTGCCGTTGCGCGCGTAGCTCACCGTCAGCACGTAGTTGCCCAGCGTGATTTTCTGCGGCCCTTCGCCCGCAATCACCACCGCGCCTTTCATCGTGCCTTTGCCCTGGTTCTCGAGAATCAGCGGGGAGAGCCGCGCAATGGTGTCGTAGCTGTGCGCCAGCGCCAGGTCCGCCAGCTCAATCCTGGTTTTGGTAGGCCCGGTGAAAAGCAGGTCGTCGACGGAATTGGGGCTCCAGCGGCTTTCGAGCGCTTCCATCATGCCGGGTTCCATGGTGAAGAAAAGCTCGTCGATGGCGAACGGGCTTATACCGATGCCATCGTGCTGCCCCATGACGTAGAAGATATTGTAGTGGGCGGTGGCGTGAAAGGCCTCCGGGATGAACAAGGGGAAGTCCGGAGTGTGGTGATACCAGTCGGCCCAATCGGAGAAATTGAGGGAGTGCAGGTCCGGCGAGCGGAAATCGATGGCCGGCGCGCCCACCTTCCAGAGGTCCGCCACGTGCGGCAGCGGCCCGCCGCTGGGATACGTCCCCGGCGGCCGGTTCCCCATGGAACACCAGGTGTTGACGAACATGGGCACCGGGTATTCGGCCTTGCCCGCGGCCGCCACCCCGCCCACATAGCGCGCATAATTCCACGCCATGAAGATCTCATCCGTGTAAGGGGCCTTGCCGAAAACTTGTTCCCAGGTCCCGGACGATTTCGCCCCCGCTGCCTCCCACGCCTGGCGGAACTCCGTATACAGCGAGTCCTTGTGGCTGGCCATGTAATCCAGCAGCTCTTTCGGCACCGGTTCCGCGAAAGCCTTGTTGGCTGCCTCGCTCCTGTCCCGCGAATCGCCCAGCAGGCCCACCTCGTTCTCCACCTGGATCATGATGACGCGGCGGCGAGTGTCCACCTCCTTGATGTGCCGCATGAGGGCGGCAAAGGCGCGGCTATCGGCATTCAGGTTCGCCGCGCTGAACGTGGACAGCGTATCGGTGGTCTTGCCGTCCTGCCTCTGCGCGCGCGGGAAGCGCTCCACGTCGCCCTTGACCCACAGAGGAGGGTAACTGGAGGAGCCGTTCTTCCAGCTTGCGAACCACAGGAACACCAGCCGCAGATTGTGGTCTTCCGCGGCGTGGATTTGCGCGTCCACCAGGGTGAAATCGAATTGGCCCGGTTTAGGTTCCAACAACTCCCACGAGACGGCGGCCAATACGGTGTTGAGGTGCAGCGCCACCAGCTTGTCCCAGACCGGCTTCATGAATTCGAGACTGGAGGTGGTGGAGTTACGCAGTTCTCCCGCCAGCATCAGAAATGGCTTGCCGTCGACGATCATCTGCGTGGCGGTGCCCTGCTTCTGAAGATGGGCGATGGCCGGCCTGGCGCCGGCGTTCGTCTGGGCGCTCGCTGCCGTTAGAGCGAACGCGAACATGATCGCGAAGTTACACAACTTTCGCATTTTCCTGCTTGCCTCCCGACCGTGTTATCCTCCGGCCTCAGCGCGCCACCAGCCGGACCGGCCCGAGCAAGCCCGAAACCGGCGGCGTCACGACGCCGCGGCCGCTTCCGCCGGGGGCGGCAGCAGGTGGCGCGGCGGCGGTTCCCGGGGCGCCTTGCCCCCTGCCGCCTCGACCGCCTCGGCCGCCCGCCGCGGTTGGCGGCGTACCGGCCGGGGCCGGCGGTGGACCGCCAGGGCCTCCGCGACCCGCAACCGTCGCGTTCACCTGAATCTCCAATTCGTTGGAGCCCGCTTTCAAAACGCTGGTGACTTCCCAACGATAGGGCTGCCACGCGTGCGCCTCCAGCTCCTTCCCGTTTAGCTTCACGCGCGCATAATCGCGCACATCGCCGATTTCCAGAAATACCCGTTTCCCGGCCGGCGCCGCCGCCGCCGTGAACTGCTTGCGATACGTCGCTGGGCCGGCGTACGATGGCGTGCCCAGATCCTCCCACGATTTCAGAGGCGTCGTCACCGCTTTGCCGTTCAGCTCCAACGCCCAGTCTCCGCCCAACTCCGCCAGCGTACTGCCGGACGCCAAAGAGGGCTCCGCGGCGGCCACCCCGCTGGGAAGCGGCCCGATCACGACGACCTTCGCTTCGTAGGCAGCGAGCACCAGCGGAAAGCGCACCGCATCGCCCTCAGCCGTGGCTCCCGTGATGGGGTGAATCTCGCCCGTCGCCAGATCCCAGGCCTGCGCCTGGCCGCGCCCGGCGATGGTGGCCACGCGCGATTCCGCCTTGTCGCTCTCGTTGAAGAAATAGTACATCTCGGCGTCGCGCCAGTTGCGGTGCGTGTAAGTCAATCGCGGGAACTCGGCATCCAGCTTGACATCCGGCTTGGGCAGCGCCGCCAGCACGCGCGGCGTGATGTCGCCCGAGGGCTCGATCAGCGTGGCGAAGCTCAGGTCGGGCACGTCCTTGGCATTCATGAACGTCTTGTCCACAATCAGCCCCGGAGTCTTGCCCACGAAGATCACCTTGCCCCCCGCCTTGACGAAGGCCTGAAAGCGTTCCAGGCCGGCCCGCGTGATCACCGTTGAGGACGGTACCACGATGGCCTTGTAACTCTGGCCACTCAGATTCTTGAAGCCGCCGTTCTCGATGGCCGCTACCGTTGTGAGCGACTGTTCGTCGAAGTAATCCCAATCCACCTGGTGTTCGAACAACTGCCAGCCGAGCTTGGTCGTGCTGTGGTCGGCCTCCTGATCGCCCATCCACATGCTGTTGGCGGGATGGTAAATCCCCACCTGCGCCGCCGGGCGTCCGATGGCCATCAGATAGCCGGCCCGGTTGGCATACCACGCCAGCATGGGCGCCTGCGGGGGCACCGCGGACGGCGCGCCGCCAGGTCCGGCGGGGCCTCCGCGCATCACCGGGACGCGGACCTGCAACAAGTTGACGCCGCGGACCACTTGAAAATCCAACTGGAACTTGCCGTCGACGCCCGGCCCGCCGGCCCCCTCGGTCCACACCTTGGGCTTGCCGAACAGGTGCGCCGCCGAAGAGGCCAGCTTGGGGAAGTTGTTGTTGACGCGCCACGTCCCGTCGGCCGTGTGGATCGCGTTCGGCACAAGCTGGCTCAGGTTGTCGATGCCGGGCACCTGCGGGTACCGCAGATCCCTGAAGAAGTCGCCCTCACTGCGGACCAGCGACATCATGGTCTCTTCGTGGTTCAGGTGCACCAGGTACTCGACGTTATGCTTCGCGCACCAATCGGCCTGCTCCTTGAAGAAGGTGTTCTGGAAGATGGCGCTCCAAACGTCGGTGTAGTCGGCTCTGGCCCGCTGCACCTCGTCCGTCGGTTTGGGGGCGAAGAACAAGGGGATGTAGGGCTTCAGATCGTACCCCTTCCGCTGCTGGAATTCTTCCAGCAGCTTGGGAGTCCATGGAATGGAGGCGCTGTAGTCCGGCTCATCGCCGAAGAAGCCCAGAACGGTCTTGCCGAACTCGTCGCCGGCCGCCTGATAGTAGGTTTCGTGGGTAATCTTGAGGAAGGCGCGGGTGGCGTCGGCGTCCAGATAGTCGATCAGCGAGTAGAGGCTGTCCTTGGCCCGGGTCCCGTCGGCGCGATTGAAGTTCCGCGTCGGCGAACTGAGGTAAATGTGGCGGACGAAAGTCACCTCCCAGCTAAAACGAGGCTCGTTCGGAGTGGAGCCTTCGTTGGGCACAATCCACTTGAGCTGGCCGTCGGCGGGAACCGGGATCGGCACGATGCTCTGTGTCTGTTGGTCGGGGGATGACTTGGTCGCGAAGATGGCCAGCGTGTCCGGCGGCGCCGGCATGGTGAGCGTCTGGCCGGGGACGACGCGGACGCGTATATCGGCGACGATGCCCTGCATGCCGAGCTGCGGGTAATCCTGGCTGATCCGGCCGCCGGCAAACCCGCTGGGGTAGTCGGATTCGTCCTGGATCCACAGCTTGATTCCCCGCTTGGCCGCTTCCTGGACCGCGAATGTAATCTGGCTCTTATGCTCCGGCGAAAGGTACTTCGGTTCGCCGCGTCCCGGCGACATGTTCACCATGAAGACGCCATTGGCCGCCAGCCGGTCGAAATCCTGGACCATCCTTTCCCTGGCGTCCGGGCCGTTCCAACTGGCAAACGGCTGTATGGCGCCGAACTCGTGCGGCGGCGCTTTGAAATTCGCGGCCACGTCGCGCAGCGGCGGCACCGTGATCTGCTGCCATGGACGCTGCGCCAGCAAGGCTGCGGACAGCAACGGAAGGGAAAGGATCTTAATAGCGGTTTTCACGTAACAATACCTCGTTCAGTCCAGAGTATACTCCTGCGCCATTGTTAACAAGTCCGCCCGGCAAAACGCCGCGACCAGCGGCATGTGCGCGCGAGCTTGGGTGTAGACTGAATGAGAGCCGGATATCCGAAAGCAGGAATCCGGCTTCGGAGAACAATTATGGAGACCGATTCCTCGCGCAGAAATTTCCTGGTCGCCGGGCTGGCCGTTCCGGTTGCCGCCATGGCAACTCCGGCGCCCCAGACGCCAGCCGCACAGGCTCCCCGGCCCGCATCGCCGGGAGCCGCGGCGGCCCGCTACCGGACGCTGGGTAAGACCGGGCTCAAGGTCTCGACGCTCGGCTACGGATGCATGATCACGTCGGATTCCAGCGTGATTTCCCGCGCCGTCGACCTGGGCGTTACCTATTTCGACACCGCGCGCGGGTACCAGTCCGGCAACAACGAGCGCATGGTGGGGGCCGCCCTGAAGGGGTCGCGCAACAAGATCGTGCTCTCCAGCAAATCCGAGGCCAAGACCGCGGCCGCCGCCATGGCGGAGCTGGAAACCAGCCTTAAGGAACTGGCCACGGACCACCTGGACATCTGGTACATGCATTCCCGGGATACCGTGGCGGCCATTCCCGACGAGCTGGTCACGGTCTGGCAGAACGCCAGGCAACAGGGGAAGATTCTCCATATCGGCATCAGCACCCACAAACCCAACGCCATTGTGGACCGCGTCCTGGAAGTGGGCAAGTTCGAGGTCGTGCTGAGCACCTACAGCTTCGCCGTGGGCACGGCCAACGACCCCGCCTACAAGCGGTTCGGCGACGCCGGCATCGGCATGGTGGCGATGAAGGTGATGGCTCCGGCCGCCCGCGCGCGGAAACCCGAGGGGCCGGTGGCGGCGCTCAAGTGGGTTCTGCGCGACACGCGCTTTGCCACCGCCATTCCAAGCATGACCGACATGGAACAGCTCGAAATGAATTTCCGGGCCATGTCGGAGCCGTTCGCCGCGGCCGACGAGAAACTGCTGGCCGGCATCGGCGAGGACATTCGCCCCTATTACTGCCGCATGTGCGGCCAGTGCAGCGGCCAGTGCCCCAAGGGCGTGCCGGTTCCCGAGACCCTCCGCTATCTGGCCTACGCCGATTTCTACGGGCAGTTCGCCCTCGGCCGGGACCACTTCCTCGCCCTGCCCGAAGAGGCGCGCAACGTGCGCTGCGGGGATTGTGCCTCCTGCCAGGTGCGCTGCCCCAACGGCGTCCACGTCGCCCAGCGCCTCATGCGCGCGCAGAACCTGTTCGCTTAGTCCCAATACTGTTCACTTTGCGGCAGGTGGGACAGACCATCGCTCTTCGTGGTCTGTCATCCTCGCGCGCTCGGTGAGAGTTCCGGGGCACGACAGGCCACAAAACCCGACGGCCTGTCCCACCCGGGCACTTGCCAGGCTCCAAAGTGAACAGTATCGTGGCTAGCCGCTTACGCGCCTTCGACGAAGAGCTGCCTCTGGTATGCTGGCCGGACCGGCGTCACCAACTATGACAGAACGGAGTCTTGCAGGCTTGCCGAAAGCTCACGATGCCCTTGATAGGCTTCAATTACATCGCCAATCCGGCCGCTCATCATGAGTTCGCCGCGATCCAGCCAGATGGCGCGGTCGCACAGTGCCTGCACCATGCCGGTCGCATGTGAGACGCACAACAGCGTCCTGCCGGCGCGCCGGAACCGGTGGATGCGTTCGAAACACTTGGCCTGGAACACCTGGTCTCCAACCCCCAGCACTTCGTCGATGAGCAG
>Ga0182021_10001845_pt1 | contig 24670 bp, 11 predicted proteins | sample 612E3MmetaG_FD_120493 | JGI IMG/M metagenome (GOLD analysis project Ga0182021, IMG submission 120493) | Permafrost microbial communities from Stordalen Mire, Sweden - 612E3M metaG (Illumina Assembly) | ecosystem: Environmental > Terrestrial > Soil > Wetlands > Permafrost | place: Sweden... | reverse complement strand
TTGATCTGGTCCGGGCTGTTGTGCGTCGTAAGGAAGTTCGCCCAGATCATGAACCACGTCCAGAGCGGCTGCGTTTTCAGAATCTCCGGCGCCGGCACTTCGCCCACCTCGCCGAGCGCGATCGGTTTCCCCCCGCCGAGATCGAGAAGCTCGTCGTGATGGCTCTGCCTGAAATCGTAGTGGTACACGTCCGCCGCGAGGACATCGACCTCGTCGAGACCCGGAAAGTACTCATCGTACGCGTACGCCTGGTCGTTGAAGAGGCGGCGGGGCGCGTTGGCGTCCCATACCCAGATCAGATTGTCGAGGTGATGGACGTTGACAAACCGGTCATACATCATCCTGTAGAGCTTCGCGGAACCGTCCGCCCCCTTCCGGTTCCCCCACCAGAACCAGACACCGTTGGATTCGTGGTACGGCCGCCAGAGCACCGGCACACCCTGGGCCTTCAGAAGACCCAGGTAGGACGCCACGGTATCCACCTGACGCATCCACCGGGCGTTCAACGCAGTCCCCGGCGTCGTCAGCTCCCGCCACTGGGCGTCTGTGAGCTTCGCCTGAACGCTCTCCTTCCATCCGAAGGGGGGATCGTCCATCGGCCTCCCGGCGTGCCACATGAGCGTGATGATGCACCCCTCCTTGTATTTCTCCGATGCATCCCGGACAAGCTGTTCCGCGTTCCCCTCCCTGTAGTACACGATAAAATCGCTCCCCCAGACCGCAGGCAGCTTCCCCGTGAGCTCCTTCACGCGGTCGGGAAACATGTCTCTCCTCCCGACGGGATTGTGCTGCCCCGCGAGGATGCTCTTTCCCGAGATCGAGTACAGATATTCGAGGAGTGCCTTCGCCCCCGGGGTGGCGTTCCTGTTGACGGGAGCATACTGCACGTGCCGAGGAAAGAGGTCCCGGAGCCGCCGGACGCAGTTGATCATCGCCCGTGAGGTATGATAGTCGGCCTTCCAGATTGTCCCCTTCGGTTCGGTCGTATTGCGCGGCGCCCTGTCGATCCCCCCCCAGAACCATCCTCCGTGTTCCTCATCGAGGAGGAATTTTTTGCAGTAGGCCCACTGCGTCGTGAACTTGCCGTAATAGTCGAGCGTATCGGCGGGGTAGAGCACCGACATGTAGAGGAAGGAGTTCAACGCTTCGACCTGCGACCACCATTCCTTTGTCTCCCGACCGATCGTCACATGTCCGTCCGTGATGCGGGGATCCCCCCCGTCGAAGAACCCGCCCACGCCGGCATCCCACCCGTGCAGGAGCGCAAAATCGACTTTCTTCTTCGCAATCCTGAACGTCGCCGTGTCGTCCCTGATACCCAGCACCTGAGAGGCATCCAGAAGGAGATAAGAGGTTTCGACGTCGTGTCCGAATGAGATATGGTCGATTTCAAAACGGGCGGCCCCCTCGGGCGCGTCGGACGTTTTGTATGTCACGGGGGTCCAGTCCCGCCTGAAGAAGAGGTTCATATATCCCGTCTGATTCGTGATGACATCCCGGACCAGATGGAGCATCGAACCCAGGCGCTCCTTCAGCACCGAATCCGGCCACGCCTCATACAGGGCCGTGTACGCTTCCATGAGATGGATCATGGAGTTCTGGTCTTTGGGCGGGGTGTGGTTGAACCCTTCCCGGGACGGAAGCCCCTCCCTTGAGAGGAACTGGAAATAGCCGCCGTAAACAGAATCGTAACTGTTCTTTTCGAGCCAGCGGTACGTTTTCAGGGCCAGGTCCAGCGCGCCGGTATCACCCGACGCCATATAGTAGGTCGCAAGCCCATATATGGCGAACGCGTTTCCATAGGCGGTCTTCGGAATTCTCCCGCGTTCCGTCACCGGCTCGCCGCGCCGGTCCACGAGATCGTAGAATCCGCCGAACTCGGCATCCCACATTTTGTCCCTGAGAAACCTGTAGCCGTGTGCGGCATACGGGAGGAGCCGCCGGTATTCCGGGCTGAAGAGCGCGGCGTTGGCAATCGACCAGACATGCCGGGCCTGAGTGACGATCATCTTCTCCTGGCGCCCGTCGAGCTCCCATTTATAGTTGATGTCGCTGTAATATCCGCCGTACACCGTGTCAGCGCACAGCGGATACCAGCGGTCCAACTCGACGTCGAGCGTGTGTTTGATCTCGACGGCGATCGAGTCTCCCCCGATCGCGGGTGCAGGTGCGCCCCCGACTTTTCCCCGGGGCATTCCGCAGCACTCGACGATCAATGTGAACCAGATAATCAGCACAATCAGTGTCATTCGTGTCATCGCCGTCATGCCTCTTCTCAATTCAATTTCGTCAATGTCATCAATGTCGTCCGCTATTTGTTCATCAGATTGTCCGCCGCCATGGCCAGGAGCATGAAATCCGTCGCTCCGCCCCCCATGACGTATTCCGTCTGCTGCCAGAAATACGGCCAGGTTTTCAGTTCCGGCAGATCGGGCCGTATGAGGGCCGTCCCGCTTGCGACCCCTCCGGGGATGTACGACCACTCATCCCTATTCGCGCCGTACGCCACTGTGAGCGAGCGGACGCCGACGCCGGACGCGAACGACGCGGTGTTCTCTCCCGGGTGGCACCCGAGGGCGAAATTCAGGGCGTTGAACGCGTAGTCGGGAGTCATGAGGCGCGGAAAGCCAATGAAAAGGAACAGCTGCTCCACGCCGAACGACTGTATGTCCCACCCGGCGCCCCAGATGTGCGGCTCGTACGGTACACCGTACGGGTTCTCCTTCGAAAGCTCGCGGACTCTCGCAGCGTGTGCGGAGACTCCACGCTCGATGGTCGACGTGAAAGCGGAATCGGCGAGTTTCGCGTTCACGCGCCCGAGGAATTCGGCGCAACGGCCAACCCTCTCGCCGATCAGATCGGCGTTCCCGCGGAGCACCGCGGCGTATTGCTCTTCCGACGTCGAGAGATACAGCTCCCCCGCCGCACCGAGGCGTTCGGCCGCAGGGCGCGATTGATTCTTCCGGTACAGATCCCTTGCCACCGTCAGCGTCCGCGCCGAGAGACGAGGGTTGAACGCGGCGATCACCCGTGCCCCCGCGGCAAGGGTCTGCGCGACGTACAGTTCCCTCGACGGGTTTACCTCGGTAAACAGCCACCGGTCATCCCGGGGGAGCGGGCGGTGAAGCACCGGGTCCGTTCCCGAGGGGCTGTAAATGAGATTGTCCGACATCGTCGCAGCATCTCCGAGGTGCACGTACTGGCGGATCGTGGGGCAGATCATTCCCCTGTACAGAATGCCGAGAGATTCGTACGCCCCCACGATGCTGAGAAGGCCGTGTTCGACCTGCTCGAGGATGTCCGGCCTCCCATCCGGCCTGTGCATCTCCACAACCCTCGTTTCCTGGTCGACCGACGTCGCGTCGTAATCGTTCCGGAAGAATTCATACGCGAGCGCGAGACGGTACACGGTCGCCGCCTGGGACTCCACGCGTATGTCGTAATCACCCGCATCGTGCCAGCCGCCGATGTTTACGCCGGGGATGTGCTCGCCCGATTCGAACGACGTCAGCGTAGAGCCGCGCTGCATGTATCCGTCGAAATGATCGTGGTTCAGGGGGGCCATCAGAGCATCGTCCATATGGCAGAGACCGTGCCACACCTTGTACCTGTCGTTGATCCTCATGTGGCACATCTGCACGGGGAGAAAATACTCGAGCGTCGGCTGCCAGACATGCCGGGCGAACACGTCACTCGCGATTTCGAATTCGTCCGACTCGACGTTTCCGTACCGCACCCTGTAGATCCCTTCCCGCGTCACATCGCTGAAATCAAACCGGAGATACCTGTACCGGAGGAACGTCCCCCACGGCTCCGGTGCCGGGATCCTTTTTACAACCGCGGCGGAGTCAACGCCGATACGAACCAGCTCGACAGGCTCGATGTCCCGTGCGGAGCGGTCGAGCTCGATCACCGCCACCTTGGGTTGCTTCGGATGATATCCCACCTGGGAGACCTGCACCACGGGAGCCGACTTCCAACCGGGTCGTGGTTTTGCCGTTATGACCCATTCCACCGCGTTCCTGACGGATCCCGCCGCGATTGTCGAGCGGACGACGAACCAGCCGTTGTTGTACAGCCCCCTCCCGTCGATGAGCCGGAGATCCCCGGTGCGCGTCGTTATCGTCATTTCTTTGTCCGGGTCACCCGGGGCGACTATGAGCATCCTGCCGGAGGCAAGGGGCTTGATACCGAGGTCCCCCCCCGGATCGGTCTGCATCGGGCCGTTTGCCTGCCTTGGGAAGAAGCCCGCTTTTCCGTCCATGAGGAAGTGTTCACCGAAAAGCTGGCCGGGGAAGAGCTCGAGATTGAACCCCACCCTGTTTGCCCATTCGGCCGGCAGCGCCCGGTCCAGATTCACGACGATTCTTATGCCGTCCCCCTCCGGATGCGCCGTTATCGAATACCTGAACGCGAAATCCGGATAATCGATCGGATTGTAGCCCTTCCTGTTCCTGCTCGAGTCAGGATACCAGAGCGTGACAGTGATCGATTCTTTTTCCCTGTCAACCGTACGCGGCCCTACGCGGGGGACTGGCGACCACTGACCCGGCGCCGGTTCCAACCGCACGTCCCCGTTCGCGGCAACCCGCCGGCCGCACTGAATAATCGTGACTCCTCCCTGATGACCTTCCGGATAGAAGTCATCAAACACCATCACGTTAACCCCGGGGCGCTCAAAATAGCCGGACTGATTCAGGCGGAGCGCAGCGGTGGAATCGGGGGGAGGAGTGGCGGAGGCGGCTGTGTAGAGGGGAACGAGGAGTGAGACAACGACGCACACGGACGCCCGGCGTCCGGCTGAGAGCAACGAACATCGACGTTCAGGGACGATAGCCACGGCTTCGCGCCTCCTCGAGTATTGTTTCCGTTGCAGTTGCACCGATCCTGGTGACGCCGAGCTGCCGGACCCGGAGCACGTCGTCCAGCGTCCGTACCCCGCCGGCCGCCTTCACACCGACGGAGGCGGGCGAGTGCTCCCGCATCAGGCGGAGATGCCGGTCGATCGCGCCCTGATATGCGTACATCCCGTTCGGCTGCTTCACGAACCCGTATCCCGTGGACGTCTTGACAAACGCCACGTTGTTCTCCCCGCAGACACCGCACAGCCTGACGATGTGCGCGTCTTCCAGGTAATCGTTTTCGAATATGACCTTGAGGAGAGCCTGACCGCCCGTCACGACGTCATTCACGGCACCGATCTCGGCCGAGACGTATTTCCAGTCGGCTCCCAGGACCTTGCCGATGTTCACGACCATGTCGATCTCGGCGGCCCCGCTGCGGACAGCCTCTTCGGCCTCCCTCGTCTTGATCGCCGTCGTGCTGTTCCCGTGGGGAAATGCGATGACCGCGCAGACGCCCACGCCGGACCCTTCAAGGACGTCCCGTGCAATCGGTATTGCATACGGCTTCACGCACGCCGTCGCGACGCCGTATCGCTTCGCCAGCGCACACCCCGCAAAGATCACCTCATCCGTCATCGTAGGATGGAGCAGCGAGTGGTCGATCATCTTTGCCAGGGCAGAGAGTGAGAGGGGTCGGTCCATTGTCACTCCCCGCCGTGAGGCTTTGAAGGCTTCGAAGGCTCCGAAGGCTCCGCCTTCATTGCGGATTTGAAAAACTCGCCGCTCTCCGTCAGTCCGTACGTGTCCCACGAGGTGATCAGCGGCGGACCCCACTCGGGGTCGAACACCCAGGCAACCCAGCTTATTCCCCTCCCCTCAAGGTAGCCCACAATCGCTTTCCCGTAGTCCCCGTTATCGACCGTCCCTCCCCTCCCCATCGTGAACCCGATCTCCGTGGCGATGATAGGAAACATGCCGGCCGCAAATCCGAAATCCTCCTCCCACTTCGGCTCCCAGGGGGGGGTCCTCTTGTGAGGATAGGGATGCGTCACGTAGCCGATCCCCTCCGCCTCGACGGGGTTGATCCGGAGCGGGGTGAGGTCATATGCCCAGTCGAACCCGGCCACAAGAGGGATCTTCTCCCCGTCAAACGCGCGTATGACGCTGATCAGGTCCTCGTTGATCTCCTTCCACTGGTCCCACGACATGCGGCCGAGCTCGTTCCGGTAGAGCGTGGGCTCGTTGAAAAGCTCGTAGAACGCCACGGTGTTATGCCCCTTGAAATGTCGCGCGATCGTATGCCAGAACGCGAGTGTTTCCTCCATCGATGTGTTGTACATCGGGTCCTGGAAGAGCCCGCTCCTCAGGTTGCCGATGGAATGCCAGTCGATGATGACATACATCCCGAGGTCCGTGCACCAGGCCACAGCGGAATCGAGGAGCGTGAGATAGATTTCCGGGGTCCGCGCGCGCCACGCGACAGGATGAACCGGTATGCGCACCAGGCGCGCTCCCGTTTCCTTCACGTGCACGAAATGCGCCCTCCCCCAGTGCCCCTGCCCCTCGATCTTGTCCGGATCAGAAATCGAGAGACCGCGAAAGAGGATCGTTTTCCCGTCCGGATCGACGAACCTGTTTCCCCTGACCGAGATGAGAGGAAGCTTTTTCGACAGGGGGCTGTTGAGAGGCTCCCCCGGGTGCCGCTCATTCCACCACGCACGGACAATCGCATGGCGGGGGCCCCCCCTTTTTGCGGGAACGCGATCCTGTGCCTGGAGAGTCGATACGGAGCAGATGAGCGCCGCACAGAGCGCAGCAATGATCAGGTAAAATTTAGAATGCAGATTCACGGCGGACCTCAGCGTACGATAGGGAGCGTGGAAGAGAATACACGGGAGTGAATTTGAATTAAAGTGCACAGATAATGCCAGATTAGATGCGGGACCAACACCCAAAATCCGACAGAATTCAGCAATTTAAGGGAGCCGGGCCCGTGGAGTATTCTCTTTGTGATTGTCTTTTATCAAATTGATAATAAAGCTAGTGTGATCCGGATTCCCCGAGAGGAGGAGGAGCTGGGTCCGCCGGGGGACTCGCCAAAATGAATGAAAAAATGGATGTTCGGGGCGGATGTCCGCACAGAAGACATCGGTACACTTTTCGCATATGTTTTTGTCCTGACTACGAACCCTCCATGGATCAGACCACACTTCCGCAGTCGAAATCCCGGGAAACGACAGCCCTACTGATATTCCCCGCATTGCTGCTCTGCATGATTGACGTTCACGCACAGACGGGATCCGAATTCGTGGATCCGTTTATCGGCACAGGGAAGGCGGGCAACTGCTACCCCGGCGCGCAGGCCCCGTTCGGGATGATATCATGGAGCCCCGAGAACGTGTTCCCTGCATACGATGATCCCTATGCACGACCGGGATACAAATACGGGCAGGACTCGATCAACGGGTTCGCCGTCACGCATATCGACGGGGTCGGATGTCCCGCCGCGCACGATCTGCCGTTCATGCCTGCGCTCGGCCCGCTCGAGGGTTCCCCGGTCAACGACAGGAGAATCTATGCCTCCCGGTTCCGTCATGAAAATGAGTGCGCATCTCCGGGATATTACAGCGTAATGCTTGACGACATCCGGACAGAAGTGGCATTGACCGTTTCCGAAAGGTCGGGGGTGGCCTCGTTTACGTTCCCCTCCTCCCGGGAGGCCCACGTTGTTTTCAGGCCGACGAACAATGCAAACGGCATCGCGGATGGAAGCTTCGTCATCGAGAGACACTCCCCGCGGATGACGGGCTGGATCGTCTCCGGAGGATTCTGCAGCGGCAGCCCTCTGGCGAGCCCCTACAGGCTCTACTTCGTCGCGGAATTCAACCGGCTGTATTCGGCAAGCGGGATATGGGAGGGGGAAGTCCGGGTGCCGGGGGGGCGGAGGGGGTACGGCAAAGCCACTGCGGCGTATTTCACATTCGACTGCCGCGCGAAGCGAAACCTCATGATGAGGATCGGACTGTCGTACGTCAGCGTGAAGAACGCCATGCGCAATCTCCGTTCAGAAATTCCGCGATGGGACTTTGAAGGGACCCGAACCAGGGCGGAACGCGCCTGGAACGACATACTCGGCAAAATCACGGTAAAGGGATCGCCGGGCGACAGGAAGGTCTTCACAACGGCACTCTACCATAACATGCTTCAGCCGAGCATATTCGACGATGTCAACGGAGAATACACGGGGTTCGACGACCGCATCCATACGGTTCCCCCCGCCCATCACAAGTACGTGAACTTCTCTCTGTGGGATACGTACCGCACAACAGCGCAGATACAGGCGCTCCTCGTTCCCGAAAAGGCGTCCGACATGGCGTCGTCTCTTCTCCTGGATGCTCTCCAGGGCGCCCCCGGCGGATTCCCGATCTGGGGTTTCTACAACCGGGAAACCTGGATAATGAACGGCTACTCCGCGCTCCCCTTTCTCTCCAATCTTATCGCGTTCGGCGCCCGCGACGTTGATCTCCCCTCTCTGAAACGGATGATGATCCGGGCCGCCGACTCCCTCTATCCGCGCGGGGCCAAGTACATCAGACAGGGATACGTTCCCGACACTGCGAGCAAGTGGAATTACTGTGTCTCCATGTCGATCGAATACTCCATCGACGACTTCGCCGCCTCGCGCGTGTGCGCAGCCCTCGGCGACAGCGCCGGGTACCGCAGGCTTGCCGCCAGGTCGCAGAATGTCTTCAATCTCTTCAATCCGCAAACGAAGTACCTGCAGCGGAAAACGGAATCCGGTTCATGGGTCGTTCCGTTCGACGCGTCGGCGGAAGAGGGCTTCAACGAAGGGAATTCGGCGCAGTACACCTGGAGCATCCCTCACAACGTCGCGCGGCTCGTCGATTCCCTCGGCGGTCCGAAGGCGGCCGGGGAGCGCCTTGACGGTTTCTTCTCGCAGATATTGATCGACGGATGGAATACGACGCAACCGTATTACTGGATGGGGAATGAGCCCTGTTTCGGCGCCCCGTTCCTTTACAACTGGACCGGCACTCCGTGGAAATCACAGGAACTCGTGAAGCGGATTGCACGGAGTTACGACGCGACGCCCGACGGTCTTCCGGGAGACGACGACGTGGGAGCGATGTCCGCGATGTATCTCTTCATGTCGCTGGGGCTGTACCCGAGTATTCCCGGCGTCGGCGGGTTCGTCGTCACCGGGCCGGCATTTCCCGAGGTCACGATGCGGCTTGCGGGGGGCCGGACGGTGCACATGGTCGCAGAGAATGCCGACAGCCTGCATCCCTATGTTTCGGCAATGCGGATCGACGGCGCACCGTACCGCAGCACATGGCTTCCCCTCTCATTATTGAAACCCGGAGGAACCACGGAACTCCGGTTCGACATGGCCGCCAGGCCCGATACCGCATGGGGGAGCGCGCCGCAGGACGCACCCCCCTCGTTCAATACACAGGACTCCAGGTAGTCCCATGACGAGATATCATATGACCATAGCCTGGCAACCGAAGGCGCATACAAAGAGGGACCGGATTCCCGCATTCATCATCGCAATGTTCCTTTGCATCCCATTCGGCGGAAGGCTCCCGACACGCACGGCGGAGACCCGGCGGATGCCGTCGACCCGTTCATCGGCGTCCTCGACGACGAGAGCAACTGCGTCATAGGGCCGCAGCTCCCGTTCGGTTCCATTAATCCAAGCCCGCAGACACCCTCCGGTTCGCACGACGGGTATTCGCCGCGCGAGCCGATACGGGGGTTCGGGCAACTCCACGCGAGCGGCACCGGCTGGGGGAAGTACGGCCAGATATTCGTCTCGCCGCAGATCGGACTCTCCACAGGGGAGCGGGACCACGATTCGCCGAAAGCGGATGAAACGGCAAGGTCATATGAATACCGGGTCCGCCTCACCCGGTACGGGATCACGGCCGAATGCACCCCGTCCCGCCATTCGGCGATCTACAGGTTCACGTTTCCGCGGTCAGACTCCGCGAACATACTTTTTGACATTACACACAACATCCCGCTCGACATCGCACCGTTCGTCGGAGGGAAGGTGACGGCGGGCGAGGTCGGAATCGATACCGCCGGCGGATGCACCGTCACGGGATGGGGCACATACGCCGGTGGGTTCGGGGAGGGGGAATATCAGGTGTTCTTCCGCGCGGAAGTCAACCGGGCGCCGAAAGGATACGGCTGCTGGCTGAACGGGACGGTCATCCCCTACGGCAGGGCCGGCCGCATCACCGGCGTGAACGACCGGGTGGGAGCGTATCTGGCGTTTTCCACGGCCGAGGAGGAGCAGGTGCTCATGAAGATCGCCGTCTCATTCAAAAGCACGGCGACGGCGCAGCACTGGCTCCGGACCGAGATCCCGGCGTGGGACTATGAGGGGGTGAAGGAGTCCGCAAAGAAGGAATGGAATTCCGCTCTCGGGAAGATCGAGGTCGAGGGGGGAACCGACACGCTCCGGACGCTCTTCTACACCGCACTCTATCACGCGATGCTCATGCCGCGCGACAGGACGGGAGACATGAAAGGGTTCGGGGAAAGCGATCCCCTCTGGGACGACGAATACGCGGTCTGGGACACTTGGAGGACGCTCTTCCCCCTGATGTCGATCATCAACCCCGCCATGGTGAGGGGAAACATCAATTCGTTCATCACGCGATTCAGGAAGAACGGCGAGGTGAAGGACACGTTCGTCGCCGGGCGCGATATGTTCGAAGAACAGGGGGGCAACGACGTCGACAACGTCATCGCCGACGCGTCCGCATGCGGGATCGGGGGGCTCGACTGGAACGCGGCATATGCGATAGTGAAACACGACGCCGACAGCGGGCGTACGGGGTGGGTCGGGTGGGCGGGAAGCGAAGACAGCTCGGCCGGACGATGGACTCCGGAGGCGTACCGCGCACAGGGATGGATTCCCGCGGGGATCATGTCCTGCTCGCAGACGCTCGAGTATGCGTACAACGATTTCTGCGCGGGGACCATGGCGGAACGCATGGGGCGATCCGGCGACGCAGTCACGTACATGCGCCGGAGCGGAATGTGGCGGGCGCTCTGGAACCCGGACGCATCGAGCGAGGGGTTTAATGGGTTCATCGTTCCGCGCACACCCGCGGGATCGTGGGTCGCAATCGATCCGAAGAAGAACCCGGGATCGTGGAAGGAATACTTCTACGAAGGGAATTCATGGACATATTCGTATTTCGTCCCCCACCAATTCCCGGAGCTCATCGGTTTGTGCGGGGGGAAGGAGACCTATGTCCGCCGGCTGGAGTTCGCGCTCGAACACGGGCTTATCGACTATTCCAACGAACCCTCGTTTTTTGCCATTCCCTCACTGCACTTTGCGGGTCGTCCGGAACGGGCCGCATTCTGGATGCATGCGCTCATGCGCACCGGCTACACGCTCCGGGGATATCCCGGGAACGACGACAGCGGCGCGATGAGCTCATGGTTTGTTTTCGCCGCCATGGGGATATTCGCGATCGCCGGCCAGGATCTCTGCACGATACACGGACCGTCATTCGCGCGCGTGACAATCCACATGGAGGGGGGGAAGACGATCATCATCAGAGCGGAGGGGGCATCCGGGAAGAACATATACGTCCGGTCGCTCAGAGTGAACGGGAAGGAATGGAACACGCCGTTCATCAGGCGCACAGAGCTCGGCGCGGGAGCAGAACTTGATTTCGTCATGGGTGACCGGCCCTCCCCGTGGGGAAGGTGAGAGGCTTCCCGCACACGCCGGCTTGATTCTCACGATCCCGAGACGTATAATAGCCTTCGCCTTCCGCCCTGTTTCCGGCCCCGATGACGCATGAAAGGCCCGCACGAATTCCCGAACACCTGCACGAGGAGAACGCCCGATGACGTTTGGAAGAGACCGCCACACAACGATCGATTCATGATGCGAAAGGAGCATTCCATGCTGGAGACAGATTACTCGCGACGAAAGGTCCTCAAGACGATCGGGGCCGGCACGCTTGCCCTGGCACTCCCCCGGTTCAACGCGCTTGCCCGGCCCGCCTACAAACCGAAGATCGCTCTGCAGCTCTATTCAATACGAAGGCAGATCGAGAAGGACTTCGACGGGTCGATACGCAGGATTGCGGCAATGGGATTCGAAGGAATTGAGACATATGCGCTCCCCGAGAGCGTCCCTCTTGAACACGCCGCGAAGGTGTTTCGCGATGCGGGGTTGAAAGTGACAAGCATGCATACCGAGCTCCCCGCGGGGGACAAGAGAGACGGGGTCCTGAAGCTTGCCGAGGCCTATGCGTGCGATATCGCCATATACCCCGGATGGCCTCAGGGGGACAAGTACAAGGACGCCGCCGCAACGAAACACATGGTGGACGTGTACGACGAAGCCTCGGCGTTCCTGAAAAGCAAGGGACTGAGGTTCGGACTCCACAACCACTGGTGGGAATTCGAGCTGACGGACGGCATCACTCCGTACTACTACCTCCTCGACCACGTGAGCAAGGACGTCGTGTTCGAGGTCGACACCTACTGGGCAAAAACCGGCGGTCAGGACCCGGCAAAAGTCGTGAAACGGTTCGGGAAGAGGGCGCCGCTGCTCCACATCAAGGACGGCCCCGCAATCAAAGGGGACGAGGCGCTAAAGCAGGTCCCTGCAGGGGACGGCGTCATGGATTTCCCGGCCATCGTCAGGGCGGGGGGAACAAACATCAAGTGGATGATCGTCGAGTTCGACGAGTACGCCAACGATATATTCGACGGCATTCAGAAGAGCTATACCTATCTGACAAAAAACGGACTTGCCGAGGGGAAAGTCTGACGCGCGACACCCGGGGACCCGGCCGGAGCCGGAAAATGTCGCGGGAAATGCCATACGAAAGGCCATAAGAAAGGACGACAGGTGAAGGTTCTCTTTATCGGCGGTACGGGGAACATCAGCACGGAGGTAAGCCGGCTCTGCATCGAACGCGGCATGGAGCTCTTCCTCCTCAACCGCGGAAAGCGCACGGTGGATCTGCCCGGGGCGACGTTCATTCACGCAGACATGTCAAAGGCCGGCGAGGCCGATCAGGTCCTCAGGGAGCACCGCTGGGACGCCGTCGTCAACTGGATCGCGTTCACGGAGAGCGATATCGAAAGGGATATCGCTCTCTTCCGGGGACGGACCGGACAGTACGTTTTCATAAGCTCCGCCTCCGCGTATCAGAAACCCCCTTCCCACCCCGTCATCACCGAATCGACGCCGCTCCGCAATCCCTACTGGGAGTATTCCCGCAACAAGATCGCCTGCGAGGAGAGGCTCAACCGCGCCTACCGCGACGAAGGCTTTCCCGTCACGATCGTCCGTCCCTCGCTGACCTACGACACGGTGATTCCCGTTGCGATCGGCGGGTGGACCGAATACACGATCATCGACAGGTTGAAGAGAGGGAAGAGCGTGATCATACACGGCGACGGGACTTCGCTCTGGACGATCACTCACGCGGAGGATTTTGCGAAGGGATTTGTCCCGCTGCTGGGCCACCAGCAGGCATCCGGCCATGCATTCCACATCACGTCGGATGAGATCCTGACATGGAACCAGATCTACCAGGCCGTCGCCGACGCCGCGGGATGCGAACTGAAGTCCGTACACATACCGTCGGATTTTATCGTGCAGTGCGACGAGTCGTTCAGGGGGACGCTTCTCGGCGACAAGGCCGTGAGCGTGATATTCGACAACAGCAAGATCAGACGATTCGCCCCCGGGTTCAACGCGACGATTCCATTCAACAGGGGGATCCGGCGTACGCTGGCATGGTTCCAGGCCGACCGGGCGCGCCAGGTCGTCAGCAGGGAGACCGATGCGCTGATGGACCGGCTGATCGCGGCGTACGAATCAAAACACCCGGGGAGCTGAGGCGCACCGGGGCCGCCGGCGCGCTCCTCCGGCTCAGCTCAGGACAACCTGCACGGCGACATCGGTCACGCCCGCTTCCGGCCTGGGGATGACATTCCCATCGACCGGCCGCCCGTCCACCGTCAACCGGACGGAGTTCCCCTTTCCCTTCCTCGTCACCATGATGTCATACCGCACGCCCTGATAGGCCCTGCTCACCGTGAACCCCTTCCATGCGGGAGGGACGACGGGCGCCACCATGAGCCCGTCATACGTGGGACGGACGCCGAGTATGGACTGCGTTATCGCATAGAAGTTCCACGCCGCCGTCCCGGTCAGCCAGGAGTTCTTCGCCTCCCCGTGCGTCGGCGCATCCTTCCCGGCGATCATCTGGGCATAGACATACGGCTCGCAGCGGTGAACGACGCCGATGCTTTCACGCGCCGAGGGGTTGATCCTGAGATAATAATCGAACGCCTGTCCGCCGTCCCCCAGCATCGTCTCGGCGATCATGATCCAGGGGTTGTTATGACAGAATATGCCGGCGTTTTCCTTGTATCCCGGAGGGTAGGAAGAGATCTCCCCGAGGTTCAGATAGTACTTTGAATACGCGGGCTGCTGGAGCATGATGCCGTGCTTTGTCGCCAGAATCTTCCGGACGGAATCGAGCGCCTTCCGTGCCTTGCCGTCCTCGAGACCGAGCCCCGCCATGACGCAGAACCCCTGCGGCTCGATGAAGATCTTTCCCTCATCACACTCATGCGAACCCACACGGCTCCCGGAATCGTCGTATGCGCGCAGGAACCACTCCCCGTCCCAGCCCTGCGTCAGGACGGTCCCCTCCATCCGTGCCGCAGACTCGAGACACATTTTGACGTCCGCATGCTGCCCCCTCCTCTTCGCGATCTCCGCAAGCTCGTGGGCCGCCAGAACGAACTGCCCGCCGATAAAGACGGATTCCGCAACCTTCCCGTCCTTGTTCGTCGTCGTCTGGAATGACTGTCCCGGCGTGTCGGAGAAACAGTTCAGGTTGAGGCAGTCGTTCCAGTCGGCGCGCCCGATAAGAGGGAGACCGTGCGGCCCGAGCCGGTCGAGCGTGTACCGGAGGCTCCGGCCAAGGTGCTCGTAGAGGGGCGTTTCGCTTCCAGGCGCGTTGTCGTACGGCACAGGCGCGTCGAGTATGGACCAGTCACCCGTCTCCTTCAGATACGCCGCGACCCCGATAATCAGCCAGAGGGGATCGTCGTTGAAATCGCTCCCAATGTCGTTATTCCCCCGTTTTGTCAGCGGCTGGTACTGATGGTAGGCGCCGCCGCTTGCGAGCTGCGTGGCGGCGAGATCCAGCACCCGCTCCCGGGCGCGTTCGGGAACCATATGGACGAAACCGAGCAGATCCTGCGTGGAATCCCGGAACCCGAGGCCCCGCCCTATTCCCGACTCATAAAACGAAGCGGAACGGGACATGTTGAACGTGGCCATGCACTGATATGCGTTCCAGATGTTCACCATCCGGTTCGTGTGCGGATTGGGGGTAGTTGCCCTGTATATGCCGAGAAGCCTGTCCCAGTAGAGGCGAAGTGATTCGAGCGCAGCATCGACAGCCGCCCCCTTGAGGTACCGTGCAATCACCGGCCGTACCGTCTGCTTGTTAATCGTCTGCGAGGCCGGGGGATCGAACTTCTCGCCTGCGGGATTCTCGTGATACCCGAGAACGAATATCACGCGGCGGGTCTCGCCCGGTTTCAGGCTCAGCTTCACGTGATGGGAGCCGATGGGAGACCATCCGTGCGCCACGGAATCGAACGAACGGCCCCGCTCCACGGCGGCAGGGTTCTCCCACCCCCTGTAAGGGCCAAGGAAGACATCCCGCTGCGTATCAAACCCGGCGAGCTTTTCGGAGCACGCAAAATACGCGAAATGGTCCCGGCGCTCCCTGTATTCGGTTTTATGATAGATCACACCGCGATCGACCTCCACCTGCCCCGTCGAGAAGTTTCTCTGGAAGTTTGTGGAATCATCCTGCGCATCCCAAAGGCAGAATTCCACGCATGAAAAGAGGGAGAGCTTCCGCGGCTTCCTCCCTTCATTCTTCACCGTGACCTGCCAGATCTCGAGATTCTCACCGAGCGGGACGAAATAGAGCGTCTCCGCTTTAATCTTCCCGTACGTCGAGCCGATTATCGTGTACCCCATCCCGTGGCGGCACGAGTACTTCTCCATCCTGTGCTTCGTCGGCTGCCAGGAAGGAGACCAGAACTTTCCGCTCTCGTTGTCACGCAGGTAGACGTACCGTCCGCCGACATCGAACGGGGCATTGTTGTACCGGTACCGGGTCAGCCGCCGCAGACGGGCGTCACGGTAGAACGAGTATCCCCCCGCCGTGTTCGAGATGATCCCGAAATATGATTCGCAGCCGAGATAATTGATCCAGGGAAGGGGGGTATCCGGCCGGGTGATGCAATATTCGCGACGCCTGTCATCAAAATAGCCAAAGCTCGATTTCGACATAAGAAGTTCCGTTTAAAAGGGTGGCAGCGAACAGCAGGGATGGACAGGACTAAAAAAGGCAGCCAGCTCATCGCTGGCTGCCTTCTGAAGCGTACAACGAAACGCGCGAAGAGGATATTATTTAATGAGCGTCATCTTCTTCGTTGCAGTGAAGCTGCCAGCGGTCAGCTTGTAGAAGTATATGCCGCTGCCGACTGTCTGGCCGTTCGAGTTCTTGCCGTCCCACCGTGTTTCCTGAGCGCCCGCGGGCATCGCACCGTTGACAAGCGTGCGGACTTCCCTGCCGAGCACGTCATAGACGACCAGTTTCACGATCCCGGACTGCGGGAGCGAGTACTTGATCATCGTCGAGGGGTTGAACGGATTCGGATAGTTCTGGTCGAGCTTGTAGCTTCCAGGGACGGTTGAAGGAGCCGTCGTTATTCCATCCGAAACGCCGCCTTCCGCCATGTACTTCGCATGAACGAGAGCCCAATCAGACGCCGAGTTATATGCAGCAAGCTTCGTATCGTCCCAGATCAGCGCACCGATGGGAAGACCGTCGATGCCGGAGAGCTGCGTAGACTGCGCGAAATTCTCCGTCAGATCCGTGAACTTCGTGATGCCCGCCTGACCAGTGGTCATTGCATCGGTCTTCACGCCGCCCGAGATGCCCGGAAGAGTCGTCGGATTGTAGTCGCCGAAAATGTAGTGCGTGTTCTGAAGCGCAGAACCGCCCGCAAAGCGCGTATCACTCCACAGGTTCTGATTCCACACCGCCATCGAGTCGATGATGTTCGCGCTCGCAATGATCGGCGTCGTGAATCCAGGATCCGTGGTGCTCGTCCTCTTCTCGATGAACCCGCCGGGTCCGGGCGCAGGACTCGTTGGTCCATACGCGGCAAACAACGCGGTCGTGCGGGAGTTCTTCCACTGGCCCGGCGTGTTGCCGATGATCCACGGTCCGGTTCCGGCACCCGCCCAATTGAGGTATGACGGGAGAGAAGTCTGTCCCTTAAACGCGAGCGTATACTTGCTGTTGTTATAGTACCCGGTGGTGAGCGCCGGCGAGTAGAAGTTGATGTTGTCGGAGACATAGACCTGCAGGTGATTCAACGCGAGGAGACCGTTAAAGTGCGTCGAGTCGGTCGGCGAGAGCCAGTACGCCTTCTGCGTGACAAGACCGTTCGTCGCGTTGTTCGTGTCGACGTTGATCGTGCTCATGAAATACTTGTCCGGATCCTGGCCGCTGTTCGTCACGTTCGTGTCTTCGCCGACCCAGTTCTGGTTGACGAAAATGTTGTTCGTGATGAACATGTGGCGGTGATACGGGGACAGGATCCAGTACTTGTGGTTGTTCAGGATCGTGCAATGATTGACGTACTCAAAATCCGTCAGCTCGTTCTGCTGAAGGAACGTTAGTCCCGCGGTCGCCGTCGTCACGTTCTCGATCCAGAGCGTGTCGATCGGGTGCTTGCACTGGAACACGCGTGAACCCCACCACTGGCCTCCCTGGAACATGTTGCGGAAATAGGAGTTGGTGATGAAGATCTTCGCGCCGTACGGCCATCCGCCGATCGCGCCCGACTCGTTCGTGCAGTCGAACAGGTCGATGCTCGAAAACTCGAACAGGCAGTTGTTGATACGGAGCGACTGTGCATGCTGGTTCGCCGTGCCGCAATAGAAAAGCTCGGCATTGAACGACCCGGTCAGCATCTGGGCCTGGTAGTGGATGTTGTTACAGACGATGCTCCCGTACACCGTGTTCGTCCCTTCGGTGGTGGCCGGCGGAACGGGGGAGATAAGAATGATCGGCTTCGTCGTGTGTGTGGGAGCCGCCGGATCGGGGACGCCGCAAATCGTCAGTGTCCCTGTCGGGTTGTAGCAGTAGATCGGCGCGAGCTGGTAATAATACTGACCTTCATAGAGAGCGTACACCCGGTTGATGTTCTTCCTTCCGCCGGTTGTCAGCGTATCCTGGTTGATCGTTGTTTCGAGCGATCCGGCGTTTTCGCCGCCCGCGAGCGTGCCGCCCGGGATATAAATCGTATCTCCCGCCGCATCGAGGTTCTTCGGGACGTACTTCACGTAATTCTTCGGCCCGATCCCCGCGTAGCCTGTCATCGCGAATGCGAACAACAAGCAAAGTAACATTCTTGATTTCATGTCCTTCTCCTATGGTTTGTTTTGCTGACGACTGACTTGAAATCTTTTGCTCCTGTTTTTTCTATCCCATCCACTCACCTCCTTTGTCCGTCCTGTCTTGTTTGTTGGAATATGAGTTTGCACCGGCTTCAATGTGCCTGTTGCACTTGACTCCTCATCAATAGCTGAAGCTCAGCCCGACCTGCACCGCCCAGCTGTAGGACTGGTTGCTTGTCGGGAGATTACCCGCCGCGACGTTGTTATACGCGGGATGAGAGTAATAGTAATCGTCGATGTGGTTGTTAATGTTGGTGGCGTTCGCAAATGCCGACAGCTTCCCGATGATAGCCTGCTTCAGCGAAATGTCAAACAAAAGCACGTTGTCGTAATAGCTGTCCCTCAGACCATACTGGGTATCCATGTTCGTCAGCGTCAGCTGCTGATACCGGAAAGAGAACCGGGAGCTGAATCCCATGTAGTCCCATCCGAGGATCGCGTTGTACGTCGCCTTGGGCTGATCCTGCAGCGAGCCGGATACATTTTGATACTCAAGAGCGTAAATCTTTTTGAGGAATGTCCCGCCGGTCTGAACGAGCAGGAACGAGGGATACTGCTGCTGGGAGCTCATGAAGGAGGCGTTGAGATCGAGAACGATGCCGCTCAGGAGCCCGGGAAGATACCAGAGATGCGTCTGCCAGGAAATCTCGATGCCTCTCAGATAGGCCTTCGCGGGATCGTTCATCGGAATTGTCGCCTGAACGTTCCTCGCGTTGTTCGCATTGGCCCAGGAGGTGTCAAAATACCCCGACTGCGGCCCGGGAATCCTGTCATACAGGTCTGACGGAACCCCCGTGACGGGATAGGGATAGAACGGCGTGAAACTCTGCATGCTGTATATGAGATCGGAGATCTCCTTGTAGAACAGGTTCACCGTTACCAGCCCGATATCGTTGTTCGAGTACGTTGCGCCGAGATCGAAATTCCACGCGGTGGACGGCCTCAGAAGCGGGTTCCCCGTCGTGACAGTCGGACTCGACGGTCCGCTGAGTTCCAGCAGAGGGGTAACATCCCCGTAACTCGGCTGCGAGAGGCTTTTGAATGCCGCACCCAACACCTGGATGTTCTCGGAAACCTTGTATTTGATATTCACCGAGGGGTACCACCCCGGCGTGTTTCTTTTTGATTCAACAAGGAGGGGCGGAGGACCGCTCAGACCGTTCTGATTCGAGCCGTTCAGCTGCATCTGGTACGCCGAGATGTCGGTCGTCTCCTCCTGGAAGCGGGCGCCGGGGACGACAGTGAGGTTGTCGCCGACGTTGAATTCAGCCATAACATACGCTGCCAGCGTTTTCTCTTTATCCCAGTATGTTTGATTATAGTCGGCGGGTCCGTTCTGATAGTAGACTGCCTGCTTGCCGAGCGTATGGTAGTAGTAGTTCTGCATGGAGAGGAGCTGTGCCGCGTTGAAACCCGGTCCGAGTGGATATCCGAGTATGTTCGTTCTTTTGTAACCAGGATCCACCCACGGATATGCAAGGATACCCGCGGAGCTGGCATCCGCGCTCTCGCCGCTGAGGTACGGGAAGGTGTTAATAAGATCGATCCTGTTCCCCTTGCCCGCGCCGTACAGGAGGTAGTCGTGCACAGTGATGTTGCCGCTCGAGCGGTCCGCGCTGTGGAACTTCCCGCCGAAGGTGAACTTGCCCGACAATGCATCGGAGAATTTGAACGGTATTTTCCAGTCAAATTTCCCGTCCCACGATTCATCGTTCAGCCGCGAGTTGTTGATGGCCATGTCATAGAGCGTGGAATTCCCGCTCTTCGGATCCATCACTCCCTGCACAAACATCGCGCTGAGAGGCTGAGCATATTTCAGAAAGTTCTGGTTCACCGCAGCAAGGTTTGACTGCAGGAAATCAAACTCCTGCCCGTTCGGAACGATCTGGTCGGACTTCGTGTAGGAGATCGAGACGGGGAGCTCGGTTCCCCACGGCTTGAACAACGCGCTCAACGAGTTCGTCGTCTGTTCCGTTCTCGTTTCATTCGCATAGATGTTGTATTTGAAGTCATTGTTGTTGAACTCCGACTGATATGTCCTCGTCAGGGCACTGTCCTTTTTCTGATCGTACACAGTGAACCACTTCAGGTCGACGAAGTCCGACGCATAGTCCAGGATCAGGCTCGCCCCGAACCGGTGCCTGTTCAGATTCGTCTCCGTCAGCGTGGCGCTGTTCGTGAGGATGTAGAACTGATTGGCAGTCTGATCAAAAACCGGTGCGGCATATCCACCGGCGAACTGGTCCGAGGGAAGCTGCTTCTGTTCTATGTTCCCCTGGACGAGGATCCCGAACTGGTCATCAAGGAACCTGTCGCTCACGCTCCCCGTAAACTTATAGTTGTTGTATGAGTTCCGCAGGTTATTGTAGGCGCCGAATCCCGTCGCATTGTAATGGAACCCGGGATCGGCGGACTTGAGCGTGAGATTGATCGTCCCTCCGAGCGCGTCCGCGTCCATGTTCGGCTGCAGAGTTTTCGATACCTCCACGCTCCTGACAAGGTCGTCACTGAGGAGGCTCAGATCGACACCCCGGTCATAATAGTTCGTCGACGTCATCTGCACGCCTTCGATCGACACCTGATTGTATTTCGGAGAAAGCCCCCGGACGGTGACACCGTATGCTTCACCCGCGTTCCGCTGCAGCGAGATTCCGGGGAGCCGCCCGATCGATTCCGCGATGTTGGCATCCGGCAGTTCCTTCATTTTGTCCGCCGACACCACGTTGATTATCGAATTGGACGAGAGCTGCTGGTTGATTGCGGCCATCTGGCCCTTCGCCTGACCCGTGACGACGATTGTCTCTCCCTGGACCGCCTGCGCAACGAGACGGAAGTCCTGCGTCAGCGCGGCATCGGCTGAGATCGTCACGTCCATCGTCACCGTAAGATACCCGATGTACGTCACGCGCGCCGACTGCCTGCCGGTCGGAACGTTTCTCAGAGTGAACTTCCCATCGAGATCGGTGGATGCGCCGATGCTTGTCCCCTGAATTGTCACGTTGGCACCGGGAAGCGGATCGCCGGTCGTCTTGTCGACGACACGACCAGTAATGGAACCGGAGGAGGCCGCGAATGCGAACTGCACAACAAGGAGAGAGAGGAGGACCGGTACGCAGGCAGCCCGGAACAGACGATAGAAAGTAGTCATACGCGCGCTACTCCTTTCAAGATCTTCTTTATTATGGACCCGGATGACTCGCTCAGAAAAAAAACGAATGCGTAGTACCGGCGGCTAGAAGAACATGAGTGAGATCAATACTGTCAGGCGGAAGAAAAATTCCGGAACATCGGAAGCTATTGGAATTCAAGAGAACTCACGTCAGGCGATGAGAGGTACACGGTCAGAGTCTACCCCCGACGGACACCGAAGGGCTGTATATGGTTCTATTTACAGGAACACAGAGAATGCCAGAATCTCGAACTCCGCACATCATAAATCTGTCACAAATTGTCACGAAAACCTAATTATATCTTGACAAAAGCGACGTTCGTCTTATCAAATTGATAATTCTGTGTCAAAATGATAAAGTGCCTCAGGGTGCCCAATCGTCGGTCCGGAACGATGATGAAGGGAGGCCCGCGCTGTTGTACAGGGTCGCCTGCGAAACGTTGCCGAACGCATACCGCACCGCAAGGGGGTGTTTCACCAGGAAGCTCGACACGATAAGCCTGGATCCCCGGACCGTCACATCCGCGTTCCGGAAAATGTGGTCCTCCCCCGCCACCTGGAACCCGTTCCCCCGTTCGGACTGCGTGACGACGAGACCGCCGGCAACGCTCCCGAACGAGAGCTCGATGACATCTCCGACGACCTTCATCGAATTGTAGACGGGACCGGACGCGACAATCTTCTTCCCGTACGTGCCGGCAAGAGCCAGAAGTGCGAGCCGCCGTCCCACCTCCTGCTTGTTCGGCGGATGAATGTCGCTCGCTTTGCCGATGTCGAGCGTCACCGCCATCCCCGTGTTCTTGACGCCGAGAGAGAAGAACTGCGCCTCGCGAAGAAGCGCCGACTGCGTGGCCGGACCGTATTCATACGGCGCGATCTGGACAAAATCAAACGGGAGTTCCGGGAGGCGGAAAGCACTTCGCCAGTTGCGGATCATCAGCGGCAGAAGAGTGCGGTACATCGCCGGCGCGCCGGCATTCGATTCACCCTGGTACCAGATCGCGCCCGCAAGGCTGTACGGCACAAGCGGCGCGATCATCCCGTTATAGAGTGCAGTCGGCGCATAGCCGGAAAAATCAAACGGGAGACGCGGCCTGCCGGCGTACTGTTCTCCCCGCGGCCCGAAGACATACAGCCTGTCTCCCAGATAGTCCGCAACCGGGAGATAGCGCCAGTCTCCGGCAAGGGAGACCTTCTCCTCTTCCCCCCGGGGATGAATTGACATCAATTTCGCCGCCCCGTATATCCCTCCGCCGCCTCCGTTGTCGATCACGCGGACGGCGAGCGTCACAAGCGCCGAATCCACACACCGGGCCGGGACCTCGTAGACCCTGTTGAGACTCCATTGTCCCTCGGATTCGTGGGCACCGATACGCGTCCCGTTGAAGTACGTCGCATCCATGTCGTCGACAGGGCCGAGCTCGACGACGAGGTCTTTATGGACCCATGATGCGGGGAGAGCGACCTGGCGCCGGAACCAGACGACGCCGTCGAATTCCCCCACCTCCGTCGTTTCCCAGTACGTCGGGAGATTCATGACACGCCACGCCCCGTCATCGAACGAGGGAAGAGCGCAGCTGTCGTCCCCGAGCCCCAGGTTCTGCCATTTCGTCTCGCGGTCGCGCTTCCCGACGTCGACGACCGGGAATTTCCCGAGCCACGCCTGAAATGTCTTCAGGCTCTCCGCCGTCACGGCTATCTTCTCCAGTACTGAATCGTATCGCGCAACGCGGAAGAGAGAGTCCCTGCTTATCCAGGATTCGATGGCGGTCCCGCCCCAGCTTGCATGAATGAGCCCCACCGGGATACCGAGAGTCCGGAAGAGTGTCCTGCCGAAGAAATACGCCGCGGCGCTGAACAAATGCGCGCTCTTCGGAGAACATTCGTCCCACGAGCCCGCACACTCCGATTGCGGCGCCGCCGCGTATGCACGCTTCACGGTGAAGAGACGGATCTGAGGGTACGACGCGTTCCTGACCTCTTCCTGAGAGCTGAGGATGGAATCGCCGGGCCAGCCCTCCAGCGGCATTTCCATGTTCGACTGACCCGAGCAGAGCCACACTTCGCCGATGAGCACGTTCTTGATGACCGTCGCCGAATCGTCGTGGGCCACCGTCATTTCATACGGACCTCCCGCACGGGGAGTCATGAGTGTGAGCGACCATGACCCGTCGGGGCGGACGAGCGCCGAGGCCTCCTTTTTCCATGATGCTTTCAGAACGACCCGCGTCCCCGGGGTCCCTTCTCCCCAGACGGGAACCTCCCTCTTCTGCTGAAGGACCATGTTGTCCGCAAAGAGCGGCGCAAGCCGGAACTGCGAACCGAGCACCGGAGAATACGGGAGGAGCGCACACAGCAAAGCGATCAAGAGTGTTTGTCGCATCAGAGTCTATCCTTCCTAAATGACCGTTTCATCAGTTCTTCCCCGGGTTGTTATTCCCGGATTCCCCGACGTTGAGAACCGGCAAATCCCCGGCGGGCCTGTCGAGATCCAGCTTTATTATAGTTTCAAATTCATTCTGCGCCGGATCCGGCGCACGGAGCGTGATCCCCTCTGCAGTCTGTGAGACCACCGCGGTCCCTCCGGTAAGGACGCTGCTCCCGGTTATCCGCGCGTCAAGCGGAGGAAGACGGAGCCCCCCGTTCATCCGCCGCGCAACGTGAACATAGATCACGTTCCCTTTCCGTGTCGATCCCCCCCATGTCCCGTTCCGGAACGGACCGCCGCGCGTCCCGTATATGCTCTCACCGTATTTTCCGAGCCAGAGGCCGATCCCTTTCAGGACGTCCACCTGCCGGGGCTCAATTCTCCCGTCCGGCATCGGGCCGACATCGAGAAGAAGGTTGCCGTCCCCGGTCGCACAGGCAACAAGTATGCGGACACACTCTGCGGCGGTCTTTATCGTGTCCGCCGGCTTCCACGACCACTGGGTGCCGATCGTCATGCACGTTTCCCACGGGACGGCATTGTCGAACACGCCGACTTTCTGCTCCGGCGTCCGGTAATCGGCCCGTTCGTCGATCCGGTTCGGGTCGTTCTCTTTGTACGGTCCGAGGAACAGCCTCTCATCCATG
>Ga0182021_10001844_pt1 | contig 24672 bp, 20 predicted proteins | sample 612E3MmetaG_FD_120493 | JGI IMG/M metagenome (GOLD analysis project Ga0182021, IMG submission 120493) | Permafrost microbial communities from Stordalen Mire, Sweden - 612E3M metaG (Illumina Assembly) | ecosystem: Environmental > Terrestrial > Soil > Wetlands > Permafrost | place: Sweden... | reverse complement strand
GTCGGAGGCGTCGCGCAGCTCCTTGGGAGCGAGCCAGCGGGCCAGGTGGTAGAGGCCCACGGCCACGATCGTGCCGAGCGCGATGCCGGAGAGCGTGAAGCTGTCGGAGAACTTCAGCGACACGTTGCCGATGCCGATGACGATGCCGGCCGCGAGGGGAACGAGGTTGATCGGGTTCCCGAAGTCGACGTTGTTCTCTTTCCAGATCTTCGCGCCCAGGAGGCCGATCATGCCGTAGAGCACGACCGTGATGCCGCCGAGCACGCCACCCGGGGTCGCGGAGATGACCGCGCCGAACTTGGGCGAGAGGCCGAACAGGATCGCGACGAGCGCCGCGACGAAGTAGGCCGCGGTCGAGTAGACCTTGGTGGCCGCCATGACGCCGATGTTCTCGGCGTACGTGGTGGTCGGGCCTGCGCCGACGAAGGTGGCGATCATCGAGCCGGCGCCGTCAGCGGCGATCGCGCGGCCGAGGTACGGGTCGAGCTTGTCGCCGGTCATCTCCGCGACGGCCTTCACGTGGCCGGTGTTCTCGGCGATCAACGCGATGACGACGGGCAGGGAGACGAGCACGAACGCCAGGTTGAACGTCGGGAGGTGGAACCCGACGACGTTGGTGGCCGCGTTGAGCTTCCAGCTGGAGAGGTCAGACACCGGGGGCAGGCCGAACCAGTTTGCGGAGTTGACGCCTGCCCAGTCCACGCGGAAGTGAGTGGTGACTTTGCCGGCAGCGGCGGAGAACGAGGTGATCTGGCCGGTGACGACGTCGAGCAGCCAGCTCAGCACGTAGCCGACGATCAGCGACAGGAAGATCGCGATCCGGCCGATGAAGCCCTTGAAGCCGACGCTGATGGCGACGACGACGAGCATGACGATGAGGGCGACCCATTGGTCCTGCGGCCAGTACGTGCCGGCGACGACAGGTGCCAGGTTGAAGCCGATGAGCATGACCACGGCGCCGGTGACGGCCGGGGGCAGCAGCTTGTGGATCACGCCGGTGCCCATGAAGTGGATGATGAGGCCGACCATGAACAGCGTGAGTCCGGTGACGAACATCGCGCCCGTGAGGTCAGACGGCTTGCCGCCCGCCCCGTAGATGGCGGTCGCGACACCCACGAAGGAGGCCGAGGAGCCGAGGTAGCTCGGGACGCGGTGGTTCACCGCGAAGAGGAATACGAGCGTCGCGATGCCGCTCATCATCACCGCGAGCTGCGGGTTGAGGCCCATGAGCAGCGGGAACACGAACGTCGCGCCGAACATTGCGACCACATGCTGAGCCCCGAGCCCGATCGTCTTTCCCCACGAGAGTCGTTCGCGCGGCCCAACGACCGAGCCGCTTGATACGTCAGTTTTCAGTGTCCAAAGCGCCATCGGCGTCTCCCTTCCGCTGGGAATCCTATGGGTCCGCACGGGGGGTGCCCGCGGGGGGTCGGATTAGGGAGCACCACGCGTACGCCGCGCCGCGAGGACCCTCGCTGACGTGGGGGCAGGGTGGGTCCCAGTAGGATCCATGCATGGCCTGGCAGTCGTCCTCACTAGCTGGCGCGAAAGACGTCGTGATCCTCGGATCCACCGTCGCGGGCCTCACCTCAGCGATCGAGATCGCGCGCGCGGGCTCTTCCGTGACCGTCCTCGACACGAGCCACTCCACACGGTTCGGGCTCGGCCTCGTCACGGTCGGACAAGGCTCGACGCTGCGCGAGATCGAGCTGCATCGTGGAGCCGCGGCGGTCACGACCTACGTCGACTGGACCCGCCGCGCCGCCGACTGGCTGCGCCTCACACTTCCCGGGCACGGCGTGACGATCAGCGACCACGACGCGTACGAGCTGTGCGTCGACGGCCACCTCGCCTTCCACCTCGTCCAGGAGAAGCGCCTGCTTCGCCTCGCGGACGAGCAGGTCGACATCGTCGACGACGCGCCGTTGCCGCTGACGGTACGGCCTGCTCTGTACCTTCCGGACCAGTCGACGCTCGACTCCTGGACCCACCGCACCGCGCTCACCGAGATCGCCACGAGTCTGGGCGTGACAATCGTGCGCGACGTCGAGCTCGGCAGGTTCCTGCGCCGTCACGAGTGGGAGGTGCCGTACCGGGTCGGGGACCATCAGTACTCCGTGACGGCTGCGGAGGTCATCGACACCATCGGCGTCTCACCGTGGGGGGAGCTCGTCCTGGACCTGGCGACGGTCGTACATCCCATCGTCGAAGCGGAGGGCGACTGCGACCAGATCCTGACGTTCGTCGACACGCCCGCAGCCCTCGTCTATGGCTCTCGCGGGTTCACCGTCGTCATCGGCCAGCCGGTCAGCGAGGTACGCGAGCGCCCGGCGGCTGCCGACCTCGTCGGCTGGGTGACCAGCCAGCTCAAGCGGCAGGTCACGAAGGTGCGCGCCCGCTACGCCGAGGTCACCGCTGACCGCGTACCGGTCGTCGGCGCCATCCCCCTGCTGAGGGGCGCCTGGGTCGCGAGGGGCTTCGGGCTGTACGAGACCACGTCGGCCACTGCCGCAGGACTCCAGCTCGCCGAGGCGATCATCTCGGGCGGCCCCCAGCCCTGGGCTCCGCTCCGTGTACCGACGGGCCCCCTCGCCGCGTGGCGGCGCTGGGCCGGCCGCGACATGGACCCGATGACGGACGTCCCGAACGTACTGGCGCGCCGCGGCCTGATCTAGCCTGACCCACCTGGCGCCTCACGCGCGTTGATGTCCGGCCCCCGTCACCCCTGCCTGCCGATGGCGGTGGGGTAGGTTCCGCTGGCTCGGTTCATCATGTGAAGAGGCGACTCGTATGTTCACATGCCCAATTCCGCCATGAGAACATCCGATTCACCCTCAAGATGATGAACCGACGACACCCCCCCAGAGCTGGCGCCGCGGGGATCCGTTGGGACGGGTGGACGCACCTACTTCTGCGTGAGTCGCCCCAGCGCGTCCACGATGAGGTCCCAGAAGCGGTCCTTGTCGAGCGTGGTGGCGACGTGGGTACGGCGTCGGGCCGCGGCCGCTTCCCGTACCTCCGGCACGGACTGCTCGGGGTCGAAGACCGTGTAGGTCATGCCCGACGTCCAGCGTCCCGTGAGCTCGACGGCGACGAACGCGTCGCGTGTGGCGAACACCGCAGGGTCGATGAGCTTCGCGACGCAGCACGGGTCATGTACAGGCGGGTCGGGGAAGCCGAACCTCTCGAGGTAGGTCGACCGGAAGAAGCTCAGCATGTCCGTGACGAACGTCGCGAGGGGTCCGCCGACGTCGGTGATGCGGTCGATGACGTCCGGCGTTGCGGTGGCCTGGTGGGTGAGGTCGAGCCCGACCATCGTGACGTCCCAGTCGGCGGCGAAGACCGCCTCGGCAGCCTCGGGGTCCACGTAGATGTTGAACTCGGCGGCCGAGGTGACGTTGCCTCGGGTGTACGCGCCGCCCATGAGCACCACCGACTTCACCCGTTCGACGATCCGCGGCTCCTTGCGGATCGCGAGCGCGATGTTCGTCAGGGGACCTGTCGGCACGAGGTGGACGGTGCCCGGCTCCTCGGCCATGAGGATGTCGATGATGACGTCGACGGCGTGCCGCGGGTCGAGCTCCGTCGTCGCAGGCGGGAGGACGGGTCCGTCGAGTCCTGAGTTGCCATGGATGTCCTCCGCCACGTACTGCGGCCTCACGAGCGGACCCGCCGCACCCGCGGCGATCGGCACCGTGATGCCACCGGCCGCGCAGACCGACATCGCGTTGCGCGTCACCTTCTCGAGCGTCTGGTTGCCCGCGACCGTCGTGATCGCCAACAGGTCGATCTCGGGGTTGCCGGCCGCCAGCAGGATCGCGATCGCGTCGTCATGTCCAGGGTCGCAGTCAAGGATGATCTTCTCCACGAGTGGCGAGCCTAGGCGCATCCAGGAGTCGGCGTTGCCGAAGCGGCAGGCACAGATACGCCCGTCTTGCGTCGCGCCGCCACGGTGCTATGGTTAGTTAGTCGACTAACTAACCAAGGAGGTAGGCATGGCATTCGCCAATGACCGACCGATCTTCCTCGAGCTGGCCGACACGATCGCGGCCGACGTGCTGGCGGGGCTCTATCCGGAGGAGTCCCAAGTGCCGTCGACCACGGAGCTGGCCGCCCACTACCGCATCAACCCTGCGACGGCCGGCAAGGCGCTCAACACGTTGGTCGACGCTGGGATCGTCTACAAGAAGCGCGGTCTCGGCATGTTCGTCGCCACGGGCGCGCCGGAGGCGTTGCGACGAGAACGTCGCGCTGAGCTGCACACCCACTACATCGCTCCACTGCTCACCGAGGCGAAGCGGCTCGGGCTCACCCCGGCCGATGTCGTCGACCTCATCACGAAGGACCCTTCATGACCCCCACAGTCACCGAGACCTCGGGCATCCAGATCCGGCAGCTCCACAAGTCGTACGGATCCCTCGACGTGCTCTCCGGACTCGACCTCACCCTTCCCGCTGGGCACATCTACGGCCTCGTCGGCCCGAACGGTGCCGGGAAGACGACGCTGATGTCGACGATCTGCAACCACACCTTCCCGTCCGGCGGGACGATCCTGGTCGACGGCGAGAACCCGGCCGAGAACGCAGGCGTCCTGGAGCGGATGTGCTTCATCCACGAGGACCAGCCGTACAACGACGTCTTCAGCGTCGCCTCGATCCTGCATGTGATGCCGAACTTCTACCCGGACTGGGACGCAGCCCTCGCCCAGCGGCTCGTGGCCCGTTTCCAGGTCCCGGTCGAGCGCAGGGCGCGCAAGCTCTCCCGCGGCCAGAAGTCGGCGTTCGCGATCGTGATCTCCCTGGCGAGCCGCGCCGCGTACACGTTCCTCGACGAGCCGTACCTCGGGCTCGATCCCACCGCGCGCGAGATCTTCTACGAGGAGCTCATGACCGACTTCGGTGCCCATCCCCGGACGATCATCATGTCGACCCACCTCATCGACGAGGCCGCCGCCCTCATGGAGGAGGTCATCGTCCTCCATGAGGGCGAGATCGTCCTGCAGGCGGACGTCGACGACGCCCGAAGCAGTGCGTACGTCGCTCGAGGTCTCGCCGACGAGGTACGAGCGTTCGCCCAAGGCCGCGATGTCATCGCCCAGCGCACCCTCGGTCGGATCCTGTCTGCCACGATCCGTGGGCAGGTCACGCCCGGCGATGAGGACAAGGCATCGGCCAACCGGATCTCGCTCGAGCCGGTCAGTCTGCAGGACCTCATCGCAGCCCTCGGCATCCACACCCTCACCAACGCACTCACCACGGAGAACCGATGAACACCAGCACGCGCTCCTTGCGCCTGTACCTGTCGAACAAGGCGTACGTCGTCGGCGTGCCCATCATCACGCTCGCCGCGATGGTCCTTGTCAGCGTGTTGATCGCCCTGGTGATGGGCATCGTCGTCGGGCTGCCGCTGCCTCACGACGTCGAGGAGGGGTTCCGCAACAACCTGGGCTCGCTCACTGCGCTTCCCGGGTTCCTCGTCTCCATGGGCGCTCTGGCCGTGAACCGGAACTTCGCGATGGCGCTGGCATTCGGAAGCACGCGTCGGAACTTCTGGGTCGGTACGGCGCTGGGCTTCGGCCTCACCTCGCTCGTCACGGCGGTCGCGGCAGTCGTCCTGCTTGCGTTGGAGTCACTGACCCACGGCTGGTTCGTGCACACCCACGCGTTCGACGTCACGGCGATGGGCAACGGCAACTACCTCAAGGCGTTCGCGATGACGTTCGTCCTGTCGGCGTTGTCCCTCTTCCTCGGCGCGCTGTTCGGCACCGTCTACCGGGCGTTCGGTGCCTCGCTGACGACAGTCACTGCGTTCGCGATGGGGATCGTGGTCGTCGGCCTCATCGCTGTCGGCGTCTGGCAGCGCGTACGGGTCATCGCCTTCCTCGCCGACTGGGGTCTGTGGGCCGTCGTCGCGATCGTGGCCGCGCTGGTCGCCGCCGTCGCCGCCGCGTCGTACTCCGCGAATCGCCTCGCCACGTTCTAGGTGCTCTCCCGACCCGCACAGGTGCTCTCCCTGCCCGCACAGGTGCTCTCGCCGAGGAGTACAAGCCCTTCGGCGAACGTCAGCCCAGGGGGAGGGGCTCCTCGGCGCCCGCGACGTCGCGCTCGTGGGCGAGCAGCCAGGCCTTGTTCTCGATGCCGCCGCCGAAGCCCGTGAGGTGGCCTGTGCCGGCGACGACGCGGTGACACGGAACGACGATGCTGATCGGGTTGCGGCCGTTCGCGGCGCCGACCGCACGTGACTTCTTGATGTCTCCGAGGCGCCGGGCCTGCTCGCCGTACGAGATCGTCGAGCCGTACGGGATCGTGCGGAGCACCTGCCAGGAGGCCAGCTGGAACTCCGTGCCGGACGGGTGCAAGGGCAGGTCGAAGTCGCGTCGCGTGCCCGCGAAGTACTCGCCGAGCTGCGTCTCCAGCCTCTCGAGGATCTCGTTGGACCCCTCGACGGCACCATCCGCTGCCGCGTACGTCCGGGCGGCCTCGGCGGCTCGCGTCGACGCCTCCTCGAACGTCAACGTCCGCAGCGCCTCGTCGTCCGCCGTCGCCCGGAGCAACCCCACGGGGGAGTCCAGGTAGATCACGCGCAACATGCCGGTCATCTCACACACCTTCCGTCCACAGATAGTGCATCGCGTACGCCCGCCAGGGCCGCCAGGACCCGGCGGCGGACATGTCCAGCCCGTGCCTCACCATGGCGCCCTTGAGGACGAGATCAGTCGGCAGCCAGCCGTCGGGGTCCCCGCACCGCATGGCCACGTAGTCGGCTGTCCAGGGTCCGATCCCTCGTACAGCCCGCAGCTGCCGGCGCAGCGTGTCGCGGTCGGCGCCCTGCTCCAGGGCCACCTCGCCGGTCACCACCGATTCGCTGAGCCGCCGCAGCGTCTCCCGCCGGGAGACCGGCATGCCGAACGCCTCGTCCGGCGCGAGCAGGACCTCTTCCGGTGACGGGAACAACCGGTCCACGCCCTCGAAGCCCTCGACCACCGATCCCGCCGCGGCGACGAGGCGGCCCGCCACCGTACGTGCCGCTGCCACCGACACCTGCTGGCCGACGATCGCGCGTACGGCCGTCTCGTAGGGGTCCACTGTTCCCGGCACTCGCAGCCCGGGCCGTTCGTGGACCATCGGCCCCAGCACGGGGTCGTCGCCCAGTGCCGCGGCGACCGAGACCGGGTCCGCGTCCAGGTCGTACAGCCTCCTGACCCGGTTGACGCACGGCGCGAGGTCGCGCAGGTCGGTGAGCCGCAACGACGCGACGAGGCCCGCACGGCCGTCGAGCGGCCGGATGTCGACGAGGCCTCGGCCGTGGGGGAGCCGCAGCGTCCGCACGTACCGGTCCTCGCTCACCGACTCGACGCCCGTGATCGCGCGGGCCGCGAGGTAGCGCATGACCTGGTCGTGGGAGTAAGGCTCCCGGGCGGGCAACGTCACGGTCAGCCAGCCCGTCCCGGCAGGCGTGCGGCGACGGCCACGCAGCTCGGTCGGGGTGAGCGCGAACGCGACCCGGATCGCGTCGTTGAACTGGCGGATGCTGCCGAAGCCGGCCGCGTACGCGATCTCGCTGAACCCCAGGTCCGTGGTCTCGATGAGCGTGCGTGCGTTGCGTACGCGCTGGTCGAGCGCGATCGCCAGCGGCCCGGCGCCCAGCTCCGCCGTGAGGATCCGGTTCAGCTGCCGCGTGCTGAACCCGACCCGCTGGGCCAGGCCCGGCACGCCGCTCCGGTCGACGATCCCGTCGGCGATGAGCGTCATCGCGCGCCCGACGATGTCCCCCCGTACGTCCCACTCCGGCGAGCCGGGCGTCACGTCAGGGCGGCAGCGACGGCACGCGCGGTAGCCGCCGTGCACCGCCGCGGCCGCGCTGCGGTAGAACGACACGTTCTCGCGCTTCGGCGTGATCGACGGGCACGACGGGCGGCAGTAGATGCCGGTCGTGCGTACGGCCACGACGAACCAACCGTCGAACCGCGCGTCGCGGCTCGCCACCACGCGGTAGCGCTGGTCGTCGTCGAGAGTCAGGGTCACGTGACCATCCTGACGCCTCGCGCCCGCTCGTACTAGCGGAAAACGGACATGGCGGTTCTCGTAGCCGCCGGGGTCGGGCCAGCGACCCGGACATGACGAAGGGGCCGGTGGTTGCCCACCGACCCCTTGTCAGGTTCTACGACGACACGAACGTCACTTCGTGAAGCCGATGTTCTCCCAGTGCGGCGATCCGAGGCCGAACGCGCCGTAGTTGGCGAGCGTGCTCTTCACGGCCCACTGATCGGGACGCTGGTAGAGCGGGATGATCTGGACGTCGGTCCAGATCTGCTTCTCGGCCTGCAGCACGTAGTCGTCGCGCTTGCTCTGGTCCATCTCGGTGGAGACCTTGGCGATCAGGGCGTTGACGTCGGCGTTGTTGTAGCCGGAGTAGTCCGAGTCGGACTTGGGGTTGAAGAACTGGTTCAGCGCCGGGTACGGGAACTGCGTGCCGACCCAGGTGAACGCGATCGCCTGGAACGTGCGCTGTGACAGCGTCGTACCGAAGTCCTTCGACGCGATGGGCGTGATCGTGACCTTGATGCCCGCGTCCTTGAGCTGCGACTGGAACGCCTGGCCCTCGTTCTCGGAGACCTTGACGCCGGTGATCGTGCTGAACGTGATCTCGAGCGTCTTGCCGTCCTTGACCCGGAAGCCGTCGGTGCCGACCTTCCAGCCGGCGGCGTCGAGCATCGTCTTGGCCTTCTCCTTGTCGAGGCCGAGCCCGGTCTCCTTCGCGAGGTCCTTGTACTGGGCCTGGTTGTTGAGGAAGACATGGTTGTTCAGTACCGACGCGTCGTAGTTCAGGCCGGCAAGGTCGGACGCCGCGATCGCGGACCGGTCGAGCGACATGAGCACGGCCTGCCGGATCGTCTTGTCCGTCAGCAGTCCCGCGCCCTGGTTCAGCGTGATGTGACGCCAGTTCGGGCCGGCCGCCTTGCGGATGTCACCCGTGGTGACGGCGGTCGCGCGAGCGAGTGCGTCGGCGTTGATGCCGATGTCGAACGAGTCGATCTCGTTGTTCACGTACGCGGCGGGAACGGCCTCGTCGGGCACGACGCGGAAGATCACGCGGTCGAGCTTCGGCTTGTCGCCCCACCACTTGTCGTTCGCGACCAGCGTGATGATCTGGTTCGTGAGGTCGTAGCTGCCCAGCTTGAACGGGCCGGAGAACCAGCCGTCATGTCCCTGCAGCGTCGTCCAGCCTGTGTTGAACACGTCGGCGGTCTTCACGGAGTCGGCGCGAGCGGGGCCGGTGGCGAAGGTCGCCTTCCAGTCGGGGTAGGTCGACTTGTAGTTGACGACGATGTCGTTCTCCGTCGCGCCCTGCGTGATGGAGTCGATCTGGTCGTACCCGTCCGTCGTCGCGCAGTTGAACGTCGCGTCCTCGCCGTTGCACGCCTTCGCGGTGGCCTGGAAGTCGGCCAGCGAGATCTTCGTGCCGTCGTTCCAGACAGCCTTCGGGTTGAGGTTGTACTCGACGACCAGCTTGCCGTTCGTGACGGTGGCCGTCGGCTCCTTCGTCAGGTAGTTCTTGTTGAACGTCGCGGTGGCGTCAGCGGCGAAGTCGAAGAACACCGGCGTCATGGGCGCGAGCACGTTCTTGAAGTCGACCTGGTTCCCGTCCACGTTCATGGGGTTCCAGTTGTCTGCGAGAGAGCCGATCGCGAGCTTGAGCTCGCCGCCGTCGGCGATCTGGTCGCGGGACTTGGCGTTGATCGACTGTGCGTTCGCGTTCAGCGACGGCGCCGAACTCGCGCCCGTCGAGCCCGACTGACCGCCGCATGCGGTCAGCGAAAGCGCGAGCGCGGCGGCGAGTGGCGCAGCGAACAGGGTGCGGAGCTTCACTCTTCCTCCAATGGTGCGTCGTCACGGCGCAACAGCCGTGCTCCTGGGTATAAACAACCCTAGTTCTGCATAGCGACGCTGGTGGAAGCATGTCGGTCACCGTTTGCTAACAATGTGAGTTGCCTCACAGAGGTAAGTCCCTTGTCAGAGCACCTTTGTCGGCCGGGCGTAGTAGCAGGCCACCACATGGTCCACGCTCGAATCGCCCTCGCCTCGGACAGAAGCCGTCGCGCCGAGCACGTCGGCGAGCCCCACCACATCGCCGCCAGGGGCCGACTCGAGCGACGGCATGACTTCCAGACAGGGTGTCCGCTGGTCGGGCGTGAGCCCCTCGAAGATCGGGCACCGGGTGCGGAACTTGCAGCCGGAGGGCGGGTTCGCCGGGCTGGGGAGGTCGCCGTGCAGGAGGATCCGCGTCCTCGTCCGTTCGGTCTGCGGATCGGGGATCGGGATCGCCGAGAGCAACGCCTGCGTGTACGGATGACTCGGCCGGTTGTACACCTCGGAGACTGTGCCGATCTCGACGATCTTCCCCAGGTACATGACGGCGACGCGGTCGGCGATGTGACGGATCACGGCGAGGTCGTGCGCGACGAACAGGTACGACAGCGTGAGCCGTCTCTTGAGCTCCTCGAGCAGGTTGATGACGCCCGCCTGGATCGAGACGTCCAGCGCAGACACCGGCTCGTCCAACACGATCAGCTCAGGCTCGAGCGCGAGCGCGCGGGCGATGCCGATGCGCTGCCGCTGGCCGCCTGAGAAGTGCTGCGGGTAGCGGTTGGCGTGGCCCGGTTCCAGCCCGACCGTACGGAGGAGCTCCATCACCCTGGTCTCGATCTTGTCCTTCGACCAGCCATGGACGCCGAGGGGCTCGGCGATGATGTCGAAGATCGGCATCCGGGGGTCGAGCGACGCCATCGGGTCCTGGAACACGACCTGCAGGTCGCGGCGCATCGTCTTCTTCTCGTGCCTGCCGAGCGTTGACGTGTCCTTGCCGAACACGACGATCTTGCCGTCCGTGGGGGCGTGCAGGTTGAGGATCTCGAGCAGCGTCGTCGACTTGCCGCAGCCCGACTCGCCGACCAGTCCGAGCGTCTCGCCGCGCCGCAGCTCGAGGTCGATGCCGTCGACCGCGTAGACGGTGCCGACACGTCGCCGCAGCACCGCGCCCTTCATGAGCGGGTAGTGCTTCTTCATGTTCACGAGGCTGAGCACCGTGTCGCGCTCACCACGCGGCTTCGACTCGAACACCGTCAGGTCCAGGACGGGCGCGGGGAAGATGTCCTTGCTCGTCAGGTGCTCCGTACGGATCCTGTCGCTCTCCCAGCAGGCCGCGGTGTGGTCCGGGCCGACGATCGCGAGATCGGGTTCCTTCTCTCGGCAGCCAGCGTGTGCCAGCGGGCAGCGAGGGACGAACGGGCAGCCCGGCGGCAGGTCCACGACCGTGGGCGGGTTGCCCTGCAGCGTGGCGAGAGGTTCGGAGTTCGTCGCATCAAGGCGCGGTACGGCTCCGAGCAGGCCGATCGTGTACGGCATCCTCGGGTGATAGAAGATGTCGTCGACGTTGGCCTGCTCGACGGGCCGCCCCGCGTACATGACGGTGACCCTGTCGGACATCCCCGCGACCACGCCGAGGTCGTGCGTGATGAGGATCACGGCGGCACCAGTCTCGCGCTGCGCCGTCTTCAGCACCTCGAGCACCTGCGCCTGGATCGTCACGTCGAGCGCCGTGGTCGGCTCGTCGGCGATGATCACATCGGGGTCGTTCGCGATCGCCTGAGCGATCATCGCGCGCTGCCGCATGCCGCCGGAGAACTCGTGCGGGAACGACTTCACGCGCAGCTGGGGGTTCGGGATCCCGACCAGGTCCAGGAGCTCGACAGCACGCTTCCACGCCTGCGTACGGCCCACGTCGTGGTGCGTCTGGATCGCCTCGACGATCTGGTCGCCGATCGTGTAGACGGGTGTCAGTGCGCTCAGCGGGTCCTGGAAGATCATTGCGAGGTCCTCCCCGCGGATCTTGGACATCTCGGCGTCGCTGAGCCCGATGAGCTCGCGTCCGTGGAGCGTGATCGACCCGGCGATCCGGGCGGTGCGGGGGTGGAGGCCCATGATCGCGAGGCTCGTCACGGACTTGCCGGACCCGGACTCGCCGACGATCGCCATCGTCTCGCCGGCCCGCAGGTCGAAGCTGAGGCCGCGTACGGCTCGGACGAGCCCGGCCTCGCTGGGGAACGTGACGTGGAGGTTGCGGACGCTGAGGACGACATCCCCGGTCGCGGTCTGGCGAGCGCTGGCGGCTGGTGCGGCGATGGTCATGCCTGGCCCCCCGAGACCGAGGTCGGGTCGAGAGCGTCGCGCAGTCCGTCACCGAGCGCGTTCACGCACATGACGAGCAGGACGAGGATGCTCGCCGGAGCGAGGAAGATCCACGGGGCGATCGTGGTCGACTGCGCCCCCTCCGAGATGAGGGTGCCCAGCGACGTGTCGGGCGCCTGGACGCCGTACCCGAAGTAGGACAGACCGGCCTCGCCGAGGATCGCGTAGCCGACGCCGAGGCACACGTCGACGATGAGCATCGAGGCGATGTTCGGGATGATGTGCCGTACGAGGAGTCGTGGGGTCGACAGGCCCATGAAGCGTGCGGCGGCGACGTACTCACGCTCCTTGACCGACATCGACAGGCTCCGTACGACGCGGGCCGAGAGCTGCCAGCCGAACGCGGCGAGCAGGACGACGAGCAGCAGCCACGCGTAGCTGCCGCGCGGACCACCCTGCGACACGATCGCGATGAGGAAGAACGAGGGGAGGACGAGCATGAGGTCGATGACCCAGAGCCAGGCCTTCTCGTAGATGCCACCGATGTACGCGGCGGACGAGCCGATGAGCGCGGCCATCGTGGTCTGGATGATCGCGACCATGAAGCCGATGATCAGCGACTTTCCCAGGCCACGGATCGTGCGTGAGAGGACGTCGAAGCCGGCCTGGGTGGTACCGAACAGGTGCTGGGCCGACGGCGGCTTGTAGTACTGGCCGACGTCGCGCTGGTCGAACTGCCACGGGACCAGGTACTGGCCGAACAGGGCGAGCACGACCAGGGCGCCGATGATGATCAGGCCGCCGACGGCGCCGCGGTTGCGGAAGAAACGCCGACGGATGAGCTGCCCACGGGTGAGGCGCTTGTTGATGGCGACGACGGGGGTGTCGAAGCCGCTCAGGGCCTCGGGCTCTTCATTCGTGCGGAAGTCGATGGACATCGTCGCCCCTCAGCTCAGCCGTACGCGCGGGTCGAGGAACGCCACCATGAGGTCGGCGAGGATCGCGCCGACGAGGTAGCACAGACCGCCGAACGCCGTGACCGCCACGACGCCGTTGACGTTCTGCTTCGAGATCGTGTCGACGCCGTAGATGCCCATGCCCTGGAACGCGAAGATGCGCTCCGTGTAGGTGGCGCCGACGAAGAGCGTGGCGGCCTGGAACGCGAAGTAGGTGCCGGTGGGGATGAGGGCTGTACGGAGGGCGTGCTTCATCACCGCCTTGTTCTCGCGCAGTCCTTTGGCGCGGGCGGTACGGACGAAGTCGGAGCCGAGCGCGTCGAGCATGAGCCCGCGCTGGAGCCGTTGCAGGCCGGCGAGGCCGAGGAGCGTCAGCACCAGCGTGGGCAGCACCATGTGCTGGACGCGGTCGACGACGTCGGCGAGTGGGTAGCTGGGGAGCGTGCCCGTCGACTTCTCGCCGAGGAACAGGAACATCTGGAAGCCGACCTGCTTGTTGACGACCGTGGCGACCATCTTCGAGACCTCGCCGGTGACGTAGGAGGGGGTGGCGACGAGGATCAGTATGAGGGCCGTGATGACACGGTCAGAGATCCGGTACTGACGGACGGCGCTCCAGGCGCCGAGAGCAACACCGATGAACGTACCGAGCAGCCAGCCGGTGGTGACGAGGCGGAACGAGACCCAGATGCGCCGGCCGATCTCGTCGCCCACATCGGCGCCGCCCGGGCTGTTGCCCCAGTCCCAGTGCAGAAAGACGCCGCGAAGCCACGTCGTGTACCTGTCCCACAGGGGCACATGGTCCGACACGTTGGCCGCGCGCAGGATGTTCTCGATCGACTGCGTGGAGAGGGGAGGCGTGTGTTGCTGGAACAGCTGCCTCGGATGCAGCTGCGTCTGCGCCAGCACCCATGCCAGGGACACCGCGATGAACAGCAACACCGCGTAGTTCGCGACACGCAGCAGCAAGTACTTGACCATGGCACCTCCTCGAACGGTTGTGGGCAACATACCTGTCGCCACCAGCCTCGTGGGTATCAAGGCCCCACTTGAGGTCCCAATCGGGGTGACAACTCCCTGTAATCCCCGGCGAGACCACTTCTGCGCTGGGGGAGAGTATCTCTGCGTTGGGGGAGAGCACTTTCGCGTTGGGGGAGAGCTCTTTCGCGCCCTGGGAGAGCATCTGTACGTGCGGACGCACAGAGAGCTCAGTGCCATGTACGGGGGAGCGGCGTCTGTCGAAGGAAGCTGCCGAGCTCATCCTCGAAGCTCGTGCTGGTGCCGAAGATCCGTTCGTACGTTCCGATGCTGAACCTCCAGCCCAGACGCGTCCCCAGGTCAGTTCGACGGGCTTCATCGGAATCGCGATCCGTTCGGGCAGTGTGGAACTCGCGCCCGTCGTACTCCGAAGCCACTCGGAACTGTTCGTACGCCATGTCGAGGCGGCGCTCCACGCCGTACGAGTCGACGACGGCCAGCTGCAGCGTTGGGCGGGGGAACCCCGCGTCGAGGATTCGACATCTCTGCCACGACTCACCCGGAGATTCGGCAAGATGGCTCACCCTCGGGGCCAGCTCCTGTGCCTGAGGTAGTCCAGGCAAGTGATGGAGGGTTGAGATGTACGCGCAAAGGATGCCCGTCTCGAGGATCCTCGCGAATGCCAGGGCGTCCGCCGCCGCCAGCGCATGGGGTCGATGTTTGCGCCGGAGGAGATCGGCGGCGGTCCGAAGAGGCGTTGTTAGCCGCAGCCCGGCGATCTCCATCACATCGTCGTCTGGGATGTTCTTCGACTGGCGAACAAGCGCGTACCCGGCCTTCGATCGGTACCTCGCGTGCGGGACCAGGTACATGGGCCGCTGCTCCCACCGGCCGCCTGGCGATCGTGTGTCAGCCCCGAGTATGAACGCCGCGTAGTCATCGCTTGCCACCGCGTGGTCTGGCACGACGAGTCGAGCCGCCTGAGCCCGAACAGAGACGGAGTCAGGCACTCGGGCGTCGATCGACAACGCGTACGCGATGCGCCTCACGATTCCTGTACGTCGGGCCTCTCTGAAAGCCCTCGGTGAGGCGAAATGTTCCAGGGCGTCCCTGGAATGGAAGGGAAGACCGTCGTTAATGAGCATGAGTCGAGCCAAGCGTGGCCACGACAATTCTTGGACGGTTATCCACAGGTCAGGTGTTGTCCAATTGGCACCGAGTGTCTCCCTCGTCCGCGCCACGGACGCAGAACTGCTCTCCGCGAGCGCGAAAGTGCTCTCCGCGAGCGCGAAAGTGGTCTCCTCGAGCGCAAAAGTGCTCTCGCCTGGTGGACTCTAGATCCAGGAGCTGAACCACATGCGGGCAAGCCATTGGGACTGGGTGAGCAGGGCGTCGGTGATGATCGGGTAGATGAACGCGAAGTTGAGGGTGACGATCGCGAGGATGACGCCTGCGACGATGGCGCCTTGTCGGCGGCGGGGGCCCGCGTCGGCTTTACCGAGGATGAGCCCCAGCACCATCGCGAGGCAGATCGCGGTGAACGGGATGATCGTGATCGCGTAGAAGAAGAACAGCGAGCGCTCGGTGTAGTTGAACCACGGGAGATACGTGGACATCCCCGCGACGATCGGTACGCCGAACCGCCAGTCGCGCCCGGCCACCCACCACGCGATGGAGACGAGCAGCGCCAGGGCGGCGAACCACCACAGCGTCGGCGTACCGGTCGCGCTGATCACGCGCAGGCAGTTCTCCGTGCTGTTGGCCGGGCACCCGTCCACACCGGGCTGGATGCCGTTGACGGCGTCGATGCCGATCGGGCGGGCGTTGATGAGCCAGCCACCGGGGTGCGCCGCGTACACATGGGTCGAGTGCTTGATGTAGTCACCATTGTGGAAATCCCAGATTTCCTTGTGATAGTAGAGAAGTGACGCCAACGGCTTGCCCAGCAGGTGGACCTGCCAGCTGTCGGGGTGCTGGGCGCCCCACTGCCGGTCGTACCCGCCTTGCGTACGCAGCCAGCTGAACCACGTCGCCACGTACACGATGAAGCTCAGCACCACCATGCTGAAGAACGCCGGAATGCCGTCGAGCAGCAGGGCCCCGTACGAGCGTCTGCGGGCCCCGGCGAGTCGCCGCGCCGTGATGCTCCACACCACGGCCAGGACGCCGAAGCTGGCGAGCACGAAGACGGCGTTCCACTTCGTGCCCATCGCGAGCCCGAACAGCACGCCTGCTGCGATGAGCCAGGGCCGGAAGACGAAGGGGCCCTTCCCGCCGCCGTAGTCCGACAGGCCGCGCGTCTCGAGATCTCGTGCCAGACGATGCCGGAAGTAGTCGCGGTCGATGACGACGGCCAGCACCCCGGCCACGATGAAGAACGCCTCGAAGATGTCGAGGAGCGCCAGACGACTCATCACGAAGTCGAGCCCGTCGACGCAGAGCAGGAACCCGGCGATCGCGCCGATCATCGTGCTGCGGGAGAGCCGGCGCGCCAGCCGCACGACGAGCGCGACCATGAGTGACCCGAACACGAGAGACGCGAAGCGCCAGCCGAACGAGTTCATCCCGAACAGCCACTCGCCCGACGCGATCAGCCACTTGCCGACCTGCGGGTGGACGATGAACGAGGCGTTCGTCGTGAACACGTCCACGTTGCCGGAGGCGATCTGGTCGTTCGCGTTCTCGGGCCACGACCCCTCGTACCCCAGCTTGAGCAGCGTGTACGCGTCCTTCGCGTAGTAGGTCTCGTCGAAGAGGATCCCCTTCGGGAACCAGAAGCCGACGAAACGGACCACGAACGCGAGCGCCGTCAGACCGATCGTGAGCAGCCACGAACGCAGAACGTCAGCCGGCGGAGCGTCGCGGAGCCTGTCGATGGCGCTGCGGGTGTCGACCGTACGGGTCGGTACGAGTCGGCGGAAGCGCTCACCCCAGCGCGGCGACTTCGGAGCGACATCGACGTCAGGGGCCGTCTCGAGGTCCGCCTCGGGGACCGCCTCTGGGGGCACGCTCGTCACGCGGGCCATCCTAGGGAATCGGCCGGTCCGACCCGCTGTCGGTCACCTGTGAGCACCCGCATCAGCGGCGCCGCAGGCGCAGACGGCGCGTCCTCTGCGTGGCGTCGACCTCGACGAACTTGAACGAGTCGGCGAAGTCGGAGAACGACGCGTACCCCAGCTCCTTCTCGTTGAACGCCGGGTCCATGCGCAGAAGCTGGTTCTTCACCGCGGACGCGTCGAGCCACTCGGCCTCCTCGTCGTTGTCGTGCCCGAGCCGGAGGGCACGCTGCAGCAGCTGGCCGGCGCCCGCCCGAGCCTGGGTCTGCTGGTCGGTGAGCCTGGCGGCCTTCCCGCGGGCTGTCTTCGCGGCCACCGCCGGCTCCGCGACAGGCACGGTTGCTGCCGGAGCCTCCTCGACGACCGGCGCCACGTCCGCGGCCGCCTCCGCTGTCTCGGTGACCTCTGCGGCGGCCTTCGCGTCGGTACGAGACGTGGAGGCCCTTCGGCGCCGCGTCGCCGGCTTGGTCGGTGCCTCCGACGTCACGTCGGGCGCATCGTCGATCGCCTCGACCGGAGCGACCCCCGCCAGTGCGTCGTAGCTGAGCATCCGGTCGCACGCCGCGGCCAGCGACCTGCTCGTCGACCCCGCAACACCGACCGCCACCACGTACCGTCCGAGCCGTTTGGCGCGCTGCGCGAGCGCGATGTAGTCGGAGTCGCCGGCGACGATGACGATGTGGGTCAGGTCCGGCAGCCGGAACATGTCCTCGATCGCGTCCACCGCAAGGCGGATGTCTGCGCCGTTCTTGCCGTACGCAGCCGCAGGGAAGAGCTGTACGAGGTCGACGGCGCGGCCGACCAGCTGCCCGCGGTAGTCGGCGTTCACGGGCTGGGACCAGTCCGCGTACGCCCTCGTCAGCACGAGCGTGCCGAAGCTCGACGCGTAGTCGATGATCGCGCCGAGGTCGACCGACGCCTCCTTGAGGCGAGCGGCGATCTCCTCGGAGCCGTCGCGGATGTACTCGCGCACCCTGTCACGGGTGAAGCGGCCCTTCCCGTGGACCTCGTCGTAGCGGGAGATGACGATGTTGTCGAAATCGATGTACACCGCGACGCGGTTCTCGCTGATATCAGCCATACAGGCCAGTGTGGCCTTTCGTGCCGGCATTGCGCGCCACAATGGCGCTCGTGGAGACTCTCGGACTGCTCGTGCTCGCCGGGATGCCGATCGGCGACGTCGAGGACGCATCCCCTGCGCTGCTGCGAGCGATCGCCACCGCGGACGTGATCGCAGCCGAGGACACGCGACGGTTCCAGGCGTTCCTCGTCCGGGCGCACGCGACCTCCACGGGACGGGTCGTCTCCTACTTCGAGGGCAACGAGTCCGGACGTACGCCCGAGCTGGTCGACCTGCTGCGCCAGGGACTGACCGTGGTCCTCGTGACCGATGCCGGCATGCCGTCGGTGTCCGATCCCGGCTACCGCCTCGTCGCGGCGTCGATCGAGGCGGGGATCCGGGTCACCGCCGTACCGGGTCCTTCCGCCGTGCTGACTGCCCTGGCCGTCTCCGGCCTCGCGACCGACAGGTTCTGCTTCGAGGGGTTCCTGCCTCGGAAGGCGGGCCCTCGCCGTGCCGCGCTCGCGGAGCTGGTCTCCGAACGGCGCACGATGGTCTTCTTCGAGGCGCCGCACCGGCTCGCCGAGATGCTCGTCGACGCTGCCTCCGTGCTGGGGGAGCAGCGACCCGCGGCGGTGTGCAGGGAGCTGACGAAGACGTACGAGGAGGTGCGCAGGGGCGGCCTCGCCGAGCTGGCCAGATGGGCGGCCGAGGGCGTCCTCGGCGAGATCACCGTGGTGGTCGCCGGCGTCCCGGCGAGCGACCGGCTGCCCCTGTCCGACGCGGTCGACGAGGTCCGGCAGCGAGTCGCGGACGGCGAGAAGAGATCCGCCGCCGCAGCGGCTGTCGCAGCGGCGACCGGACACGACCGACGAGAGCTGTACGACGGGTCGCGCGGCTGAGTGTCGAAGGCGACGGGATGGACCGTGTCAGACATCTCCCGCCGCGTCCCCTATTCTGCGTCCACGTGAGTGATATCACCGTCTTCTCGGGTTCCGCCCATCGTGAGTTCGCCGAGGAGGTGTGTTCCATCCTCGGGACCGAGGTCGCGCCGTCGCGGACCACGCGGTTCTCGAACGACTGCCTCCAGGTCCAGCTGCGCGACAACTGCCGCAAGCGCGAGGTCTTCATCATCCAACCGCTCGTCCCGCCGGTTCAGGAGAACCTCGTCGAGCTGCTGCTGATGATCGACGCTGCCCGTGGCGCGTCCGCCGCACAGATCACGGCGGTGATCCCACACTTCGCGTACGCACGCTCCGACAAGAAGGACGCTCCCCGCATCTCGATCGGCGCCCGTCTCATCGCGCAGCTGCTCAAGACCGCCGGCGCCGACAGGGTCGTGACCATGGCCCTGCACTCACCGCAGGTCCACGGCATGTTCGACATCCCGGTCGACCACCTCGACGCGACCAAGGTGCTCGCCGACCACTTCCGTACACGCGACCTGTCCAACACGGTCGTCGTGTCGCCCGACTTCGGCAGTGCCAAGGCGGCGAACCACTTCTCCAGGGAGCTCAAGGTCGGCGTGGCGGCGGGCTCGAAGCGCCGGCTCGCCGACGACCGCGTGGTCATCGACGCCATCGTCGGAGACGTCGCCGGCAAGGACGTGCTCGTCCTCGACGACGAGATCGCCACCGCAGGCTCGACCATCGAGCTCATCGAGAGGCTGCGCGAGATCGGCGTCGGTGAGATCCGGGCGGTCTGCACCCACGGCCTGTTCACGGGGAAGGCGGTCGAGCGGCTGAACAACCAGCCGGACCTGGCCGAGGTTGTCACGACCAACACGGTGCCGAAGCGCGACGGTCTGAACAACCTCGAGGTGATCAGCGTGGCGCCACTGTTCGCGGAAGCGATCCGGCGCATCACGAGTGGGGAGTCCGTCTCGTCGCTGTTCTCGGACGAGCCGACGTACGGTTGATAGTTCCTTAATCTGAGGCTCTCCTGGAGGCCTCACGGACCACCCTGACCCGACCCTGAGGTTCGGCACTCCGCAGAAACCACCTAGTCAGCGCGAAGATGGGCCGCGCAGGCACATGGGCTGGCTTCCTGTCAAGACCCTAACCTCGCTGCGGCTAGGGAGAATACCCTTGTGGGCGTGCTAAACTTGGTGACAGGAAGGGGTCTACCTGTCATGACTTTTACAGTCGGCGAAACCGTTGTCTACCCGAACCATGGGGCGGCAGTGATCGAAGACATTGAAACCCGCCAGATGAAAGGTGAGGACAAGCTGTACCTGGTCCTCCGCATCGTCGGCCAGAACGATCTCATCGTACGCGTACCTGCCTGCAACCTTGATCTGGTGGGCGTGCGCGACGTGGTCGATGCCGATGGGCTTGAGGTTGTCTTCTCCGTCCTGAGGGCACCGCATACAGAGGAGCCGACCAACTGGTCGCGTCGCTTCAAGGCCAACGCCGAGAAGCTCCGCTCCGGAAACGTCATCAAGGTCGCCGAGATCGTTCGGGACCTGTGGCGTCGCGATCGTGAGCGCGGACTGTCCGCCGGCGAGAAGCGGATGCTTGCTCGTGCCCGTCAGATCCTCGTCTCCGAGCTCGCGCTCGCAGAGAAGGTCACCGACGAGAAGGCAGAGGTGCTCCTCGACGAGGTGCTCGCCTCGTAGTGAGCCAGAACACGTCATCAGAGCCGGTCGTCGCCATTGTGGTGGCGGCCGGCTCCGGCGTTCGCCTCGGCGGTGAGGTGCCCAAGGCGCTGCGACCCCTCGCCGGCCGTGCTCTCGTGAGGTGGTCCGTCGAGGCGTTGGCCGCAGGTGGCGTGACCCAGGTCGTCGTGGTCGTCGGTGACGGCCTGCAGGACATGTTCACGGAGGCGCTCTCGGGCGCCTCCATCCCGTGGCGCCTGGTCGTCGGCGGTGCCACACGTCAGGAGTCGGTGGCCCATGGCATCGCGGCGCTGCCCCCTGGTGGGGTCGTTCTGGTCCACGACGCTGCACGGCCGCTCGTACCGGCTGAGGTCGTACGCGGCGTGGTCGAGGCCGTACGTACCGGAGCCGCGGCTGTGATCCCCGTCGTAGGGGTCAGCGACACCATCCGCCAGGTCGTCGAGTCAGGCAGCCTGGTCGTCGACCGGAGCCGCCTGCGCGCCGTCCAGACCCCGCAGGGGTTCGCTCGTGAGGCACTGGTCACGGCGCACGCGGCGGCGAACGGCAAGGACTTCACCGACGACGCCGCGGTCTGCGAGGCGTGCGGGTACGAGGTCGTACTGGTCCCCGGCTCGCGGGAGTCGCTGAAGGTCACCGAGCCACATGACCTCGCCGTGGCAGAGGCGATCGTGAGGGAGCGGGCATGATCCCCAGGACCGGCGTCGGCATGGACGCTCACCGGCTCGAGCAGGGCCACCCCATGTGGTGCGCCGGGCTGTACTTCGCGGACGAGCCCGCCGGCCTCGCGGGACACTCCGACGGCGACGTCGCGGCCCATGCGGCGTGCGACGCGTTGCTCGCCGCTGCAGGCCTCGGCGACCTCGGGTCGAACTTCGGCACCTCCGAGCCCGAATGGGCGGGCGCATCCGGTGTGACGTTCCTCGCGGAGGTCGCACGACGCGTACGGGCGGCCGGCTACGAGATCGGCAACGTCTCCGTACAGGTCATCGGCAACCGGCCCCGCCTCGGGGCACGCCGGTCCGAGGCCGAGGGCGTGCTGTCCGCCGCGCTCGGCGCTCCGGTCAGTCTGTCCGCCACAACCACCGACGGCATGGGCTTCACCGGCCGCGGCGAGGGAGTCGCCGCGATCGCGACCGCACTGATCGTCTAGCGGACGCCGACGGCCCCGACCTCTCCCGTACGCCCCCACGTCCTCGAGGCTCAGGAGCCTGTCGACGACGGCGATCAGAGGGGCTGCAGGCACACCCCTACCGTACGGAGCTGGCCGGCGCCACGAACGTGTTGCACACGGAGACCTTGGTCGAGGCCAGGCCGAGCTGCATCCAGTACTGCCGGTCGTCGGCCAGGCCGTGGTTGCCGTCGATGTCCGCCTTGCCGCTCAACGTGTCGTCGCCGACCGCCCGGATGGTCGCTGCGACGTTCGCGAGGTCCTGCTGGGTGAGCCCGGCCGACTTGGACACGGATCGGATGAACAGGCCTGACAGGCAGTCGGCCTGCATCTCGCCGCGGCGCGACCAGTCGTTCGCCTCGGCCTTGGTCGTGGCGTTCCCCTCCAGCCCGTTGAACGCGATGAGGATGCCGGTCCGCGCTTGGATGGCATGTCCGAACTCGTGCGCGATGATCGTCTCGACGACGAACCGGGACTTCTGGATGTCGCTCGGCAGGATCGACGGCAGGTCGGTCGCGTAGTAGATCTTCTGATCGGCCCCGCAGTAGAAAGCGTTCTGCGTCTCGGTCTTGCCGCAGCCGGTGGTGATCGGCGCCGAGTAGATGAGCACGGGAGGACGCGGCAGCTGGAACCCGGCCTGTGTCACGGGCTGGTTCCATACCGTCATCAGGCAGCCGACCAGCTTCGTCATGTACGTCTCGAGCTCCGCCGAGCTCGCGGTCGTGAGGTCGATGGCCGCGACCTGGCACAGCGTGGGGCCGGGGACGGTCTGCGCGTAGATCGCGTCGTTGGCCACCGTGTCCTTCGCCTCGCTGACCGTGGTGACGGTCGGCAGCGCCGGCGGGTTCAGGTCCGGCGCGGGCGGGGTGTAGCTCTCGTTGACGTAGCCACCCGCCTGGTTGGAACCGCCCGCGAGCGCGTTGATCACGGCGATACCCATCCCGAGCAGGACGACGATGCCGACGACCGCCAGGATGACCTTGCTACCACCTCCGCGACGGCGTTGCGGCTGCAACCCCGTCGGGTAGCCGAACTGGGTCGGAGGTGCCGGGACCATGGACGGGCCGGGAGCGTACTGCTGGGCTGCGGGAGGCTGGTACGAGCCGGGCGCGGGCTGGTACGACGGCGCGGGCTGCCACGACGGCGCCTGCTGGTACGGACTCGGCTGCTGCCATCCGGGGGTGGACGCGGGCTGCTGCCACGCCGGACGGTTTGCGGAGCCGGGCGCCTGCCACTGGCCCTGCTGGCCGGGCCACGAACCGTATGGAGACTGCGTCACGCGGTCAGGGTAGCGGGCCAGAGTCGCATCTCGACAGGGTTCGGTTGCGAACTGTGTCAGCGGACTTCGTTGGCCGCGGCGGTGAAGGTGTTGCACACGTTCACGGCGGTCGATGCGAGGCCCAGCTGCATCCAGTACTTGCGCGTCGTCCCCAGGCCGTGACCACCGTCGACACCGGAGTTCTTGCTCAGCGAGTCGTCGCCGAAAGAGATCATGAGGGCCGCGATGTTGTCGAGGTCCTGCTGGGAGATCCCGGCCGACTTCGACACGGACCTGATGAACAGTCCGGCGAGGCAGTCGGCCTGAAGCTCCGTACGACGGGACCAGTCGTTGGACTCCGCCTGGCTGCTCGCCGCGTCGCCGAGGCTGTGGGCAGCGGTGAGGATGCCGGTACGGGCCTGGACCGCGTGGCCGAACTCGTGCGCCACGATCACCTCGACGATGAACCGCGACGAGCGCAGCTCCATGGGGATGGCCTGCGGCAGGTCGGTCGCGTAGTAGATCTTCTGGTCAGACCCGCAGTACGCCGCGTTGAGCGTCGGGAGCTTCCCGCACGAGGTCGAGATGGCCGCCGAGTAGACGACCACCGGGGGCCGCGGCATCTGGAACCCGGCAGCCGAGACCGTGACGTCCCAGACCCGCATGAGGCAGGCCACCACGTCGCTCATGTGGCTCTGGAGCTCGGCCTCGCTCGCGGCGGACAGGTCGATCGCGGTCACAGTGCACCTGGTCGGGTTCGGGACGCTCTGCTGGTACAGCGTGCTGGCCGTCACGGTGTCATGGGCCGTCGCCTCGTTCGTCACCTTCGGCAGGCTCGGCGGCTGCGGGTTGGGCGCCGGGGGCACGTACGAGGAGTTGGCGTAGCCGGACGTCGTGATCGCGCTCACGATCGGGACCGCCACCCCGACGACGATGGCCATCGAGAGCAGGACCAGCAGCACCCTCCCCGCGAAGCGCTTCTTCGGGGGCGCCAGCGGCGGGTAGGGGTACGTGGAGGGCTGGAAACCGTACTGACCGTACGGACCGGCCGGGGGCTGCTGACTGCCCTGGTAGCCGGTCCCGTACTGGGGTGGCGCCCACGAGGGCGTCGCCTGCCAGGCCGACGGCGCCGGAGGGAGCCCGACCGCGCGGTTGGGCTGTCCGTAGGGCGCTCCGTACGTAGGGGTCGCCGACGGTTGCTGCCCGTAGTGAGCCCCTGGGTAACCCGCTCCCTGCTGGAAGTAGGCCGGGTTCTGCGGAGCTTGCTGCGGGTAAGCAGGCGGTTGCTGCGGCCCGTACGTAGGCGACTGAGGCTGGTACGGGTACGAGGGCGCCTGGGGTCCGTAGGCGTAGTACGCCGGCTGCTGGCCGTACGGGGCTTGGGGCTGCTG
>Ga0182021_10001842_pt1 | contig 24680 bp, 20 predicted proteins | sample 612E3MmetaG_FD_120493 | JGI IMG/M metagenome (GOLD analysis project Ga0182021, IMG submission 120493) | Permafrost microbial communities from Stordalen Mire, Sweden - 612E3M metaG (Illumina Assembly) | ecosystem: Environmental > Terrestrial > Soil > Wetlands > Permafrost | place: Sweden... | reverse complement strand
CTGGAGACGGGGCTGACCTTCATGGGCGTTTTCGCGATGAAAGACCCACCGCGACCCGAGGTGATCCCGGCGCTCGACATGTGCAGGCGGGCCAGGATCGACGTCGCGATGATCACCGGCGATATGCGTGCGACCGCCGATGCCGTAGCTCGCGAGCTTGGAATCCTCGTACCCGGCCAGAGGCTTATCGAGGGGACCGAGCTCGAAAAGATGAGCGAGGAGGAGCTCGCCGCCCGGGTGGAGGATATCCGCGTTTACGCCCGGGTCTCACCGAAACACAAGGTGAAGATCGTCGAAGCGCTCAAGGACCGCGGTCACGTGGTGGCGATGACGGGTGACGGCGTCAACGACGCTCCCGCGTTGAAACGCGCCGACATCGGTATCGCAATGGGAATAACCGGGACCGATGTCTCAAAAGAAGCATCGGACATGATACTCGCGGACGATAACTTCGCCACGATCGTATCGGCGGTCCGCCAGGGCAGGATCATCTTCTCCAACCTGAAGAAGTTCATCTACTTCCTGCTCTCCTGCAACATCAGCGAGGTCCTGGTCGTCTTCATCTCGATGATCGCCGGCATGCCGCTGCCACTCGTACCCGCCCAGATCCTCTGGATAAACCTTGTGACGGACGGTCTACCGGCGCTGGCGCTGGGGGTCGACCCGCCCGAGAGAGACGTCATGGACCACCCGCCTCGTCTTCTCGGAGAGAATATCCTGGCACCTCGAAAGCAACTCTGGCTGGCGTGGCAAGGGCTCCTGATAACCGCCGGCGCGCTCGCGTCGTTCATCGTTGCGCACTACGTGCTGGGCTACTCCTGGCACGACCCCTCGGGTGGGCTCAACGCGGCGCGAACCATCCTCTTTACCACGATGGTCCTCTCGCAGATCTTCCACTCGTACAACATGCGCTCAGAGACGCGCTCTTTCCTGTCCTCGAAGCCATGGGAGAACCGCTACCTGCTCGGGTCGTTCCTTCTGTCAATAGGGCTGCAGATGTTCGTTCTCTACGTTCCATTCATGCAGAAAGCTTTCAAGACTCACGGCCCGACTGCCGCCTCCTGGCTCGTCATACTGCTCTGCTCGCTCTTGCCGATCCTCATCATCGATCGCATCAAAGCTATCAACGCCTGGCGCTCCCGCCGTACCGCCTAGGCCATCTTTCCTCCCCCTCGAGGGGGAGGAAATTGCTTCTTCTATCTGCCTTTCCTGGTTACCGCCGCACGGCGTGGACGTGGACGGCGAGGATGCCGGGGGCGACATCGGTGAGTACTACGACCATGTGTTCACCGGAGTCGGTGTTGTATTGCTCGAGTATCCTGCCGTTGTCTACGGCGTAGTAGTAGCCACGGGCCAGCTTTTTCATGGGGAACTCGATCCTGCATCCCTGGAGCGTCATGCTCGCGCCGGTCGAGCCGTCGAGTGTGTTCTTGACCTTGCAGGTCACGTCGTCGAAAGGCCCGCCGATGCTCCGGTCGTTCAGGGGCAGCGGCAACGCGCCCGGCAACGACGGGGTGCTGAACGTGCCCTCACCGTTGACAATCGCAGGACGCAGGCCACCTGCATACTGGTCTTGCTCCATCCACTGTATCGAGGGCCTGTTCTTACGGTAGATATCGAAACCGTTCGGGTTCGGGTTAGCTGCAGTCGCGGTCCCTACACCGATTCCCTGCCAGCCCGGTATGGACCACTTCGTCATCGGATCATTGTCGGCGCCGGGAAGGCCCCAGTTTGTGAGCTTGCCGTCGTTGATGGTTATCATGCGGAAGCCCGCGTACCCCGAAGACGTCTTGTCGGTCAGCGACTCCTCCCCCACCGGTATCTGACTGGACGTTGTATTGAGCGCCATCAGGCCGCCCGTCCCGTCATACCAGGGCACCTTGCCCACCCAGTCGCTGTGGGCGTGCCCGGAGGCCTCGAACGCGACGTCGTAGCTCCGCATCAAGTAGACAAGTGACTGGGATCCTTCGCCCTGCCCCGAAGGCATGCTAAGGCCAAACTGCCCCTCGTTGTCGAACATCTTCGGATTGCCGCCTATTGGATCGAGGGGGTCGTGATGCATGAAAACCCCGCGCAGTTGCTTGCCCCGGTTAGCCTCGAGGTCGCGCTTTATCCAGCCGAGCTGCCCCGTGTAGGCGGACGGGTTGCCAGGGTCCCAGCGAAGCCCGGAACCGGGTGGAGCCGTGCCGACTCCCCACTTGTCGCCGTTGCCGAGCACCTGCCCCAGCCACTTGTGCGGATTGGTCACGTAGCCGAAAAAGTTGACGCCGTTGCGGTCATTGAAGTCAGGAAAGATGGAGGATGTCGGGTGCGGCCCGGTCGTGTCGACTTTAGGCCAGTCCATGGTGTTGATGCCGAGGAAATGGTAGTTCCCGTAATCCCACGAGCGGTACAGGGGGCCGAAGAGGTCCTGCCATATCTCCAGACCGTCGTCGTGCGCGAGTCCTCCCTCGGCCTCATGTCCGTCCCAGTTGTAGGCGTCGTGATTGCCGTCAATGCAGTAGACGGGCACGTTGAGCGCCAGTAGCTCATCGTACCACCAGGGGTACTCGAACCGGTACTCCGACCCGACGTCACCCGTCGTACCGACAAAAGGCCATGCGTCCTTTGGGTACGTGTTCCAATTCTTTTGGGCATACGTCGAGTCACCGGTGAATACGACGAAGTCGGGGTTCAGCAGGCTTATGGCCTGCAGCTCTTCTTGAAGGTAGACAGCCCCCTCGTTGGCCTTGCCGTCCTTGTCTTTGTCAAGCGGGAAATCATCGTATTTCAGCCACGTCTTGCTTATAGGGTCCAGCGTGCGGTTGGGAGTCCCGGGGCGAGGTTCCCTCAGCTCGAAAGACAGATAGTTGATACCGAACGCGTTCTGGATCTCCTGGCCGTAGACGTGCGTGTCCGTGATCTGGATTATCTTGACGTCTTTCTTGAACTCGTTGACCACGCTGACAGCGTGCGGCTGAACGTCGGAACGAAGGCTGTTCTCGTGGCCTGCCGGGAGCGCTCCCGCGTACCCCGCGGGAATCGCGCCCTTGAATTCCACGTGCACATCGTACAGGTCGAGCGGAACGTTCGCGGGCACCATCGCCGTGATCTTGTCTACCACGAAACCTTCCTGCCCGAACACCTCGGGCCACCTGTCGCTCGCCGACCTACCCACCGCTTCTACCTTGAGCTTCCTCGTGTTCACGACGGTATTCTCGGGCCTATCGTATGTTCCATAGCCGTACGGGTCCGATGTGTTGCGATAGTTGTACCACTGGTTGGGATCGTTGGTGGACCCGTTATAGTGCTGGATGTTCGCCGCGACCGATGTCGTCAGGTAGACGCTCCACGCGTTTGCTCCTCCGGTCGGTAAGGCTCCAGTTGAGATACCGCCGTTGCCGAGACGCCAGTCCCACTCTATCGTGAGCCTGCCGCCTCGCACGATGATCGCCGGGTTCCCGAACGTTGGATAGACGAGCTGATTGACTTTCTTCGCCACCTCCGGCAGCGAACCGGTAACGCTGAACTCCTGTCCGTGCGCGGGTATCCCCGGAACCGCCACGAGCGCAATCACAAGCGCCGCCGCCAGCGTCAGACCGGCAGCCCTCAAAGCCGGCCTCCGCCACGCAAAGGAGTGATAGCCGAAATGTCGAGACATGAGACTCACCCCCTGATGCCTGCCGCCCCGCCCGAGACGGCATCTGCCCTCCCGGCGCTCTTCCTCACTTCAAGCGCCGTTCATCTCATGCTATGACCGCCTGATTGTGGTGTCAATTCAACGAACGGGTGAGCGGGCGCACAGGGAAAGTGCGCCGGATTGCGGCACGGGCCGGCTCAAGTGAGGTCTTTTCCGAACAGAAAAGCACGTCTCTGCCAGCCCTGGTTATCGTAGAACCCGTGCGCGTCCGTCCTGTGGAACGCGCTGTCCAGCTCGATGCGGGAGCAACCCAGGTCTCGAGCTGTGCCTGCGGCGTACTCGAGCAGCGCGGCTCCTGTTCCACGACCGCGCATCGACTCATCCACGACAAGCTCGTCGACGTATGCTAGCTTGCCCTGCTGCCAAAGGCTGTCCCTCACGTAGAAGTCGCAGAACCCGGTGATGCGGCCGCCCGAAAGCGCGCAGAATACGTGGCTGGTCGCGGCCTCGAGCAACCGTAGATAGATATCGCGCATCTTCTCCGGGTCGATGTTACTCTCCGGCCAGAGCTGGCGAAGAAGTGGGAACACGCCGTCGAAGTCCTCGAGTCGGCATTCCCGAATCTCGACTAACGGGGTTTCGGTGTCGGGCCCCATCATCAGTCCAGGCCCAGCGCTCTCAGAGTTCGAGCTCCTGGATGTCCGCCTTTTCTCCGGGCTCGCGCCTGACGAACCTGAGGAGCTCGCCGAGGATCTCCTCCTGAGTGGTAAATATGGCGTTCGCGATCTCTTCCTGAGCTTTCTTTACAGCCTTATCCTTGCCGTCCACGAAGACGATAGGGATACCGGCCGTCTCTTTGCTGGCACGCAAGTTATCGGCAAGGGCCCTACCGTAAGCGGGCATGGCCGACAGGTAGATCACGACCACGTCCGGCCGGTCCGCTTTTATCTTGTCGAACGCCAGGCGGTTGTCAACCGATTCGGAATAGACCTCCCAGCCGTCCTCGTAGAGGTACTGCTCGTGCGCTGCCACGGCGACGACATCAAAATCAAGGATGAAAACTTTCCCCTTCATGCAACCTCCTTGCGATCGAACAACCTACGCGGGCTTCTCCACTGCTTCAGGCCGAGCGCGCGATCCTGCGACCGAACTCCTCGCATGCCTTGACGTCCTCCTCGGATGCATCGGGACCTTTCCACAAACTCAGGGGGGCTCCGGCGCGCACGACGGGGCCGCCGGCTACCACCAAGCCGCCCTTGCGTGCCAGTGCCTGCTCCAGGTTTGGGACCAGCGTCTTCCCGCCCATGGCCGCGTTGACCGTGAACGCCCCGCAAGGCTTACCGGCGAGCCCGCCATCGGGTATCGAATCGAGAAAGGTCTTAACGTGTCCCCCGGGCAACCTGTACCTCTTGTTGCCGTAGGTCGGCGTACCGATAACAAGGACTTCAAAATCGCTGGGATCGGGGACGCCGCGGCCGGACCCGGCATCCGCCAGAACGCATTCGGAGCCCTCCTGCTCCAGGCCGCGCGCTATATCCCTCGCGGCCTGCTCTGTGTGACCTGTTTTACTCTGGAAGACAATAAGCGCTTTCATATTCGGCCTCCGTATGTAACTCTGGGTAATATCCTGTATAGCATACAACGCGGCCACCCGCCACGCCGTCGTAGTTCAACTATTCGGAGGGCGGCTCTGTTATCTCGGAAGGCTCCTCCCGAACCGGGCTAGAAGCATTGTGTTTGTTTTGGTAGCGCTGCGTCTCGTAGATGCCGTCCTTCTCGCTGACCTTTTTCCAGCCCTGGGGCAGCAGCTCCAGAATCTTGTCCTGGAGATACTTGTTGTCCTCCGACTCCGCCATCCTGAAGAAGGTATCGAACTTGAGATCCTGTTTTTCCACGTTCTGCAGGATGACGTCTATCATGTTGGCTATCATCTTCATGCCCTTGCGGTTGCGGGTGACCCCCTCGCTCCACTGCTTGAGGACGTCAATGCGGTTGCCTATCGCTCCCTCCGCGGTCTCCTCCAGCTCGGTGAGTACCTTGAGCGGCTTTCTCATGTTGGGCATGAAGAACGGCTTTCCGACGTTGAGCTGGATACCGTTGTCCCCGTCCTTCCGCCGCCAGCATGCCACAGGCAATATCGGCGCGGGTGCGCTGCGGGCGAGATTCGCAAGCCCGAACTGGAACGAGCCCAGCTGCCCGTGGGGATACCTGGAGCCCTCGGGGAAGACGAGTATTATCTTGCCGTTTCTGAGGTAGTCCAGGCTCGTCTTTATGGCCTGGAAATCCTGCCCCTCGGCATCACGGTCGATCGGGATCACCTTGAAGACCGTCCACAGAAACCAGCCCAGCTTGCCCTCGAGACCACGGCTTATCTCTACTTTTCCCCAGGGTACCATGGCGGTCCGCTTCAGGGTCTTGTGGAGCGCAAGGGCCACGGCGATGGGATCAACGCCTGTCTGGTGGTTCGCCACCACGATAAAAGGACCGTGAGTCGGAGCACTGTCCTCACCGGTGTACCGCAGCCGGTAGTTGCTGCTGTGTGCCAGTATCAGCGCTATGGGCCTGAGAATCGAGTACCTCAACCACATGCTGTTGAACCTCTTGGAAAAGACTCCATCGAGCTACTCTATATGTTAAGCCAAAAGCCGCGCGACCAGTTATATCCGGCGGACTTTCCACCCTGGGCCGCTACTTCTGCTTGAATCCGGTGGTGCCTTCGGCCTTTACCTCGTTTATCTTGGCCCTGGTGAAATCCGCGCCTGTCAGGTCGGAGCCCGAGAAATCGACCTCCTGCAGGAACGCGCCGATGAATATGGACTCCCGGAGGTCGCAGTCCCTCAGGTCCGTCCGGTACATGGTCGCCCTGACGAACAACCCTTCGAAGAGGTCCGCCTCGCTCATCTTTGTATTGACCAGATTCGTGTTCCGCATGTCGGCGCGCGTAAGGTTTGCCTTGCGAAAATCAGCCTCGGACAGGTTGGCGTGCGTCATGTACGCCTGCTTCAGGTTGGACCCGGACAGGTTGGACCCCGAAAGGTCGGTTACCATAAAATTGGCGTACGGAAGGTCCATACCGCTCAAGTCCACCCCGGACAGGTCGGGCCGCACGCCCATGGCCGTCCTGCGCCATTCGTTCCAGTTCTTGACGCCCTTCTTCAATATCTTGAGATGCTCTTTATCCGCCATTAACCAAACCCCCCTAAAGACAACGAAGCGCCGCCTCTTCCAACGAGGCGGCGCAAAAGAATATATCATAAATCGCTCCGCTCCTGAACGGACCTTACCTTCGGCGCCGGGTGCGATACACTTCCATTGGAACAAGACCGGCCGGACGATGCCTTGATCGAAAGCGAGCGGCATGGACGACAGCGAAAGACCTCAGCCGGAACGCACGCCCGTGGAGGTGCTTCAGGCGAATGTTACTGCGCCGACGACAGACCTTATCGACAAGTCTCTGATCCGCGGTGGAGCGCTCTCGGCTTTCGGCTACAGGGACTTCAGCCTTCTCTGGTCCGGGGCATTCCTTTCAAACGTCGGAACCTTGATACACACGACGGCGCTCCTCTGGTACATAAACCAGCTGACCAACTCGAGCGCCTGGGTGGGCGCGGTAAACTTCGCTAACTTCCTGCCGATAATCCTCTTCGTGCTGTACGCGGGATCGCTCGCCGACCGGCTCGACCGCAGGAAGCTGATCCTCTGGACCCAGGCACTCATGATGTTGGTAGCCCTCCTGCTGGGCCTGTCGGTCTCCCTCGGATGGATACCTCCGAGCACCGCGACCTCGGCGACCGCGGGGCAGCTCGTGCTGATAATGGCCATCACGGTCTTTATGGGCGTCGCTTTCGTGTTCAACTTCCCCGCGTGGCGGGCGATGGTGCCCGACCTCGTACCTCATGACCTCCTTCTCAACGCGGTTGCCCTGGACGCCGCGGGCTACAACATGGCCCGGTTCATAGGGCCGGCGCTGGGTGCGCTGATACTGAACGTCTGGAATGTTGCCGGAGCGTTCTACATCAACGCCGTAAGCTTCCTCGCTGTTATCGCCGCGCTGCTTGTGATCAGGTACCGGCCCCCCGAATCGGCCCCGCCGGAGGAGAGCGCCTGGACCCAGATGCGGGAAGGCGCGAGGTACATGTGGCGCAACAGTTGGACCAGAAACCTTATTTTCGTGCTGGGAATCTCGGCGTTCTTCGGCCTCTCATATATCGTGCTGCTTCCCTCGGTTGCCAAAAACGTTCTCCACCAGGGCTCATGGGCATACGGCTTTCTTCTCGGCGCTGTAGGCCTGGGCGCGGCGGTCGGCGCTCCGATCGTGACCCTCCTCAACAGGAGGTTCAAGGAAAGAGAGCTCATCAAGTACGGGCTGCTGATCTTCTCGGTGATGGTCCTGCTGCTCGCCGCGTCGCGGGCGTACTGGCTGTCGCTTGTAGCGACATTCGGCATGGGGTTGAGCTTCCTGACAGCGAGCGCGTCTATCAACACCGTCCTTCAGGCGAGGGTGGACCGGCTGATGAGGGGTCGGATAATGAGCTTCTACATCCTCCTGTTCCAGGGAACCGCCCCGATAGGAGGACTCCTGTTTGGGTATATCGCGGACGCAAGATCTACTTCGTTCGCGCTGCTGATCGGAGGCCTGGTTGTATTTGCCCTGGCCCTCGTGTTGATCTTCGTCCCCTCGATACTGAAGGATGCGGTCTCCCCCGCCAGGCCGCCGGCACCCGCTGAAAGTGCAACCGTGTAAGCGATCTATCTCTGCTTACTCCAGCAGGAAAGGTCTCATCCGCGACCACTTGTCTTTTCAGTCGACGGGCACCAGCCTGTCGACGATCATCGACGGTAGTTACCCGCGCGAATCGAACGCGCTCCGGCAGCTAGAGGTTAAAGAGAGGGCAAGAGGAGCCAACCAGAGTAATTCCACGTTGGGTATGTTGGTGGAGGTAGGCGGGCTCGAACCGCCGACCTCTGGCTTGCAAAGCCAGCGCTCTCCCAACTGAGCTATACCCCCTTGTCCGGACGCACCGGCTCAAGCACCTTTATACCCGTTGAGCGACCGCACCGCAAGCATGGTAGCGGTTGCGTTGTCTCGTGTTACTTCGTCGTCTTCTTCGTCGTCTTCTTCGCTGGCCTTTTCGCTGGCGCGGTACCGCCGGCGAAAGTCATCGAGCTCATGGCATCGAGTATCCTGTCCACTGTGTAGTCGTCATTCATTCTCATCAGCAGCCACGCGGATTCAAGAAAGCCCACGACCAGGTAAGCCGCGATCTCGACGTCCGTATCGAGGATGAGGCCCATCTCGATAGCCCGCGATATATCTCTCCTGCACGGCTCGACGATGGAGTTGTAGATCTCGCGCTTCTTTCTTTCCAGAGGCGGGTCGTCCTCCTCGATGCTCTTCAGTACGTTCATCATGTCTATGAACTGGGGATGGCTCTTCAATACGACCTTGCCGCGCCTGTTAAGCCTGCTGATCGGGTTCTTCTCTCCCTTGATCTCCTCCCAGACGTCGGCGAACATCGCCTGGAACACGTCGTCAACGCACTCCAGGAACAGCGCCATCTTGCTGGGGAAGTAGAGATAGAAGGTGCTGTGGCCGACGCCTACCGCCTTCGCTATCTCAGTGACGTTCGTCTGGTGATAGCCCTTTCGCGCGAATATCTCGACCGCCTTGTCCATGATATGCTGGCGCCTATCGGACTTTGGCGTCTCGACTCCCTCGATTGAATCACCCGTCCTCGAAGGCTCACCGCGCGCCATGTTTCGTATGAACGAGATCGGGTACCCTTCTTCCTTCAGGCGCTTGATCTCCGCGAGCTCCTTGACGTGCCCGTAATCGTAGTACGCCATCGTTTTGCCGGTCCGTCTCGGCGAAGAAAGGAGCCCTTCCCTCAAGTAATAGTGGATCGTGCTGCGGCCCACCCCGGAAGTCTTCTCCAGGTCGGATATCCGGAGCGGCCTTTCCTTATCACTGCCCAAGCTTCCTCCGTCAGCCGTTTCGTCGTTCTTGCTCAACTTTTCTTACCCTCCGTCTTTCTATACCGCTCGGCCGAGGCAACCGGTCAATAACTAGCAACTGTTGAGCAACTATATAGTTCTATTTACCTGAAGTCAAGAAACTGATTCTTGATTTGAACTGGCATTTATGTTTATATTGCAGGCATCTTACGCGGTAGGTACCTTGGAATGCAACAAAGATAACTCCGCAGCCAGGAATGACTTGTCATTCCTTTGAACGAAACTAACACCGGGCAAATCGAGTCCGCGGAGGGCGGCTATCGGAAAGGAGTTGAAGATGGGCGCAGGTGATTTTGCGGTTATCGGCACCGGCGAGGTTCCGACCGGCAACTACCCGGAACGCTCCGAGTTCGAGATCGCATACGAGGTCAGCCGCATGGCGATCAGGGACGCGGGGATAGACAAGAACGAGATCGGCGCCGTGCTCACCGCCGGTCACATAATGAGCAACCCGGATAACGATTACAACACCGAGATGTTTTTCGGGCGCCTGCCGGAGGCCATCGGCGCGAACGGCTGCAGCGTTGTCGCGACAACGATTTCCGGTGGGGCGTCGAGCTTCTCCATCCGGAAGACCGCCGAAGGCATCCTGGAGTCGGGCGAGACCGACACGGTCCTGGTTGTCCATGCCCAGAGGTTCTCCCAGTTCACCGCGAACGAGCAGGCCAGGTATTTCGCCGTGGCAGGCTCGGACGTCGAATGGGAGGTCCCGTACGGTATGACCTACAATTCCCTGGCCGCGATCGTGACCACGGGCTACATGGCTTACACGGGTGCCACCATCGAACAGGTCGCCGCGGTGTGCGTCGCCTGCCGCAAGTGGGCGATGCTCCAACCCAACGCCATGTTCAACAACAAGGAGATCACCGTCGAGAAGGTCGTCAACGCGCGGATGGTCTCGTACCCCCTGACCACGTTGATGTGCAACGTGCTCGGCGATGGTGGAAGTGCCTACATCATGACCACGGCGGAGAATGCGCGCAAAGTCTGCGACAGGCCGGTGTACGTGCTCGGCGAGGCCTCCGAGTACTCCCACAGGACGATCACCAGGTCAGTACAGAAAGACCCGGGCAAGATGGGCGACGACCTTGCCGTCACCGCCAGGCGTGCCTACGAGAACTCGAGCCTTGGGCCTGAGGACATGAACATCTTTGAGATATACGGCTCCTACCCGGTGATCTCGCTGATCGTCATGGATTCGCTGGGGATCCCGGACGAGCGGCCTTCAGGGGAGCTGGTCCTGGCCGGCGAGACCGGCCCCGGCGGTAAATACCCCGTTTCGACCAACGGTGAGGCTATGAGCTTCGGACATACGGGGACCGGGGTGGGTTTCAGTACATTTGTAGAGTCTGTCCGGCAGCTCCAGGGAAGGGCCGGCGCCGCGCAGGTCGAGGGCGCGAAGTTCCTGGTCGAGAACTGCGGCGGCGGGGCGTTCATGGACTGCCACTTCACCGTGATGGGCAACGAGGTCCCGGGCTAAACCGGACGGCTTCGACATCGAAGAGTTCGCGAACTGCTTCTAAAGGAGGAAGCCATGGCCGGTGAGAAGATAGACATCGAGACAATCAAGGCGATGCTGAACCTCTCCGACGAGGACCTCGTCAAGCCTCTGCCGATACCGACGAGGTGGTCCCAGCCGTTCTGGGACGCCTCAAAGGAGCACAGGCTCGTGCTCAAAAAATGTTCCGCCTGCGGCTATATCGACCACCCCCCGTACCTTTACTGCACCAACTGTCACGCCGACGAGCATGAGTGGGTCGAGGCCTCCGGCAAGGCCACCCTCGCCTCGTACGCGATAAACACGTTCGGTGTGCCTTTCCCGTTCTGGGTCGACCTTCCGTACGTCGTAGCCATGATCGACCTTCCCGAGGGTCCCAGGATGATCTCCAACATCGTCGAGTGCGACCACGACAAGCTGGAGAACGGAATGGAGCTCGAGGTCGTGTTTGATGACGTTACCGACGAGATAACACTTCCCAAATGGCGGCCGGTAGACAAAACAAAGAGGGGGTAGCGAAATGGCGGACGAGCAGGGTGCTTTCGAGAAGGACCAGTTCTTCAAGATCGATATCGAGATGCACATCGTTGGCGACATGACACCTATCGAGTACTTTCCGGGCGTCCAGGCCTGGTGGCAGGGGATCGCGGGGGTCACCCGCCAGTTCCTGCTGGGGATACCCCCTCAATACGTGCTCACCCCCGAGGAACTCACAAAGAGGGCCGAGCCCGAAGCGATAATCGACTGGATGGATACATACGGTATCGATGTCTCATGCATCATCCCCGAGGCGATGATGGACACCACCGGGTATGCGACCCGGTGGGTCACGAACGGGCAGGCGGCCGCTATCTGCGAGCGCTGGCCGGATCGGCTCGTGCTCACCCCGAACGTGGGTCCGGTGAAGATACGCGGGATGAAGAACGCGCTATGGGAGCTCGAGTTCCTGGTAAAGGAGCACAATGCGCGCATGGTCAAGGTCTACCCGCCCGAGGACCTGCCCATGAACGACCCGCAGATGTATCCGCTGTACGAAAAGGCGGGAGAGCTGGGCATCCCGGTTGCACTGCATACGGGCTGGTGCTGGGTGCCGCCCGGTGTCAGCTACAACTGCCTGCCTGTGTTACTCGACCAGGTGGCGAGCGACCTGCCGGACGTCAACTTCATCGCGTTCCACGCGGGTTATCCAAACTTCCTCGACCTCGCTCTCTCGGCGGCCATCCATCCGAACATCTACTTCGGGCTGAACCTGCTCGTCCCATGGGCCGCGAACGCGCCCCGGCGGTTCGGCGAGATACTCGGCGAGGCGCTCAGGTGGGTCGGCTCGGAGAGGATCGTATGGGGCACCGACTGCGCGGGCTTCGGCGCCCAGGTTCGGGGCGCGGTGCAGGGCCTGAGAGAGTTCGAGATACCGGAAGACATGTGCGAGGGCTACGGCTACCCGCAGCTCACGGACTCGGACAGGGCGAACATCTACGGATTGAACATGGCGAAGCTCCTGCGCATAGAGCCGGAGCGGAAGGTGGAGGTGTAAGAAGATGCCTGCGAAATCAACGAAAAAGCCTGCCACGAAGGCCGACTTCAAGAACCTTCTGTCCCCCATCCGGATCAAGGACGTCGAGCTGAAGAACCGCATCGCCATGGCTCCGATGAACACGGTGATGTCGCTCGACAACCGGGGTTACGTCAACGAGCAGATCCTGGCCTACTACGCCGCGCGCGCGAAGGGCGGGTGCGGACTCATTATCACCGAGTGCGTGCTGGGCACAAAGCTCGCCGCGAAGTTCCCGTTCACCTCCAACCTGCATTGCTACAGCACATCTTTCGCGCCGGGGCTGGCGGAGCTCGCCGAGACCATCCATGCCTTCGGAGCCCGCACTTTCATACAGATGTCCATCGGCTTCGGGCGGCAGGGCCATGCCCACGACGGCTCCCGGCCGCCGGCCCCTTCGGCCATACCCTATAACGTTCCGTTCGATCTGCTCGCCACCGGGTTCCCGGAGGTGCTCATGAAGTTTCCCGTATTGCTGCCCATGGCGATGGGGAGCCTCCCTTACGAGATGAGCATCGAGGAGATACATGCCGAGCAGGACGAGTTCGCTAACTCGTGCATCTTCGCCGTGATGGCCCAGTTCGACGGCATAGAGCTGCACGCGCCCCACGGCTACCTGGAGCACCAGTTCCTCTCCCCCCGAACGAACAAACGAACGGACCTGTACGGGGGAAGCCTCGAGAACCGCATGCGCTTCCTCGTGGAGGTATATTTGAAAGTCCGCGAGGTGGTAGGCCCCGACTACCTGGTCGGCATGCGGCTGTCCGCCGACGAGCATATGCCCGACGGCGTCACCCACGAGGAAGCTCTGGAGGTCGCCAGGGTGATGACACAACTGGGTGTCGACTACGTGCACCTGTCGGACGGCTCCTACGAAGCACTGAAGTACTTCTTCCCGAGCGAGGACGGCGCGATGCTCGATGAAGCGGCCAACTTCAAGAAGGCCGTACCCGTACCGGTCATGGTGCCTTCCATACACGACCCGAAGAACGCGGAGCAGGCCATAGCCAGCGGCAAGTGCGACATAGTGTCGTTCGGCCGACAGATGTTCGCCGACCCCGAGTACGGCAACAAGGTCGCGGAGGGGCGGCCGCAGGACATCAAGCGCTGCAAGCGGTGCAACGAGTGCCTGATGCGTGCCGAGGTGGGGCTGCCGGTCAGGTGCATCGTGAACAAGAATCTGGGGCGCGAAAAATACATGCCCGAATACTGGCGGCCGGCCGTCAAGACCATGTCGGTCCAAAAGATGAAGGTGCCCGCCAGGCTTCCTGACCATCTGCTCCATCACTGAAGAGGCCGGGATAGAAGCCGGCAAGGAAAGGAGAGCCCGATGCCCGATTACCAGTGTGTGCTCTACGAGCTGGATGGTGAAGTCGCCAGGATCAGCATGAACCGCCCCGACCAGCGGAACGCCATAAACATACAGATGGCCGAGGAACTCCTCGATGCGTTCACCAGGGTCTCGAGCGAGGAAGGTGTGAAGGTGGTGCTTTTCTCGGGAGCGGGCAAATCGTTCTGCGCGGGAGGTGACCTCTCCGTCCTGCCCAGCTTCGACCACTACACGGTGCTGGACTGGATGGGCAAGACGGGCACGGCGATAGTCAGGGCCATCACCGAGAACGACAAGGTCGTAGTGGCCAAGGTCAAAGGCCACTGCATCGCCGGCGGGCTCGAGCTGGCGCTGGCGTGCGACCTTATATACGCCAGTGAGAGGACCAGGTTCGGCGTCACCGAGATCGCAATGGGCATTCTGCCGGGCTGGGGGGGCACGGTGCGCCTGGCGCGCTGCCTTCCCATCTTCCGGGGCAGGGAGATTCTCCTCTCCGGCAAGCGCGACTACACGGCCGACGAGTTTTACGAGATGGGGCTCCTCACACGCGTCTACGCCGAAAATGAATTCGACCAGAAGGTGGACGAGATGGTCGCCGTCTTTTGCGGGAACCCCGCAGACTCACTTCGCATGGGAAAGGCGGTGTTGAACAGATCGTTTGACGGGCTGCCGCTGGACCATGCAATGGCGATCGAGCGCAGCGCCATCGCATGGCTGTTCCACAGCGAGCACGTGACGACCCTTCGGACCGCCGCTCTGCAAGCGTTCGAAGCCATGAAGAACCAGGACCAAGGGAGTTAGACGATGGACTTTTCTTTCACCGAGGAACAGGAGCTCATGCGCGCGACGGTACGCGAGTTCTGCGAGAAAGAGATCACCAGCGAGAAGATACGCGAGTGGGAAGAGACCCGCGACTTCATGCCGCCGGAGGTCTGGGACAAGGCGGCCGCAATGGGACTGTTCGCGGCCTCCATCCCCGAGGAGTACGGCGGCGAATCCGCCGACATGGTAACCGCCATGGTGGGCTTCGAGGAGATATCAAAGGCGTCCACGGCAGTGGCTCTCGGCGTCGGTGCCACCATCGGCTTCGGGACCCGGCCAATCCTGGAGCTCGGCAACGAGGAGCAGAAGCGCGAGTTTCTGCCGCGGATAGCGGAGGGGAAACTCAAGTTCGCCCTGGCGCTCACCGAGCCGGCGGGCGGCACGGATATCCTTGGCGCAATCTCCACCTACGCCGATACCGACGGGGACGACTTTGTCATCAGCGGCCAGAAGATCTACATCACCGGCGCGCACGTGGCCGACTACCTGACGACCGTCGCCATCACCGACCGTGACAACCCCAAGCGCGCGCAGTCGCTCTCCATCATCCTTGTGCCGGCGGAAACTCCAGGCATCGATATCCGCCTGATCCCCAAGGTGAGCACACACTGCTGCGGCTCCTGCGAGATATTCTATGACAACGTGCGGGTGCCGAAGAAGAACCTGCTCGGGACGCTCAACAACGGCTGGTACGACGTGCTGGGCACGCTCAACCCCGAGCGCATCGGGGTCGCCATGATATCGGTCGGGCTCGCCGAGAAGGTGTTCGAGGAGTGCCTCGCCTACTCAAAGCAGCGCGAGGCGTTCGGCAAACCCATCGGGCAGTTCATGATAATCCAACATTACCTGGCGGACATGGCCGTCGGCATAGAGAACGCGCGCAACCTCGTCTACAAATGCGCATGGCTCGCCGACAACGGCAAACCCTATCACGTGGAAGCGACCATGGCCGGGCTCTACGCCTCCCAGATGGCGCTCGATGCCGCGACCGTGGGCATGGAGATATTCGGGGGCTACGGGGTGACCATGGAGGCCGATATCCAGCGCTACTGGCGAGATTCGCAGCAGATGGTCTTCAGCCCGATTTCGAACGAGATGAGCAAGAACTTCATCGCGCAGTGCTACGGCCTGCCGAAGTCGTTTTAACAGGTCCGCGAGTACCAGTTCGGCGTCAGGCGCCCTGCGGTGAAAAACCGTTGATAAAACGGCCCGACAGAACGCGGCGGTGTGCCTGACAGCGTCACCGGTAAGACAAGGGGGAGGCATCATGGGTTACGACGCGCTCTTTGAGCCGATCACTATCGGGGATGTCGAGATCAAGAACCGCATAGCAATGGCCCCTATGAACATGGTCTACTCCAACCCGGAAGGTTACAACTCCGAACAGTGGCTGGCCTGGTACGCCGCTCGCGCGAAGGGCGGGTTCGGGCTCATCATCACGGACTGCGTGGTGGTGAACCCTTACTACTGGCGCGCCTCCGACCACGTGAACCCGCATCTCTTCACCGACGAGAGGCACGGCCGCGGGCTGGGAATGCTGGCCGACCAGATCCATGCCTTCGGAGCAAAGACCTTTATCCAACTCAGCCCGGGCTTCGGCCGCCAGGGACACGCGTCGAGCGCCTCGCCGCACGAGCCTATCGCCGCTCCCTCCGCGATCCCCATCAAGATAGACCTTCGGAATTTCAGCAAGGGTTGGATGAGGCAGATGAAGCGGCTGTCGCCGGAGCTTGCAGAGGCCGCCGGCGCGCTGGAGGCGCTCAAGCAGATGAGCGATGAGCAGTATGCCGAGCTCGAGAGTTCGCTTATCGATTTCGTGAGGCAAACCGACCCGGAGTTGCTCAAGGTCGTCTACGGGGAAGTCCCGCGCGAGCTCGAGATCGCCGAGATAGTCTACCTCGAGGAAAAGATGGCCGAGATGTCGTTCGAAGCGCTGCGCTACGGGTTCGACGGCGTGGAGATCCACAGTCCGCACGGCTACCTGATACACCAGTTCCTCTCGAACCGTTCGAACAAACGCACCGATGAGTACGGCGGCTCTCTGGAGAACCGGGCGAGGTTCCTCCTGAACATCATCAGGAAGACGCGCGAGCGTATCGGGCCGGACAGGGTGCTGGGAGCCCGCTTCTCGGGCGACGAGCTCATGCCGGACGGCGCGACCAACGAGGAGATGCGCGAGTTCGTGGCGATGGCGGCAAATGCGGGCCTGAGCTACATAGACGTCTCGCAGGGTTGCTACGAGAACCCCGGCGCCTTCGCACCCGACGGAGAGGCCGAGATGCTCAAGTACGCCCCCGGCTTCAAGGAAGCGTCGGGCGGGCTCCCGGTCGTCACCCCGACGTTCATGACACCCGGGACGGCCTCCGCTGCCATAAGCGAAGGCAAGACCGACATGGTGTCGCTGGGGCGCCAGGCGACCGCCGACCCGTTCTGGCCCGCGAAGGTGAAGGCCGGCCGCGAGAAGGATATAGTCAAGTGCATCAGGTGCAACCTCTGTTATATGAACCTGTTCGAGCACAAGTGGCTTCGCTGCGAGGTGAACCCGACGGCCGGATTTGAGAAGTACCTGCCGGAGCTGTGGCGGCTTAACGCGCCCGACATCAAGAAGAAGGTCGACAAGTTCATGAAGCGGGCCGAGGGGCTCTTTTGAACCAGGATCAAACCCGCCGGATAAGGAGGAAGTAACATGAGCAGCGTCCTGGGCGACATTCCGAGGAAGCACGCACGCCTCAACCCCGACTGGGAATGCGTGGTGTGTGAGGACGTTCGCCTGAACTGGAGGCAGTTCAACGAGCGCATCAACAGGCTGGCCAATGCCCTTGCCGGCAGGGGTGTCGAAAAAGGCACCAAGGTGGCGATCCTCGCCCTCAACTGCCACAGGTATCTCGAGATCTACTACGCCGTCGCGAAACTCGGCGCGGTCGCGGTACCGCTTAACTTCCGGCTCTCCGGCGAGGAGCTGACGTACGTAATAAACCATTCGGACGCGGTAGTGCTAATGGCCGACGCAGGTTTCATGGAGGTTGCGAAAACAATCCTGCCTGGCCTGCAGAACATCAAACTACGGATCACCCTCAACAGCCCGGAGGAAGGCTGGCTCGACTACGAGGAGTTGCTCTCCACGGCGTCCGATTCCGAACCCGAAGTCGAAGTCGACGAGGACGACCTCTGCCACCTCCAGTATACGGGAGGGACCACCGGCCTCCCGAAGGGCGTCATGCTCACGCACCGCAACTACATCACCTCGGCGATAGGTATGCTCCTGACCACGGTGGCCGAGGAGGGCGACGCGACGCTCCAGGTCCTTCCGATATTCCATACCGCGTGGTGGCCCTCGCTTATCCACCACTACTGCGGCGGTCGCGCGGTCATTGCCAAGCGTTTCGACTTCAACGAGATACTCGCCACCGCCGAAAAGGAACGCGTGACCCACATCAACATGGTGCCCATCCTTTTCTCGTGGGTCCTCGACTTCCCTGACCTCGACAAGTACGACCTCTCGAGCCTGAAGTTCCTGTCGTATGCCGGCGCCCCAATGCCCGCCGACCTGATGAGACGCTGCATCGAGAAGTTCGGACCGATCTTCCAGCAGGGCTACGGGCTGACGGAAGCCGCTCCTCTCGCCACTATCCTGCTGGAGAAAGACCAGAGCACGCTTGAAGGCCCCCCGGAGATCACGCGCCGGATATCCTCGGCCGGACGCGAGTCGATGGTCACGGAGGTTAAGCTGTTTGACGATAACGACAACGAGGTCCCCGTGGGCGAGGTTGGCGAGATAGTCGTTCGAGGAAAGAACATCATGAAAGGCTACTGGAAGGACCAGGAACTCACCGCGAAAGCGCTGCGTGGTGGGTGGCTGCACACCGGCGACCTTGCTACTCTTGACGAATACGGGTTCATCTACATCGTTGACCGTAAGAACGACATGATCATTACGGGCGGCGAGAACGTATACCCGTACGAGGTAGAGAAAGTCCTCTTCGAGCACCCGGCGGTGCTGGAGGTGGCGGTCGTCGGCGTACAGGACAAGACCTGGGGTGAGGCGGTTGTTGCCGTTGTCGCGCTCAAAGCGGGAGAGACCGCCACGGAGAAAGAGCTGATCGGGTTCGTCAAAGAGCGAATAGCGGGCTACAAGACCCCAAAGAAGGTAGTCTTCATGGACGACATCCCCAAGACCGCCATAGGAAAGATACTCCGCCGCGACGTCCGCGAGATGCTCCAGGCGGAGCAGGGGTAATCTCGATGCCATCCGTCGGCATGAATGAGAAGCGCGTGGTGAGGTCTTCGTGTCGAGGCTGCCACGGCGTCTGCCAGGTTCTCGTACACCTGGAGGGCGACCGCGTGGTCAAGGTTACGGGCGACCCCGACAGCCCCACCAGCAGGGGATTCCTCTGCCCCAAGGGCGCCGCGGCCCCCGAACTCCTCTACCACCCCGACCGCGTGGTCTACCCTATGAGGCGTAAGGGAGAACGAGGCGACAACAACTGGGAGCGCATCTCCTGGGAAGAAGCCCTCGGCGAAATGGTCGAGCGGCTCGATGCGGTCCGGCACGAAAGCGGCTCGGAGTACTTCGCGATGATGCAGGGCACCGGGCGGCCTTACACATCCTTCACAACGCGCTTCGCCAACGCCTACGGGACGCCCAACTTCACCGGCGTTACGCACCTCTGCTACTTTCCGAGGTGGCTCGCGAGCGTTCACACGCTCGGCCAGTTGCCGATCTGCGACTTCTACGGATTCGGCGGAGAGATGCCGGAGTGCATCGTGCTGTGGGGCAGCAACCTGACCGAGACCGGGGCCTCCGACGGGATGTGTGGGGGTATGGTCACAAGAGCGCTCAAGAGCGCAAAGTCGCTCATAGTGGTCGACCCGAGGCGCATAGGCCCCGCCGAAAAAGCGAACCACTGGCTTCAGCTCAGGCCCGGAACCGACGGCGCACTGGCCCTGGCCATGATCAACACGATCATCGAAGACGACCTCGTGGACCGCGACTTCATCGAGAGATACACCACCGGCTATGACCGACTCGTCGAACACGTGCGGGCGTTCACGCCGGAGTGGGCTCAGCCCATCACGCGGGTCACTGCCGATGACATCAGGGCTGCGGCCCGCGCCTACGCATCGAGCTCGTCGGGCGCGATTCTCTGGGGCAACGCCGTCGACATGAGCGCCTGCAACTACCAGACCGCGCGCTCGATTCTGATATTGATGGCCATTACAGGCAACATAGACAGGCCCGGGGGTGAAGTGCTGTGGGTCCCGCCGGAGGGCGTCAAGCAACGTTCGGTCTTCATGAACGTCGAGGTCGCCGGGCTGCAGTTCCTTCCACTGGACAAGATCGGCCGCGCCGTGGACGCGGGTATGTACCCGGTGTGCGTCTCGACCCATCCTCCCACGTTCTGGCGTTCGATAGTGACCGGTGAGCCGTACCGCGTGCGCGCCATGTGGATCGTTGGCTCAAACCCGCTGTTGACTATGACCCACTCGCTCGAGGTCGAAAAGGCTCTTCGCAACCTGGAGTTCACGGTGGTCTCTGATTTCTTCATGACCCCCACGGCGCAACTCGCCGACCTTTTCCTCCCCGCCTCGACCTGGCTTGAACAAGATGATATCGCCAATATCCATAAAATATGGTGCGTGCTGGCCCGCAAGAAGGTGGCGCAGGTGGGAGAAGTCCGCGACGACCGGGAGGTCATCATAGACCTTGCCCACAGGTTAGGACTCAACGAGGCGTTCCCCTGGAAGGACCTCCGCTCCTACTTCGAATGGGTCCTCGAGGATACCGGCCTGGACTTCGAGGCGTTCTGCGAGAAGGGCATCCTTGCCGGCGAGATGAGATACCGCAAGTACGAGACTGAAGGCTTCGCAACGCCTTCGGGCAAGCTCGAGTTCGCAAGCAGTATCTGCGAAGCTATGGGTATCCCCGCACTGCCGGTCTACCGCGAGCCGCCGCTGTCCCCTTTGTCGACGCCGGAGCTCGCTCGCGAGTACCCCCTCATACTTACGACCGCGGCGAAGTCCAGGGGTTTCTTCCACAGCGAGGGGCGTCAGATACCGTCGCTCCGCCGCCTCAACCCCCACCCGTTGGTCGAGATGAACGCGGATACCGCCGCCTCTCTGCAAATAGCGGACGGGGACGAGGTCTGGGTCGAGACGACGGAGGGGCGAATAATCCTGAGAGCTCACCTGAGCCACCGGCTGGCGCCGGATGTGGTGAGCGCGCAGCACGCCTGGTGGTTCCCCGAAGCCGGTTCTCCCGAGTACGGGTGGCGCAATTCGAGCGTCAACCTGTTGTTCGGAGACACGGAGTACGACCCCGATTCCGGTTCTGAGCCACTCCGTAGCTCGCTATGCCGTGTTTATGGGGTTAGGGATTGATAATTCGATGATTGTAGGGATTTAATGGCAACTGCCATTGGACGGTAAGTAGATGGCGGGGTCTGCATTAAGCAGGTTATAAGGAGGAGAGATATCGCATGGCCAATTCCCTGGCATTCGAGAGGATCGAAGCGGCCACGAGGCTCCAGAAGCCCGACCGTGTTCCCTTCGTCCCGATTATCGACATATTTGCGGCGAAGTACGCCGGCATCACCCAGCACGAGATGATGTTCGACATCGATAAGGCCGACTACTCGCTGCTCAGGACCATGAACGACCTTGGCTGGATCGATGGCTTCAGCCTGTCCTACGGGGGCCTGGGGTCCCTCCTCGAGTTCATCATACCCAACCCACCCATGATGCCCGGCCTGCGGGGGATGCCCGACGATGTGGAGTGGATGTTCATGGAAAAATCCGTCATGGAGCCTTCCGAATACCGCGACATAGCCGAGCGCGGGGCGCTCAGGTGGACGGTGGAAAAGGTGCTCCAGACCCACCCCCATCTCAAGAGCCCCTCCACACTGGTGCGTGAAGGATCCGGGGTCGTACACGACCTCATGAAGGTCGGGAGATCAGCCAAGACCTGGAGGAGGCGTGGCGTCGAGCCGCTGGTCGCCGCCAACCTTGTGTTTACCCCAATGGAGTGGATGTCCATGATGCTGCGCGGCTTCAACGATTTCCTCTTCGACATGTTCCGGCACCCCGAGGAAATAAAGGCCGCGAGCGACGCCTACAAGAAAACGCTGTGGTGGATCGGGATGGCGGGGGTACTGACCAGCGGGGTCAAGCGGGTATTCATGGGAGGCACCAGGACCAGCGCCACGGTCATAAGCCCAAAGCAGTTCGAGGAGTTGGCCCTGCCCGAGTGGCAGGAGACCAGCGAGTACTTCGTCAAGCGCGGGATCACGCCCATGCTCCACCTTGACAGTGACTGGACCGCGTTCCTCCCCTACCTTAAGCACCTGCCGGCCAGGAAATGCATACTCAACCTTGACGGCACCTCGAACATTTTCAAGGCCAAAGAGATACTGGGCGACCACATGTGCATAATGGGCGACGTGCCGGCCCCGCTGCTGAAGCTCGGCGAGCCCGACGAGGTCGACGAGTACTGCAGGCGCCTCATCAAGGAAGTGGGAGCCGACGGCGGCTTCATTCTCAGCTCCGGTTGTTCGGTGCCAATAGACGCCAAACCGGAGAACGTCAAGGCCATGATCGCGTCCGTAAACCGTTACGGCAAGTACAAGTAACCTGAAAGAGAGGGAGACATGGCAGGCGAAATCGGGAATCTGCTCGTGGAACTCGAGGAAGACAAGGTGCTCGACTCCGTGCGGGCATCGCTGAACGACGGCGTCGAGCCGATAGCTGTCGTCGAAGAACTCAGGGACGGGATGTCGGAAATAGGCAAGCGTTTTGAGGCCAAAGATTACTACCTCTCCGAACTGATCATGTCCGCGGAGATATTCAAACAGGCCATGGAGATAATCGAGACGAAGCTCAGCGGCGCGTCGCAGGCCACCAAAGGCACGGTCGTCCTCGGGACGGTACAGGGCGACATCCACGATATCGGGAAGAACATCGTTGCCAGCATCCTGCGCTGCGAGGGGTTCGAGGTTCACGATCTCGGCGTGGACGTGCCCCCCGAGAAATTCGTCGCGAAGCTGGAAGAGACGGGCGCCGGCCTGCTCGCCCTCTCGGGCCTTCTCACCATCGCCTTCGACACCATGAAAACAACGGTCGAAGCAGTCACGGCCGCGGGGCTTCGTGACAGGGTCAGGGTCATCATCGGCGGCGGCCCGGTGAACGAAGCGGTGGTTGAGTTCACGGGCGCCGACACGTTCGGCAAGGACGCCTCCGAGGCCGTTCGGCTCGCTGCTCAATACACCGGTTGAGACACAACGCATCAGTTCTGCACCCGGTACCGAAGGCCGTCCCTGACGAGGCCCATTCGAATGAAACGCAAGGACGCGGTGAATGAAAGTCTCCGGCCGGCATCCTCACGCGGCCGCTATCCGCCTGTTCTTACCGCCTGTCTCAACCCTCGGGCACGTACCGGAAGAAATCGTACCAGTGCATCGGCTGGTCAAGCCCGGTGGTCGCGAGCTTGAAGAGCGCCTTGAAGACGCTGACAAAGCTGAGCGCGGCCAGGCGGGTCTTGAGGCCCGGCGCGTCTATGATCGGGGGAAACGCTCCCGGCATCGCCTGGGGGGATGTTGATCTGGCCCTGCTCTTGCTGCCCACGATGTCGACCGGGAGCTCGATCTCGGCCAGGCAACAGTCGTCGCCCGTCGACAGCAGCTTCGAGATCTCGGGAGGGTCCAGGTCGGGGTTAATGATTGCGAACGTGCCGGCCTCGAGCGCCATCATCAGTGACGTACAGACCTGGGGGCACTTCTCGAGCTCGCGTGAGGCCGGGCAGTAGCGCTCCTCCTTGACGGCCCTTCCGCAAGTCTCCTCGGTCCAGACCCCGCGAACGCCGACCATGTGGTCCTCGAAGTCGAGAACCCGGCCGAGGCTGCGTGCGTCGGTGGGGTCGATCTGGAGGGCTTCCTGCATGGTCGCGCTACGGTCCAACCCTATCTGGTAGAAAACGTACTGAAGAGCCTTGACCCCTCGCTCGCCGTACCTGTCGTACAGCGCGGGCAGGAGGTCCGCGAACCTCCCCATCATCAGCCTCATCGGGGCTTCCTTGTGCCATTGGGGGTTAATCAGATCACTGGCAGTCGGTTGGAGTGTGCCCAGCTCGATGGCATAACCAAAGGCACCGGCATACAGGGCAAGCTTGGTGAGTTTCCCGAACATTTCCGCCTCCATTTCATCCAACAGACCTGACGGCCTGTGTTCGCTCGCGGTGTTAAAGCAGGATTCGCACTATGGGCATAGCCCATGATGCGAATATACTGTACGGTAACGCTCCAGCGGGATTTTACATACATTCGATAGAGAAAGTAAAGAATTTGGAAACCAGAAAACCAGGCGAAGCCGACATCGTCGACTCCCACATCCATATCCTGCCGCCGGGACGTATGAGGGGGCTCGTCAGGTGGGTAAAGAAGTTCCTCCCGCAGCACGCCACCAGTGAAGAGATAACCCCGGACGAGATCCTTGCGCAAGACGCGGCACAGGGCGTCGGGACTTTCTTCAACATGGTGTTCCCGTTGTGGGAGAAAGAGACGGAAGAGTTGAACCTCTTCAGCAGGGATATCGCCGAGCGATACGACAACGTGGTTGGCTTCGGCTCGCTCCATCTCGAGACTCCCGGAAAAGACGCCGTGGCCGAGAGATGCGTGACAGAGTACGGCCTGGCGGGGATCAAGCTGCACCCGTATGCCCAGCGGTTCGAGGTCTTCTCGCCGGCGCTCGACCCTCTTTACAGGAAGCTCAACGAGCTTGGAAGGCCCTTCGCGGTCCACACCGGTTTCGACGCTTTCTACGGACAGACACAAGACCTCGACCGCCTCAGGTTAAT
>Ga0182021_10001839_pt1 | contig 24687 bp, 26 predicted proteins | sample 612E3MmetaG_FD_120493 | JGI IMG/M metagenome (GOLD analysis project Ga0182021, IMG submission 120493) | Permafrost microbial communities from Stordalen Mire, Sweden - 612E3M metaG (Illumina Assembly) | ecosystem: Environmental > Terrestrial > Soil > Wetlands > Permafrost | place: Sweden... | reverse complement strand
TTCGTGACCGGCGACCAACCTCCACTTTCATCCTACTCTCACGGTAACGAGGATATCATCATGGCATTATCGTTACGCCATCGAAGCGATAGACAGAACCATAATATTGGAGCGTGTCGGATTGGAAACGGACGATCGGGCAACAGCCTTGGCCATGTTCTTGGTCCGTGAGATGGAACGCGCTTTCCCGACCCGTGTGGTAGGGAGAAGCCTACTACAGAAATTGTTCTTTATCCTGTCTAGGTACGTTGAGGTTAGCGCTCCATTTGACCTGTTCATCAATGGCCCCTATTCAGATGGGGTGGAAGATGCATTGGGAAGGGCGGTGGAATTGGGCATGCTGACGGTCCTAAGGGAGAATGGAAGAAGCAGCATTAGCGCCGGGGGTGGGATAATGAGAGATATTTCTCCAGAGTTGAAAGAGAAGGCGGTCCAATGCATTCGCACCTACGGATACTATGAAGAAAGCGACCTGGCGATACTGACCACCGCTCTATTCCTAGACCAGAATCGTATCCAAGGGAACGAGGATCTGGTCAAGGCGGTCATTGCCGTCAATCCGAGGTTCGATCTGAGGAGGGTCTGTTCCTTGCTAGACCGTTCAGACATTGTCTATCGATCTTGGTGATCTGTAACCAGACCACCGGGCCATCTTTCGATCCCGCCTTCCAGGACCATCACTTCTTCGGAACCTTCCTCAGTGAGCATCGGAAGTGCCCTCAGGCAACGTTTGCCTGAGCGGCAATATATCACCAGCTTCTTGTTATGATCGATCTCGGACAAACGCTTATCAAGTTCATCGACCGGGATCGACATGGCGTATCTGATGTGACCGGAATGGAACTCTCCGACCGTGCGGATATCCAGCAGTACGTATTCTCCTTTCTGAACCATTGGCAGCAGTTCTTCCAGCTCCGACGGCGGTATGAACTTGGCTTCGGTGATCGAATCCCCCCAAGCTCAGATCCTGTATTCCTTTCTGCGTTCAGCCATTTCGTCCAAACGCTTCTGCACCAGGTTGTTAATAGTGTCCTTCTTGAACGTTCCGTCGTCGTTCCGTTTTCCTGCCGGCATGTCCGTGAGCACCTCGATGCCCTCGTTGATGTTACTAACCGGCCAGATATGGAACTTCTTGGCTTTGATAGCAATGACCACCTCTTCCTTCAGCATGAGGTTCTGCACATTGGAGCTCGGGATCATGCAACCCTGTTTGCCGGTCAGTCCTCGGGCCTTGCAGACCTCGAAGAACCCTTCGATCTTCTCGTTGACCCCGCCAATTGCCTGGACCTCGCCCTTCTGGTTGACGCTCCCGGTGACGGCGATGTACTGTTTGATGGGAATATTCGCCAATGCAGATAGGAGACAGTACAGTTCGGTTGACGAGGCAGAATCCCCGTCCACTCCGCCATAGTTCTGCTCGAATACCAATCTGGCCGAGAGCGACAGCGGCCTCTCCCTGGAGTAGGTGTCGTTCAGGTAACCGGAAAGAATGAGGACGCCTTTGGTGTGGGACGGTCCGGACATTTCCGATTGCCTCTCGATGTCGATGATGCCCTCGCGTCCAACCGCGATCGAAGCGGTGATCCTCGATGGATTACCGAAGGCGAAGTCGCCGGTCGCCAGCACAGCCATCCCATTCACTTGGCCAACTGCTTTCTCTTTCGTGTCGATGAGTATGATCCCTTTGGTGATGAATTCCTTTAATTTGTCCTGGATCATGCTCGACCGGTACAGTTTTTCCTCGAGTTGGCGCTGAACGTGCTTTTTGGTGATATGTTTGGATTTGTCCTCGCGGGCATAGAAATCGGCCTCACGGACGATGTCGGAGATGATCGAGAACCGTGTGCTCAGTTTGTTCTGGTCATCGGCCAGTCTTGACGAGTACTCAATGATTGCCGACAGACCGCTGCTATCCACTGGCAGGAGCTGTTCCTTGGTGCAAAGGGTGCATATCTGGGTAACGCTGAGCTTGATGTTCTCGTCATTGCGTTCCATCGACGTGTCGAAGTCCGCCTTGATCTTGAAAAGCTCCTTGAAATCCTTGTCTGCGTTGTAAAGAATATCGTATACCTGCGAGTCGCCTATGATGACGATCTTGGTATCGAAAGGGATGGGCTCTGGCGTAAGCGATTTGGTGGAGATGAATCCCAGCCGGGCCTCCTTCTCCTCGATCTCCAACTTACCGCTGGAAATGGTCTGCTTGAGCGATATCCAGATCGAGGGGTCGGTGAACAGACCTTCAACCGGGATCATGATGAAGCCTCCGTTCGCTTTATGGAGCGATCCGCCCCGTATCATGGTATAATTGGTGACAAGGGCCCCGAACCTGGCCTCCTTTTCTATGGCTCCGAACAGCCTATAGTAGGATGGGTTTAGTTCGATCTCCACCGGCGCCCCTTTTTGCTGTGAGTTGTCCACTATAAGGTTGACCTTGTAGTTGGCCATCGGATCAGGGGCCTCCATGAAGAACGGCAACTGCTCTTTGTTCACCGGTGTGAGGAACTTGACCAGGTTGTCCAGGATATCCTTCATTATGTCATCGATGTAGCTGATGACCTCATCGTTGCTGCCATATTTCTGCTTGACCACTGTGAGCATTGGACTGAGCAAGTACATCGCTACTTCGCGATTCAGTCCTTCGATCGTCTTCTCTGCCTTCTCTTCCAATTCGCGGACCTGAACGAATGGCTTTTGCAGTTTAGCTTGCAGTTCCTCCTGTTTCACCCGGTATCGCTCCTTCACACCCGAGGACAACTGGTTGAACTCCTCGGGGGTGAGCGGCTTGTCTTCCACGATGGGCACCATTATCATGCCGATCGGAGACTGTTGGATCTGGAAACCGGCTTCCGAGGTCATTCGGTTGATGTTCTTGGTGATCTCCTCTCTTTCCTCCTCGATCGTCTTCATGGTGGTCTGGCGTTTCTTGGTATACTCATCAGATTCGAAAGCGTTCTTAAGGGCGGACGGTATGGCCGAGACCATTTTCTCGACATCGTCCTTGAACTCCTTTCCCTTGCCTGCGGGCAACGCCAGGGCGTTCGGTTTTGGCGGCTCTTGGAAGTTATAAACATAGACCCAGTCCGGCGGAACGGGCATGTCCTTGGCCAGGTCCTTGACGAAATCTATGGCAGCAGAACGTCTTCCGGTGCCAGGCATGCCAGCGATGTAGATATTGAAGCCCTTGCTTCTAATTCTTAGGCCAAACTGGAGCGCCTTGACCGCCCGGTCCTGTCCGATGATCTTGTTCGAAGGTATCAGATCCTTCGTTGTGCGGCAATCGAACGGCAACTTAGGGCATGCCCGGCGGCACTCCTGCGATGTGAGTTCTTTGACCATTATGAGCAGACTTCCTATGGGGCGCAAATATGCGAACCTGTCATACAAATAGGCTATGTCTCCGACCATCAGGTCTAAGTAAGGGAACTATGGTCCGTGGGATGTTATGATCATGAGGGGAGCCGCGCTGGTGATCGGTTCACTGTTGTGGGAGGACCATTACCAGGGCAAGGACCTGAGGCGGAGCATGTGGAGAGAGAACTGGCTTGACATGAATGCCAAGATCAAGGTCTCGTTGCCCATTCATTATGGGCGCTACTCGGCAAAGCGCAAGTGCTGCACTACTACTTTCTTTCCTGAGGACGAGATGGAGGGTAAGGGGATGGGGGTCGGTTATGCCATTCCGTTCAAGGTCAAGATTTCCAAGATCTCCGAGCTTGAATCGGCAGGGATCGCCATAGCCCGTGCGGAAGGCATGGAGAGCCGTCAATTGCGCACCGACTGGATGACCACATCCATCGTGGTCAACCCGGAGTTCAAGGACCGGGATCGGATAGAGATCGCCTGGTCCAGGCTGGTCAAGAAGAGAACGGACAAGTTGCCGGACGGCAATGATCAGCACTTTGGTTTCGACCCGAACGGTTACCTCCGGATGAGCTGGCCCAAACAAGCGGGCTCGGGGCAGTTCCTCAAGGATGTCGACTTTGTCATCGCCGCTGCCACCGTCCCGAGGGAATTGGATAGGAGGTTGATCGCACCCATCACGGAGGAAGTGGCATGGACGATGAACGGTCCCAAGGGAAGGGAATACTACTCCAAGAACCAGCAGAACGGTATCCTCACCTACCAGGACGATGCCATCGCCAGGTTCATAGCAGAGCATGAGCCGACCATCGCCCAGGAAGCCCCGGAATTCAAATAGCGTTTTTTTACCAAACATATCGGTGACCGTTATATAGCGCTCAATCGTTTTCGGCTCCCAACATCAAATCAATCGAATCGAAGGCGCAAAGTTGCCCGTCATCATTACAAATAATCTCACCCGGTCTTTCGGGAAGTTCGTCGCGGTCAATTCCTTGCAGTTGAGCGTGGAAAAGAACGAGGTCTTCGGCCTGCTCGGACCGAACGGTGCCGGCAAGACCACCACCATCAAGATGTTGACCACGTTATTACCACCTTCCTCAGGCAGTGCGTCGGTCGACGGATTGGACGTGGTCGCCCGTTCATCGGACGTACGAAGCATCATTGGCTATGTTCCACAGCTTCTTTCCGCAGACGCCAGTCTCACGGGTTTTGAGAACCTGCTCATTTTTGGCAAGCTCTACGACGTGCCAAAGAAAAATCTAGTGCCACGTATTCGGCAGGCCATTGAAATGATGGGGCTGACCGAATTTGGCGACAAATTGGTGCGGACCTATTCGGGCGGCATGATACGCAGGCTGGAGATCGCTCAATCGACATTACACCGGCCCAAAGTGCTCTTCCTCGACGAACCGACGGTGGGCTTGGACCCGCTTGCCAGGCACGCGGTCTGGGAAATGATCGCGAAGCTTCGGGACGAATTCGGGACGACCGTATTCCTTACCACTCATCTCATGGATGAGGCGGACGTTCTATGCGACCGCGTCGGCATCATGCACCGCAGCAAATTAGTGGCGTTAGGCAGCCCGAAGGAGCTCAAAGAGCAGGTAGGGGCGGACAACCTGGACCAGGTATTCATCCATTTCACCGGCGATTCGATACAGACAGGAGGCAACTACCGTGACATCCAACGAGAGCGGCAAACGGCAAGACGCCTCGGATGAGATGGGCAAACAGGTCGGCACAAACGTGTTGGCCTACCCCGTGAGATTCGTCAAGAAAGCATTGGTGATAACCGAGCTGGAAGCACGCAAGCTCAGGCATGACCCGAGCGAACTCTTGACCCGGGCAGTACAGCCAGCACTGTGGTTGTTGATATTTGGTGTCGTGCTTTCCAAGGCCATAGATACAGGAAACGTGCCCTACATCGATTTCCTGACACCAGGGATATTGGCCCAGAGCGTTCTGTTCATATCCATATTCTACGGGATATCGATCGTTTGGGAGAGGGACCTGGGCATCGTGCAGAAGTTCCTGGCCAGTCCCACACCCCGCACCGCCATCGTGGCGGGTAAGGCATTGTCGGCCGGATTGCGCAGTCTGTCCCAGGCTCTGATCGTTTATGTGCTTGCCTTGGCGATCGGCGTCAAGATGAACCTAGATCCGCTGACCATCCTGTTGGTATTGTTCGTAGTTATAATGGCGGCCGTCATCTTTGCCACCTTGTCGCTGATAATCGCCTGCCTGGTGAAGACCCGGGACCGGTTCATGGGGATCGGCCAGATGATAACCATGCCTTTGTTCTTCGCCAGCAATGCCATTTACCCGATCTCTCTGATGCCTGACTGGCTGAAGGTGGTGGCCTATTGTAATCCGTTAACCTACGTGGTCGACGCACTACGCGGATTGATGATCCAGGGCGGTATATACGAGCATGGGTTAGGTGTGGACATTCTGGTCATGGTCGGGGTGGCCAGTATTTTGGTGTTCATCGGGGGTCGATTATATGCCAGGGTCGGCCAGTGACCCCGTGACCAATTCCCCGGGGAACGGTTCGAAAAAGGTCTGTCGGGAAAGATAGTCGTTCCCTAAGCGAAGGTTGAAGGAGCGCATCAGATCGAGACATCCAGTTAGAGATGAACCCTCTTCGCGATAAGCATTCAGGCGGGTAAGAAATTCCCTTTTCTCCTCCGCATTCAATCGGTCCTTATAGTAGCCCATCGCGTGCATGAGTACATTCACCGCGCTACCGCGCTTCGGGCGGTTGCTGAACACGGACCTGAGAAGATACTGATATTGGTGAAACACATCCTCCACGTCCCTCTTGTCCCGATTAGATGCGATGTTACCTAGGAGCCTCATCTTATTTTGGCCATAGGCCATCAGTAGCAGCTTGTTTTCCGCCTGATATTGCATCAGTGAGCTCATTTCGTGGTGAAGTTCCCGGAAACGGGCGAACGTGTATAGCTTGGTCAGGAAATGTTCCGCCACACTAGCATCAACCAATCTGATCTCATCCTCCACAGCTAGATCGCTGAATCGGGCAAGTACCGCCTCGCCCAGAAGGCCAGGGCCCTTTATTGGTAGAGGGGAGACGCTGGTCTCGTCGAGAAAGCGGAAAGCGTCCCTGAGCGCACAGGTGGGTGACCGCGATTTCATAAGGAACCCGTCGACCTGGTCAAGTCCCATGAGGAACGAGCCACAATAACGTTGCATTTTTTCCGTTAGGTCCAGACCAGTGGAGGGTTGGACCAATTTTTGTTCGCTGCTCCTCATCGAGACGAGCCTGATCGGCTGCCGGGGAACTCCAAGCCCGATGGCCGTTTCCGGGCACACCTGGATGAGATCGACCTTTCCCTTCATTCGGCTGACCAGCGGTGATTCGATCATCTTGCCATCATATCGGCATGGTGCAAGTCCGATGCATTGAGAGATAACGAGCCTGGGCCTGACGACGTTCACGGGCTTTCCAAACACGAACACATATCTAAAGGTTTTAGTGGGGAACGAGAACGAATGGATGCAATGTTCAATGTCAAGGAATCATCGCAGATTGGTTAAACAAGAAGTCCGATGCACCTTAAGAGGATAACATGGCAGAAAAAGAGATCGCCGAAGGTCCGATCGCGTTCCTGGTCGACGGGGATAACGCTAACTCGGACATGGTCGGCGAGATGCTGAACGAGGCATCGAAATACGGTTCAGTGATAATCAGACGGGTCTACGGGGATTGGAGCAGCACACAGATGGCGTGCTGGAAGAAAAAGCTCCACGAATTCGCGTTGTTACCGTCGATGGTCATACCGAACCGTACTGGCAAGAACGCCACCGACATAGGGCTGGTGATAGATGCGATGGACATCATGCACAAGCATGTGGTCAAGGGCTTCTGCATAGTTTCGAGCGACTCGGACTTTACTTACTTGGCAATGAAGATACGAGAGGAAGGCCTATTCGTCATCGGCATGGGGAACGAGCGGACCCATCCTACCTTCCAGAAGGCTTGTGACCGTTTCATATTCATCGAGAACCTGCTCCCGGTGGAGGAGGAACTGGAATCGGAGCACTGTCCGGAGCTGGCGACGGAAGAGCCGAAGAAAGTGGAACGCAATGTGCCGAAGAAAGGTCTCAGTCCGGAGAAAGCCTTGGATATGCTGACCAATGCGTTCCGCAACAAGGTCGGGGACGACGGAAGGGTGAACCTGGGTAACCTGGGCGAGGCATTGTACCGCATCGAGCCAGCGTTCGATCCTAGAACCTACGGCAAGAGCAGCCTGGTCGGTCTGATCGCCGCACTTCCCGGAAGGTTCTCCATAGAAAGGGAAGGGTTGGGCATCTGGATCAGGATGAAGGAGGACCAGTCCCAGAAGTCCCGGGGAAAGCGGCGCCCCCGTTCCAAGTGATCTAAGGCACCACTAGTACCGGGACCTCAGAATGCTGGACCACCCTGGTGGAATTGCTCCCGATCAGGAATTCGGCCACCTGGCCGATGCCTCTTGAACCGACCACGATGAGGTCGTAATGACCTTCTTTGGACAATTTCGTCAGCTCCTTCCATGGAGTCCCGAGCTTGATCCGTGTGTCGACCTCGATGTCAGTTCTCTTGACCTCTTCCATTACCGTTTCCACCAGGTCGTTATGGAACTCCTTCAGGTTCTCTATGAACGCCTTGTCCTCGACCGCCAGCGAGTATTCGCCTGGCTTGACCACCGAGACCAGCGTTACTGTGCCCTTGAACAGCCCCGCCAAACTGGCTGCGGCGAACGCTGCTCGCTTTGAGTTCTCCGAACCGTCTATGCCGACCAGGATCTTCTTGAATTCCATGAATTTCACTCTGATATGAGTTGGTGCAATGGCATGATAATGATATTGGTTGGTTCTGTCGAATCGACCCGCATATCTATGCGAAGATCAGGTCTTTCTAATTCTTGCACGGAAATCCAGCGGTCAGGGACTTTGTTAACCAACCATCGAAAAATAATTATCGCTCTGGGCGTCTCTGATGGTCGATGGTCAACCATGTCCCATATCGCGAGGTCCAGTATTTCCGGCAATCGTGGCTCCTGGTTTTCCTGGCAGCCGAGATATTGGTCAACATATGGGCCGTCGTGCAGCAAATCGTCCTTGGTCAGCCCTGGGGAAACAATTCGGCCTCGGACGGGCTCCTCTTGGTCATTTTCCTCCTCACCGGCGTCATATTGCCTGTCGTTGTCCTAACCACCCACCTCAGGGTTGAGGTTCGGCGGGAAGGGTTGGTCTTCCAGTTCTTTCCGATGCAATTGCACGAAAGGACAATCTTATGGCGAGATATAACCAGCCATGTGAAGGTCACCTATCGTCCCCTTCGCGACTTCGGAGGATGGGGGATCCGTTATGGACGCCGGGGCAAGGCCTACAACGTGAGCGGGGATCAGGGGGTGGCCCTGTTTCTCGGCGACGGTCGGGAAATGCTCTTTGGGTCCCGGGACGCTCAGGCGCTCGAGCTGGCGATTGGCATGATGCGAGGGGAACCTGGCGGGAGATAATGGAGTTCGCCCTTCACCTAACGCCATCAAACCGATTATATAATGCACAATCCTAGGTTGGCTGGCCGAGTCATAAGTAGTATCGACGGTGAAATCGGACCGGTCCTCAAAGTCTAATCCCTTCAATCAGTCGCATCCTTTCCTAGCTGCTCCACGACGCATTCCCTGATGTCCTTGTCGTTGCGCAGTCGGCGGAACGAAGGTGCGCGCAAATGTTTGTCCTTGGTCAATTCCAAGGCTTCCACTTCCGCGATCAATTCTGGCCGGACCCAGGTGATGGCCGGCTCACTCGGATAGCTGTTAACGGGGGGCTTATCTGCAAGGAGGTCATCGAGCACTGGTCTCAGTTCCTCTAGATATTTCTCGGTGAAGCCGGTACCGACACGACCCACGTACTTTAGATTGTCACCGAAGTATAGGCCCAACGCCAACGCCGATATGGTGCGAATCTCAGACGTATAGCCGAGAAGAACGCAATCGATCGTCTTCAGCGCCTTGATCTTCAACCAGGCATCGGAGCGTTTTCCCGGTTCGTAATAGGAGTTTGTACGCTTGGCCATAACGCCCTCGAGCTTGCGCTGCTCGACCACCGTCCACAACTTCCTACCATCCCTGGTGAACGCAATGCTTTGCAAGTGATGCCCTTCCCGCAGGACGGCGTGCATGATCTTCTTCCGTTCATCCAGCCGGGTGGAGAGCAATTCCTTTCCTTCCAGCTCCAGGATGTCGAAGATCACATAGGTGGCCGGGTGCTGGATGCTGAGGAACTTGGCGATGGACGGCTTTGATTGTTCCCGCTTCTGCAACAGATGGAACGATGGATTGCCGCGGTTGTCATAGACGATGAGCTCTCCGTCCAACACACAGGAACGCGCCTTTATCTGGTCCCTGAACCCGAACTCCGGATATCTATCAGTGATCTCATGTCCCCGGCGATTGACGAACTTCATCGTCGAGTTCACATAGCACAACGCCCGGGTCCCATCCAGCTTCGGTTCATAAATGTAACCTTCCCGCTCCAGATCGTTCTTGGATCCCATCGACGCCAGCATCGGATCGTACAAGCTACGCCTCCAGGCTATGCTTTAGGGCATCGATGAGATTCTCTTCTGGGGTCTCCTGTTTCTCCTTCTCAATGATCACCAGTTCCTTCCGGTCTCGTTTCTCGATGGCAACCTTAAGATGCTCCGCGAACTCGTCCTTGTATTGGGAGATATCGAAATGTGCGGCGCTCATTTTGTTGATCAATTGGACGGCAAGGTCCAGTTCCTGTTTCTTTATATCTACATGGTCGGCGATGTTCTCGACTCCCTTGATGCTCCTGAGTTCGTAGGAGTAATTCAGAGTGCTCAATAAAAGTCCTCCTTCGTATGGGGCGATGGCACACGTGTATTCCTTCTCCCGCATTACGAAACGTCCGATGGCGTTCTTGTTCGAGGCCTTCAGTGCTTGGGAGAAAATGAAGAACGCCTTTTCCTTTTTCTTGTCCGGTCCCACGTAATAATGGTCGTCAAGATATGCGCGGTCAATCTGGTCCGGTGAGACGAACTCGACGATCTCGATGGTGTCGGACTTCTCCGGGCGAAGGCGTGCCAGCTCTTCCTTTGTGAAAAGGAAGTAAGAACCCGGTTCCACCTCCAGACCTTTGACCACCTCAGACCATGGCACTTCCACATCCTGTTTTTTACAGAACTTGCGGTACTCGATCGGGCTCTTATCCTCGACATGTAGCAACTTGAACCCAGGCGATGCTGAATGTTCGACTGTGGAGTACAACTTGATTGGGATATTGACCATACCGAACGAAAGTGAACCGGACCAGATCGATTTCATGAATTACCACTGGTGATAACGATTGCAGTGAGGGGGGTTAATAGATTTGGACGCCGCGGCTCTTTCCCAATGAACGATGACCAATATCTAACCGTCAGAAACATACGTTATGGGCGACTCGTATAGAATAATAGGATAAAATTCAAGCCTTTTATGCCGTCCGAAGGGTGTTAATCCTCTAAAATGGCGATTTATTAGCATTAACGGTGTTTATAACAGGCAGTTAGCGGGCAAAAGTTAGTATATATAGGTTATATACTAGGCTTGGTCAGGTGTTCCTATCTCCAAATACAAGATCGAGAATGTGGTAGCTTCCGCCTCGCTCGGAACCGAGTTGGACCTGCAAGCGCTGGCGGTCTCATTGGACGGCGCGGACTATGAGCCGGAACAGTTCCCCGGCCTCATCTACCGATTGAAAGAGCCGAAGACTGCGACACTGCTGTTCCGCAGCGGTAAGGTCGTGTGCACAGGGGCAAAGAGCCTGGACCAGGTAAAGCTGGCCATAGACAAGGTCACGACCCAGATACGCAAGGCAGGCATCAGCCTGGACAGCGAGCCGAAGATCGAGGTGCAGAACATCGTCGCCTCGTCCGACCTGGGGCAGAAGATCAACTTGAACGTGATCGCCATCACCCTGGGTCTGGAGCATGTAGAGTACGAGCCGGAACAGTTCCCCGGTCTGGTCTACCGCTTGGACGAGCCGAAGGTGGTACTGCTGATATTTGGGTCTGGTAAGCTTGTTTGTGCTGGTGCAAGAATACCTCAGGATATCGAGAAGGCGGTCGACAAGCTCACCAAGGAGCTCACTGCAGCTGGGCTGCTATCATAAGTGTGTTATGTGAATTATCTCGCCTTGTATGAAAGATCATATAGAACCGCATTGTAGAATCGAGGTGAGAGTCCGAGATGAACAGTACGGTTGATATATGGTCCGTTCGATACTAGGTGGGTGTTCCAATGTCCAAATACAAAATCGAGAATGTAGTTGCCTCTGCATATCTAGGATCAGAGTTAAATCTGCAAGAGCTGGCAATCTCATTGGAGGGTGCAGAATACGAACCGGAACGGTTCCCCGGACTCATTTATAGGATGAAAGAACCGAAGACGGCAACTCTGCTATTCCACAGCGGAAAGGTCGTGTGTACCGGTGCAAGAAGTTCGGACCAGGTTAGACAAGCTGTGGGTTATTTGACGGCACAGTTACGCAAGCTCGGTATCAGCATGGACAGCGAACCAGAGATCACGGTGCAGAACATCGTCGCCTCCTCGGACCTGGGACAGAAGATCAACCTGAACATAATCGCCATTACACTGGGATTGGAACGGGTCGAGTACGAGCCAGAGCAATTTCCCGGTCTAGTGTACCGGCTGGACGAGCCGAAGGTGGTGCTTCTGCTATTCGGGTCGGGTAAGCTTGTCTGTACTGGCGCGAGGGTACCGCAGGACGTAGAGAAGGCGGTCGATAAAATAACTGCGGAACTCAAGGCCGCTGGCCTGCTTTCATAGTAAACCTGGCAATACTACTCCCAGCTAACTGGATAAAGGGTATCTATCAAATGTATTTAGATCATCGACCAGCTCTGCTTCGCTTCCGATAATATCCGTCACTGTAGTCAGACAATTTTTTCGGGAATTGTTGGATGGTGCGTATTGTTTCCTCCTCATTATTGAAGTCATGTTCGAGATTGGTTCATCATCGCTCGAGGCTCAGATTGACAAAGTATTTTCCGAGCTAACTTCATGATGGATATATGTGATGACAAATGAGTACGGAAGATCCACGCTCAGAGCATCGCAGTAGAATCAGTGAAATGCAGGGAGTCAATGATGAGATTTTGTGCCGTATTGACTTATTGAAATCGCTTCAAGAATCTTTTATTTGCAAACGTTGTGGAGATTGCTGCACCAAACAAGAGTCGATCGCATTTACTGAGAGAGACATAAAGAATGTTTCCAATAAAAAGAACCTCTCTCCACAAGAGTTCATAGAAAGATATGGCCTCGGTTTAGTTAGTAATCCAGGTAATCTAGAATTCTATAGGTTACCTACCAGAACAATTGGAGGATGCCCCTTCTATTCCGATAAGGCATGCTCTATCTATGATAGCAGACCACAAGTGTGCCGCGGTTTTCCGTTCTTGACACCTGAAAATGTTCAAAATGCATTCGAAATGAATGGTGTGATAGTGTTGGGTGGTGTATGTAACGCTGCTATCGATCAAGTGGAAAGAGTTTTGAAAAATAGTGGTAAACAACCGGATGTTGTAACAAGGAAACCCCGGTCTGGAACATATATAATATTATTATAATTATATATTGATTGGATTTGTAGTAGATATTCTCACTTCGTCATGCAGATATCTCCAGCCGGACTTGACTATATTTAATTCGGACCGAGCAACAATACTAATAGGCAAGAGAATCATTGTTGAGAACATCAGATTGATCACCATCAAATGGATTGGTCAGCTTAATGGGGTTTCGCCAGAATTGAGCACCCTTGAAGTTGAGTCACTTGTCCGATAGGGTGGAAGCTATTCATTGAGAAATAATTCCTTAACAATCTTATACAGAGCACAAATGGACAAACATAATATGACCTGTGAAGACATTATCGTTCTTCATCTATACAAGAACCGGTCGCATCTGGAAGACCGTCGCTTGCCTTTTGCCGTATGTCGCGAGGGCATCAGGAATATGGAGGGCATCTCCATCGCGAAAGTCTCTACTGGAGTACATAACCTGGAATGTTCTGGATTTATATTCTTTGAAAAACGTTATGTGGAGACTAAACGAAACCCTTGCCTGACATATTCGTTGACACCGATGGGGATCATGAGGGCGAGGATCATCCAACTTTCAAAACTGATGCGCCCCACGCCGAACCAGATAGAGGCAGATCGAGTGAACGATATTGCCCTTCTCCGTAAACGAGCCTTGGCTTTGGGGCTGAGGGTAGTTTCGAAAACGATCAGGATCAGACCTTAATCTAGAGGTTATGCCATAGTTCGAATACTAGGTCCGTTCATGAGTCCAATAATGCCTTATGGCAAAGAAAAAAACGTCATATTTATACGATGTTAAATATTTACAATTAAAGCATTTGTATTCTAGGAGAGATAGATAGCCTAATAAAGGAGGAGGTCCAACTATTCTATTTGGGTATAAAATGGCAATATCAATGAACTGGGGAGCCCTTGGGCTCGGATCTGTCGTAGCATTTATCATTGGCTGGTTTTTATTTGGTCTGCTAGGGGCAGTACTATTGGCGATCGTGGTCCTGATCTTGATGGGAATTTTGGTGATAAAGTAAGAATGGACCGTGGGCGGCATCGTCCACGGTAGATAACATGAATCTCAAGCTAACTCCTATTCAAACACTTTCGACTTGAGCTAGCATATGGTGTGATCTTCACCATATGACAGTTCCTGTTTGAAAGTTTAAAGTAGCTTGTCACCGGCACCAGGCCCGCTCTTGCAATTGAAGACGCCGACGATCTTACACTCTAGCAGTGCCTTGCATACCAATTCTGCGCGCTTGGCCTTGACCATTTCCTTCATCTTTTCAAAGTCTGGACCACTGGTGTGAACAAAGACCTTGAACTTAAGCTTGAGACAACCCTTGGTCTCAGGTCCCCAAAGGTAAAGACAGGCTTTAGGATTTTCCTGGAGGTTCTTGATGGTTTGTTTCATGAACTGATTGCCTATCCAGATCGTTTCGGGGTCCATAAGGAATACAGCACCGACCGGCACGACGTTGGGATCGCCTTCCTTTGACGATGTTGCCAGAGGGAAGGATTTCGTAGCCTTGAATATCTCCATCATTTCAGCCGTGAGTGCGACCATGAAAAACAAATGAACGTGTGATTATATAATCCAAAGGTTAGGAATTTATTCATATTTATTTCGCCGACCAATGAACTTTTTCTCGGGATGGATTATAGCCTAATGAGCCTAGCCGTCGTCATTGCACCACCCTTGTTTCATCCATGTGGATCAAGAATTTCATTAGTATACTCGAGCGTTTTGCGTGCCCCCTGATAAGCCTGTGATCTCAACATTTTCCGGTATTCGCGAGGAGATGAACTGATTTCCAGTAGGCTACTTTTTCAGGTCTCTTCTTTATCTCTGCTACGATGACCTGTTAAAGATGACAAATCGCTCCCCAGACGGAAGACCTCGAGAAGATGTGGACCAGATCATCAACGATCTCATCGCAAAACTGACCGAAAGTAACTTATGATTACAAACCGAACCATCACCAGGATTTCTATGGAAATGATAAAGGTGGGAGGAGTAAAGCTTAATTTCCAGGAGAAAGGCAGCGGGCCGACAGTGATAATGGTCCATGGCATACCGACCGATTATCGGGCTTGGAGCGAGCAGGTGGAAGTTTTATCGCCCTATTATCGAACTATCGCCTATAGCAGACGGTGCGCGTTCCCGAACCTCGACAAAGACTATGCCAATAGCACAATCGAGAACAACGAGAAGGACCTGGAAGGACTGATCAATCAGATCGGAGGCGGACCGGTGCATCTGATCGGTCATTCCTATGGCGGTGCGGTCGCCGCGTTGTTCGCATTGAGACAACCCGCCCTGGTGCGCAGTCTGGTGCTCATCGAACCATACCTGCTGACCATGTTGTTGAAGGATCCGAAAAGTGCAACCCAAAGTTTGTCCCTATTGCTTAGGAAGCCATCGGTGGCGATGTCCGCGCGGAAGGCCATGAAGAACAACCAGGCCATGCTGAAAGAGCTCGATCAGAAGAACAATGAGAAGGTCCTGCAGATGTTCCTGGACGGGCTCCAGGATCGGCCGGATACCATGAAACAATATTCGGAGAAAACCCTCCAGATGATGAGTGCGAACATAGGTACGGTGGGCGAACTCAGGACGGAACCTCCTCGATTCACAAAAGAGGAAGCCATCCGAATCGGTCAGCCTACTCTGCTAGTCACCGGCGAACGTTCCATCCTCGCCCTGCATGCTATCGCGGAAGAAATGCACAAATCCATGCCGAACAATCAAATGGGTATGATCAAGAATGCCGGGCATATGCCGCACTTCGAGAACCCCAAAGAGTTCAACGAGATGATACTGAAGTTCCTCAAAGAGCATCCAGGTTGAACGGGAGACTTTTCTTTATGGTGGCCCAAGGAATTTCAAGAACGTTGAACTAATGGTCATGATGATGTCGAAAGAACTGATTTGATTTGACTCTAGTAAACGCCATAAAAAATCTATTGAGATAAAGAGTGGTCGGCTTGATGCTAGACCTAAATAAGAAAAGATAGGCTTTGATCAACCCTTGTTCTTGATCATCATTGGCTCAGCCCGAGGATGTTTTCCATCATCAAAACCTTTCTTCTTGCATCATTTTCCACTTTTTTTCTCTATCTAATAGGCCAGTTTCGTAAGTTACATATATTACAAGTAACATAATGGTGATAATGGTGACAAAGGTGAGAATAACACCGGCAAACATAGACCCCGAATATGTCTGGCTGAAGGAAGAAGGCCGTCTTAGCACTCGAAGTTTCGACGGCGAGTATAAAGGAAAGGGCAATCTAATGGAACTCAGAACAGGGAAATTGTTCCAAAGGAGGGGTCGAATCGATGGTGGTCCGAAGCGGATCCTGCCTTTAGGATCGTTCGGAGTGGTCCTTCAATGTCTCGGGCTGCTCTGGCTGCTCAACGCCACAGGATTTCCCATACCTTGGTATTCGATTTTCCCGATTGTCATCATGATCACGGGTGGGGTTTTTATTGTCAGAGCGATTATCCATGGAAGAGAACAGGCAACAATGGAGGCTTTCAGTGACCGACGTAACGATTCGCGGAATTGATGACGAGACCTATTCGCAGTTTGCTGCCGAAGCCAAGAAGAGGGGCGTACCCATTGGCGAATTGACCACCTCCGCGATGAAATCGCTCATCGCCACCTCCACCGCTCCGGTGTACCGAATTGGCAACATGGAGCACCTCACGGTCACCAAGACAGACCTCGATTCCATCGAATTTCCGGTTGTCCTAAGCAATATCGAGGTTTTGGACTTTGATGACTCTGTCGACTGGCCCACCTTCAACAAGCAGATAAAAGAGATCGTTAATGTGGAAATGATCCGCGTGGGCAAGTCCCTATCGAAGTTCCAGGTCTTGACCAAGGCTTTGAACGTGGAAGACATCGAGTCCCGTTAAAAGTTAACTGATATAAGCAAACGGCCTGAACGATAAAAATAGCAACCGACCTGGTCCAATTTGAACCTAGTAATACTGGAACCCCGGTCCTGTTGATTATTTCCGGAGTTACTTCCCGGTATCAGTGTTTCAAAGGGGAAGCTTTAATACCCTACCGGTTCAACTTGTCAAGTGAGAAAAAAAGAATGACAGAGAACCACAATATTAGCCGTTTCACATTGTTGGAGAAGACCCTAGAATCGAGAGCTGGGTTCAACGAGGAAACAGCCCAGGAAGTGACCCTTAAGATACTCAATTACTTCGGTTATCATGACGAGATAATTGACAATGTGTTGAACCAAGAGGACCGGAGGCTTTTCTACTACCTCCAGGACCTGGACCTGCTGCAGACCCACTGGGAAGAGACCCAGCTGGCCAGCGGAAGGAACTGGCGCATATTCTACTGGGCGCTCAACCTGGATAAGCTCAAGGAATGCGAGATCAAGCTGATTCACAAGGTCGAGGACCAGGACGTCTACACATCCCTCCCGGAAACAGCTTGGAACAAGGAACACTATCCAGCACAGACCTGAAGTCTCAAAACCAATTTATCCACGGTCCTGCATCATTGGCCCGTGAAGTTCTGCTATTGCCCGGACTGCAAGGAGCTGCACCCTAAGAACTGGTACAGCGGCCGTACCTGCGAAAGGTGTCGGGGAACCTGTGCAGTCATAGTCATCCCCACGTCGACCATTGGCTATCTGAACTATTTCTTCAGCATCCTAGCGGTCGTATTGATCGGGTCGTATCTGTTGGGGACGAAATGGGCTTTGTCAGATTTTACCATACCTTTGATCCTCGTCTCGATCGTCGCAACCTTCGTCTGCTCCTTCATCGACATAGGACGGGCCACCATCAAGGCGCAGGAACGGATCCGGAAATAGACCTAGGCGTATCGAACGGTCAGACTGTAATTGCATATCCCAGATGGAGTTGGGACGGTCATTGTGGAAACGAACACGTCCCCTCCCGTGGCGTTGATAATATCCGCCCCGAACCGGTAGGAAGAATCGGCCGTGGAACATCGCCATGTGGCGATGTATTGCGGTTGGAGCATTCCGATGAGCAGTGCATCGATCTCGGCGTGGATACGTTCGGGTAACGGCTTCTTGAGGAAGAGAAGGGTGGCGATCGCGTCGGATACCGACATGAGCCGCTCGGAGCTTTCTGACCAAGAACGCAACGTCGTTCCGAGCAGTACTCGGTGACATTTTTGCACGTAGGACTGGGCGTTCCCGTCGATGTCATGACCGGGATAGAAAGCAACCAGCACCGTGACCGATACGACCGACATGACGGAAAGGAACATCAGGGCATCGAAGAGCGCGGCCATGCCGGAACGATTTCTCCTCGAGGCGTTCAAAGCCACACGATCACCGTCACCCTCGCCGCATGCGTGGTCCGGTCCGCCATCGATAGTAGTACCGGGACCGTCTCCGATCGAGTATCGTTCCCCGATGACATTTCTCCGGTCCTGAGGATGGCAATTGAAGTAGTGCCAGCGGTCACGTCCTGCAACGCGATGCAAAAACCTCTGACCGATGTGCCGCAGTGGAATAATGACGTGTTCAGCATGAAAAGGGACGAGTTCTGTAGCACCTCGGCCTCGAAGAACGGCCGACCCAGCGAAAAGAACTGGTCAGAGACGGAACGGCACCCCTCCTGCAACAGAGCGCTGCTAGAATCACGGAGGAGACCGATCCCGACGAACGACAGCGAGGTTGTCACCAGCATGACGCCGCAGATGACCACCATCATCGCCAGGACCGATTCCATGAACCCGCCGATCCCGGTCGAGCCGGGACGATGCCCCGTTCTGGTCCTCACGACCTGCTGAAGGTCACCATGCACCTAACCTGTTGCCGCTACAATCAGCATACCGCTCAGGGTACGCCGTTCTGGTAATGGGCGGAGGTGATCGGCCCGCACTTCTTCTTCAGGACCGCCTTGGAGTCCAGATCCCTTTCGTAGAACACCTTGGCGGCCAGCTCGGCCAGGTCCGGGTGTCTACGGCGCAGGTCCAGGGAGAACGAATCGATGCCCATGTCCTCCAGTTCCCGCAGGAAGTCCAGCAGGAAGAGGTCCGATGAATTGGTTATGTGGGCATAGCCCTGGGTGTCACGATACACCTGGAAGCGCTTGCCCAGGTGGTCCTCCAACCATCCCTCCTTGAGCGAGGGGTCCTTGGTGATCATCAGTTCCACCCTGCCGAAGGCCAGCACCTCGAGCCTGCCGTCGTAGTGCTGTACCGTCTCAAAGATGTCGTCATGGGAAAGCTCGACCGACATGGTCTGCTGGAAGAGCCGCGGTATCGTGAGCGAGTTGAAGAAGTTCATCGAATGATGGCCGTACAACCGCCGGTCGCTGTACTGGTGCGCCTGGCCGACGTTGCACACCATGACCGATGGGTCATCGATCCTGTCCTCGTCGATGGATACGCGCGGCATGATCGGGACGAACTCCTTGCCGGCATCTGCGCAAAGCGCCCGCGCCTCGTCCGTCTGCTTGTTCCGTTCGAAATAGACCCGGTCCGAGAAGGGCAGGACCTTCTCCAGCACCTTGATGCTCGAGGCGTAGACGGACATCTCCGCCTGCCTCGACTGTCGCCGGTGCCTTGCCGAACGGAGCTGGACCGGACGCCTGTTCGCGGTCAGTTCAGGGAACTGCATGGTGTCGATCATCTTGCGCATGGAGTCGAACTCCCGGTCCTTGGTCTTGTAGACCATGAACTCGCCCACCTCCATCTTGAAAGGTGAGCGCAGGTACACCGTCCCGTCCCGGGTGCTGCTCTGCTCCTTGACCTCGAAACCAGCCAGCTTCTCTCCGCCCTGGTACATCGTGATGCCGTCCCCGGGCAGGAGCTTGTCCGTCTTGATCGCCAACCGGGTGCCATCCGAGATGCCCTTGCCCAGCGGCAGTCCGCGGGAATCGGCGTACTCGCGCGACATGACGTTCGTGTCCATCAGGTAGCCGCGGGAGAATCCCCGGTTGAAGACCGTCTCTAGCAGCTCGCGTTCCCGCGGCGTTATTAGCTCACGGTCACCGGCCTGGGCCCGCTTGATGGCATTCTTGTAGACCTTGGTGGCGACGTAGACGTAGAGCGGGTTCCTCATGCGGCCCTCGATCTTCAGCGATTTGACCCCCAGGCGCAGCAGTTCCGGTATCGCCTCGATGCCGAACGTGTCCGCCGTGGAAAGCATATATGCGTGCTCATCGCCGATCTCGTATTCCTTGCGGCACGGTTGGGCGCACAGTCCGCGGTTGCCGCTTCTGCCTCCCAGCATGCTGGAGAACAGGCATTGGCCCGAATAGCAGTAACAGAGGGCGCCGTGGACGAACACTTCCAGCCCGACCTTACTGCCCTCCTTGATCTTCCTTATCTGAGCAAGTGACAGCTCACGAGCTAGTATGACCCGCTCTATGCCCTCTTCCTGGGCCCAGAGAACGCCTTCCAGCGAATCGATCCCCATCTGGGTCGAGGCGTGCACCGGCATCTTGATGCTGTCCTTGATGAGCCGGAGAAGGCCCCGGTCAGCAACGATGACCGCGTCCGCGTTGATGGAACGGAGCATGTCGATATAACCGGCGGCCGTTTCCAGCTCGGTCTCCTTGATCAACGTGTTGACGGTGACGTACACCTTGACGTGGTGGTCATGTGCGAGCTTTATCGCTGAGCGCATCTCCCCATCGTCAAAATTCTCGGCCAGTCGCCGGGCGCCAAAGTCCTTCCCGCCCAGGTAGACCGCGTCCGCTCCTCCGATGATGGCCGCCTTCAGGGCGTCCTTGTAACCTACCGGCGCTAACAGCTCCACGTCAACAGCTATGCGCTTCATGACTTAAAGGCACTGCAGAATCGCCGTCGGCGCTAGCCCGCGTTATGGTTGCATTGCGGTCATGAGTTAGGTCGGAAACGGATAACAATCCGCGTCAAAATTAATCGATAGGATGATATCTGATAGATCAGGGATTATCGTTCTTGATCAAAATCCGGAAAATTTCAATCACATTCAATCCTTGATCGTCAGACCCCAAAGAATTGATAGCCTGCCCAAACATTAACTATTAAATTGCATTAACAGGCCAGAGGGGTATGTTTGAGCCGGGAATTTGAATCTTACAATGTAGGACGGAATCTGTTCTTGAGCAAATTCTGTTTGGAGTCTGGTCTTGATGATTCGATAGGGACATTCTTTGAAGAAATCTCAAAATCCCTTACCCATCTGGACATTCATATTGAGTCTTCCAACTTAACCGACGCAGAAAATATCGATGAATTCCTATTCCAAAGACTGAATGAGAAAGAAGTCGCATTGCTAAGTTTGGGCGTCGCCGTGGGAATGATTCTATCAGTTCTTTTGTCCTTGAGCAGGGAAGACGACTCGATACCTCCCGCAACACAGGGCAAAATGTTAGGGACAATTAACCTTGCTTTGCAACGAATCCATATTGTTATGTCTGAGCTTGGAATTATGGAAATCGCAGGGCCATTGGTCGAGCATTTCCAACCTTTGTTAAATGACTTTGACGAGCTAACGGCAGTCAAGGGACCGTTGTTATCGGATGTTCAGGTTTTTGAAAGTCGGCTCAAGATGCAATTTGAAGGCTGAAACATTCTCTTTCAACATGAAAGGTGAATGCTAGCACGAGACAATTGATCGACGAATTAGCTCTGAGCATGTCCCTATTCCTTTTCACATTGGTTTCGACGTAGCTTACAATTACATGTAACCGGGATAACCCCGGAGCCCCGTCCCAATCCTCAGATATAATGAGCGCAAAGCGAGTTTTGGTGGCAAAGAGGCCAGCAGTCCAGTCATTGGAGCCGAAGAGGTCCGGATGCAATAGCACACGGTCCGAGGATAGCCTGCTGTTCGATTGCCGCGGCTGCGCCCAGGGCAAGGACCTGAACGACGGAGTTTGTCTGAAACGGGTGATCTCCGCGCTTGCCGAACAGCCCGACGTGAAAGAGGTCGTACTATCCGGTGACTGGGAATCGCTCTACCGGGACGGATGCGTTCGGGTGCTGAACGGTTACGCCGAACTGGTACGGGCTTGCCGTACCAGTAATGTCATAGGTTCGTCCGAAGAGCAGTGTGCGTCATGCCCCCACGAACCGAGGAAGCTGCTCACCGCCATCTCCGAACGGTTACCAATGCCATGGGATGACCTCCGCCGACGTGCGGTTGCGATCAAAGGTCGCCCGGGGTGCTACTCCTGCATCGCCTCGACCGGTTCGATCATCACCCGCCTGGATGCCTTGGCCAAGGAGATCGACCGGACCGTGGCCAAGGAGGCCTTCCGCATCGTGGGGGTCCCGCAGTGATACCCCGGATCATCACAGACCAGAACGCACCGGTTCGATCGAACGAAGTTCCCCGGGGGTTCCACCAACTGATCAACCGTGACCGCATGAAGCGCCCTCGTTTTTCACAATGCTGGACATTCCCTTCGCTGACGAACGGGTCCGTGGTCGCCGATGCCTATTCTATTTCTGATTCACAGGTGCAGATACTCACGAAGGGGACCCAGACGTTCTATCACGTCACACCCTGGGAGTACAACATCCCCAGGGGTTGGTCGCTCGCCGTGCAAGAGACCATCGACCAGGTGGCCAACTGCCCGCCGGCGGATGTCTCCCTTTCATACGAAGAATTACGTCGCTATGTGAAGGAGGTGGCGGAACGTTCGATACGGCAGATCGCGCAACGCGACCGGGCCGATCTAGGTTCTGACGAAAAGGAGCGGACGTCGGTCATCGAGAAGTTGGCCAACGTTACCGCCCGCTATACCATCGGGCTTGGTCTGTTCGAAGTACTTCTTGGTGATGACCGGATAGAGGACATCTATGTCGACGCTCCAAGCCAGGACAACCCGGTACACGTCACCGTTGGCGGTATCAAGGGGAGCGGGACGGTGGTGCGCTGCCGGACAAACATCGTTGCCTCGAGCAACGAGATGGAAGGTATGGTCTCACGTTTCCGGCAGTACAGCCGGAAGCCGTTCTCCGAGGCGTTCCCGGTCCTGGAGACCGATGTGGTCGGGTTCGACGCACGCGCCACTTTCATCGGTAAGCCCCTCTCCCCCAACGGGACCGCTCTGGCCCTTAGGCGCCATTCTCGTAGCGTCTGGACATTGCCCCGGTTCATGTTCAACAATACCATTGATGCGATGACCGCCGGACTGATCTCATTCCTCATCGACGGTCGCAGCACGATCCTGTTCTGCGGGCCCCGGGGCTCTGGCAAATCTTCGCTGCTCTCCGCTTCATTGTTCGAGTTCCCGGTCAGCCAAAGGATACTGACCATCGAGGACACCATGGAGCTGCCTTGCCGCCAGATGCAGCACCTCGGCTACAAGGTGCAATCCTTGCTGGTGGAGAACCGCAAGGGACAGGACCATGAGGACCGAACGGACCAGGCGTTGCGCGTCTCATTGCGTCTGGGCGAGTCGGCGATCATCCTCGGCGAGGTTCGGGGCAAGGAGGCGATGACGCTCTACGAGAGCATGCGCACTGGTAAGGCCGGTTCATCCGTGCTCGGAACGATCCACGGTGACTCAGCCCGATCCGTGTTCGAACGCGTCGTTCATGACCTGGGCATATCAGGCGAGGCGTTCAGTGCCACCGACATGGTCATCACCCTCGGTCTCAACCGGATCGCCGGCAGCCAGCGGCAGGAAAGGAAGGTGGTGGAAGTGGCGGAGTGTGCCCGGAGCCGAGGTGTGGGCGAGTTCGATCGGCTGGTGGTCTACGACAATGCCGCGGGCATCCCGGTATTTGACCGTTCCTTCCGGTCCGAATGCATTGCCCGCATCGCTGCCTCATGGAACATAAGCTATGACGAGGCGGTCCTGAACATCGAGACCCGGGCCCGCATGAGGCAGTCGCTTGTGGACGCAGCCAAGATCGGAAAGATGGAATGCCTGGGAGCGGAGTGGACCTGCAAGTGCAATGAGTTCTTCTGGGAGCGTGTCGACTCGAAGGAACGTGACTACGACGTTATCGCCAACGATTTTGCCCTGCTGATCTCCAGAGGCATGTAAGATGCTCTCCTTCATCCGCGCCGACCGGAACGTGCCAAAGTGGTTCGCCTCCGCGTTCAAAACGAGACGGATCCCAGCACAGCTGGAATGGATGGGGAGACACCAGGTGACCGAAAAGTCGCTCATATCCCAAGCCTATTCGACTTTCTTGATTACCGCTTTGGTAGGGGCGATGGTCCTGGCGATGGGCGTCCTGATCATAGGAATAGCGGCCTTCACTTACCTCCTGGTGCCGCTGCTATTGACGCTGTTGATCGTTCCATCCTTGGTCCTAGGCTCACCCGCCTCGGGCGCCCGGAGGGAGGAGCTGGACATACTCCGCGAATCGCCCACCGTGATCGGTGCGATGTCCATGAGCATGCAGCTGCAACCGTCGCTGGACCGGGCCGTGGCATTCGCCTCACAGTGCGGTGACGGTTCGCTCAACCTGCGCTTGAGGACGCTGCTATGGCAGGTGCTAACCCGGGTGCGTTACGATCTCCCAACGTCAATGATGGAATTCGCCTCTACCCTCGGCGAGGAGAACGAGAGCCTGCGCCAGTCGATCCATCTTTTCATTTCCGCCACGCACGAGTCCACCAGGGAGGGCATGGACCGCCTGCTTGACAAGGCGAATTCATTGGTCATTGAAGGGGTCAAGGACCGGGTCGAACGCTACGTGTCATCGCTCGCGCTACCCACCATGGTGTTC
>Ga0182021_10001837_pt1 | contig 24697 bp, 21 predicted proteins | sample 612E3MmetaG_FD_120493 | JGI IMG/M metagenome (GOLD analysis project Ga0182021, IMG submission 120493) | Permafrost microbial communities from Stordalen Mire, Sweden - 612E3M metaG (Illumina Assembly) | ecosystem: Environmental > Terrestrial > Soil > Wetlands > Permafrost | place: Sweden... | reverse complement strand
AGGCAAGCCAAAGCACCATAATTTGTCCGATCGTGAATTTGAAGTGCTGCGGAGACTTGCAGCAGGAAAAAGTTCCAAAGAAATTGCCGGAGAATATAAGGTTTCTATTAATACAATCAACACGTACCGTAAACGTGTCTTGACGAAGCTTCGTGCAAAGTCAAATATCGATCTTGTGAAATATGCTTATAAGTATAAAATTATTGAATAGACACACCAACATCACACCGGTATTCTCTTCATAGTTATAAATCAGATGAACGCCTTATCCGCTGAACGTATTTGCACACCTGTCCGCAATCTTTTAAATGGAAACCCAGCATCGGCTTTATAAACTTCTGACGTATGGAGAATGCCTTCCGGTATATTACTGTGCGCGGTGTACAAGCGTAGTCGAAGCTTGTGCAGTCGGCATGATAATTAACTCGGCAATTTGTACATGCGGCGGACGCGTCGCGGCAAACAAGACTGCATCTGCAATATCGTCGGGAGTCAGCGGCGTCATGTTCTGATATGTTGTTTTTGCACGCTCCTTGTCGCCGTGGAAGCGCACTTCGCTGAATTCTGTTTCCACTAATCCGGGGTCAATAGTGCAAACCCGGATTGGCATATCAACGACATCCATCCGCATTCCTTTCGTGATCGCATCGACAGCATGCTTGCTGGCACAGTACACATTTCCGCCGGGGTACACTTCGTGTCCGGCAATAGAACCAATATTGATGACCGTACCTTTCTTGCGCTCTACCATGCCGGGAAGCACAGTACGGCTGACGTACAGCAGCCCCTTCACATTCGTGTCAATCATTTCCTCCCAGTCTTCAATATCTCCTTCATAGAGTTTATTCAGTCCGCGGCTGAGACCCGCATTGTTGACGAGAATATCTATTTGCCGCCATTCATCAGGAAGTTTTTTATAGAACTTCGTTACGGCACCGTTATCCCGTACATCTAATTCGCAGATAATTGTTTCGGTATGAAATTGCTTTTTCAGTTCTGCCGCGAGTTTTTCCAGCCGATTTTTGCGGCGGGCAGCAAGAATAAGTTTTGCACCGGCTTCAGCAAACACGCGTGCACAAGAACGTCCGATGCCGCTGCTGGCGCCTGTGATAAAAACGATGGTGTGAGCAAGTGATTTCATTGTTTCTCCATAGAGTGTCATTTCTAAGGAAAATGTAGCATATTTTTTCCAGGGACTCAATGAAGCAGAAGAACGAACACTTTTCACTGCTGCTCGTACGAAAGGTGTCTGACTTCATTTCTCTGTCCCCCATGACGTTATGCAAATAATTTATAGTGGAACTATCGAATTTATCATACGTCATATTTGTGTAATTTATAGGGGAATGAAGAAACTATCACAGTGAAAGATGGAAGAATGATGAACACATCAATTTTGAAACAGCAAACGTACCGGGTCATATCATTTCTCATGATATCGGTGATCTCGCTCCTATTCATCCTGCTGAATGGCTGCAGCGGCGGTCTTAAACTTACAAGTGACTGGCAGCAGCGTGAAATAAAAATTGATGGCAGCGATTCACCATGGCAGCGCGGATTATATTACGATAAGGAATCCGATTTTGTGTATGGTGTGCGGAACGATGAAATATATATGTACGTATTTCTGAAAACTCAAAACCGATCCACGCAAATGCAAATTATGAGACAGGGATTAACCGTTTGGTTTGATCGAGAGGACGGAAAAAATCAGACATTTGGTATCCAGTATCCATTGAGCAGGAAAGAACAACGCACCGGATTTGATCCCGATACCAATGAAGAAAAACTTCACCCATTTCTTGATCAGGAATTTCCGGAATTGGAAATACTCGGACCTAAGAAAGAAGATGTTCAACGGTTCTCCGCGCTCGAAGCACCGGGCATTCGTGTAAAACTTGGCCGAACACGGGAGACACTCATCTATGAATTGCGAGTACCATTAAGTAAAACCGCCGAGCAGCCGTTTGCAATTGAACCGGCATCATCAAACCGTATCGGAATTGAATTTGAAACGGGTGAGTTTCAACCGGGGCAAGCGAAAGCCGGCATGCGCGCCGGAGGGGAACGTGATCGCAGTGAAGGAATGGGCGAAGATAATCCTGCAGAAGGAGGCGGCATGAGCGGCGGCAGAAGACCACGCGGCGGCAATCAAGGCGGTCATTTGGGTGGCATGGATAAAACGAAACGAATGGAATTATGGCTGTCCGTTCAATTAGCTCATCCTGTATCTCAATAAGAAGAAGGAAGAATAGAGAACACGGCTTACATCCTTGAGCTCGCATGAAGTCTTCCTGAACGAAAGACTCAACTTGCAAATCTTCCTTCTTCTCGCTAAGTTTCGGCCAAAGAATACGCGGCTCGTCTTATGCGAAAAACAAAGGTTATTACTATCCTAACATCTTACTTTCTGCTTTTATGTACTGTTTGCCAATCACAAGATGAACACATTGACCGTCAGCCCGCTGTTGCAGGATCATTCTATCCTGCTCATCAGGAAGAACTCAATGCAGCACTGAAGCAGTATTTTAAAGATGCTGTCCCCTCTAAAAACATTCAGAATGTTATTGCAATCATCTCTCCGCATGCAGGATATGTTTATTCCGGAGAAGTTGCAGCATCAGCGTTTAACCAGATTGATCCTGCGAAAGTCTACGAGAACATCTTCATTCTCGGCTCAAGCCACTATATCGCTTTTGAAGGAGCGTCGGTTTATTCGCATGGCAATTTTATATCGCCGCTTGGCACGGTGCAGGTGAATACTGAACTTGCCGGTCAGCTGCTGAAGAATAACAGTGTCTTCTCCGATCGGACTGATGCGCATGCCCGGGAGCATAGTTTGGAAGTGCAGCTTCCTTTTCTTCAATATCGATTAAAGAAGGATTTCAAAATTGTTCCCATTATTCTTGGAACTCAATCTCCTGAAACCTGCCAGCGTATAGCAGAGGCATTGCGGCCGTATTTGAACAAGAAGAATCTATTTGTCATCAGCAGCGATTTCTCGCACTATCCATCGTACATGGATGCAAAGAACATTGATAAAGCAACCGCCGATGCGATTCTCACGAACTCACCCAAAAATTTATTACGCTCAATGGCAAAGTTCGAACAGAAGGGAATTTCTCATCTTGCGATATGTCTCTGCGGCTGGACAAGTGTTTTAACTCTGCTGTACATGACGGAAGGAAATGCAGATGTAGTGTTTAATCATATTCTCTATAAAAACTCCGGTGATGTGGAATATGGCGATAAAAATCGTGTCGTTGGGTATAATGCGATTGCCATTGCGTTGAATGAGAAAAAAGAACCAGTCGAATTTAAACTTTCTGATAAAGATAAGAAAGACCTGCTTGCGATTGCACGTAACACAGTGAAGTATTTTGTGAAGAATCACACGAAACCGGAAATAGACGAGAAGAATTTGTCTCCTATTTTAAAAACAAACTGTGGTGCATTTGTTACTCTGAAAAAGCATGGCGATTTACGCGGATGTATTGGACGCTTCGATGCAAGCGAGCCGCTTTACAAAGTTGTGCAGGAGATGGCAATAGCATCGTCGACACAGGATACTCGCTTTTTACCTGTTGAATCGAACGAAATTCCGGAGCTTGAAATCGAAATCTCAGTGCTCACGCCGATGCGGCGCATCAGTTCTATCGATGAATTTGAACTGGGCAAACACGGCATTTATATGAGAAAAGGATACCGTTCCGGAACATTCCTGCCGCAGGTGGCAGCAGAAACCGGCTGGACAAAGGAAGAATTTCTGGGTCACTGTGCTCAGGACAAAGCAGGCCTTGGCTGGAATGGCTGGAAGGATGCCGAGTTGTTCGTGTATGAAGCGCTGGTATTTGGGGAAGAGAAATAGCAGTGAATATGGAAACAACAAAACAAACTAAAATTTCCAAACGTGAATTTCTTCGCCGGTGCGCATTCTGTACCGGTGGACTTGCCATCGGTGCATACAGTACAGATTGGTTTTCTCTTCCTTCGAATAACGACTTAGGGAAGTTCAGCAAGGAAGCACTCTTCTACACAAAAACCACTGATGGGTTGCAATGCGAAAAATGTCCCCAAGGATGTTTATTGTTAAACGACGGCGATGTTGGTTTTTGCCGCAATCGTGTTGCGAACAACGGAAAAATTTATACCATTGCTTACGGAAATCCATGCGCTGTGCATATAGATCCGGTGGAGAAGAAACCATTCTTCCATTTTCTACCGGCGACGCATGCCTTTTCCATCGCTGCCGCAGGATGCAACTTCCGTTGTCTCAATTGTCAGAACTGGCAGATCTCACAAGTGAGTCCGAAAGAATCTGATAATGCCGACTTCATGCCGGAAGAAATTGTCAAGGCATGCATCAATGCCGGTTCTGAATCCATTGCATATACGTACTCCGAGCCGACAACATTTTATGAATATGCCTATGATACAGCAAAAATAGCACGCAATAAAAAGATCCGTAATTTGTGGAAGTCGAATGGATACATTAATGAAAAACCTTTGCGGCAATTATGCAAGGTGCTGGATGCGGCAAATATTGATTTGAAAATTTTTGATGAGGAAGCTTATAAAAAGCTCAGCGCCGGTACGCTTGCACCGGTGCTCAGAACGTTGAACGTCCTGCGCGATGAAGGTGTCTGGCTGGAGATCACAAATCTTGTCATCCCCACGTGGACAGACAACTTCGATATCATCAAACGAATGTGTGAGTGGCTGTGCGCCAACGGCTTGTCAGATGCGCCGTTGCACTTCAGCCGGTTCACACCGCTTTACAAACTCAGCCAGCTTCCATCTACACCACCTGCAATATTAGAAAAAGCATACGAGATTGCAATGAAGTCCGGAATGCAATATATTTATGTAGGAAATGTTGCCGGCCATTGGGCGGAAAACACCCGCTGCTACAAATGCAAGAAGATTATCGTGGAGCGAAGCGCGTTTACCATTCTTGCCAATCACATTGTAAAAGGGAAGTGTAATTTCTGCGGAGAAAAAATCCCCGGGGTCTGGAGTTAATCAGGTTTTTTTATATCTTTCATATATGTCAACCTCCCAAGTTGCAAAGGAATATACAGGTTGTTCTCTTAGCGTACCTTGGCGTTCTTAGCGGTTAATATTTCTTTGAAGAAAGGATTTGCAAATGGCAACACCTGAATTAGTTTTTTTTGACGGCAAAATAGTTCCATACAAGGATGCGAAAGTCGGCGTGTTAACGCACGGATTAAATTACGGTACAGGTATATTCGGCGGCATTCGCGGCTATTGGAATGACCAAGAAAAACAAATGTTTGTCTTCCGTCCGCTTGATCATTATAAGCGCTTTCTCGATTCCAGCAAGCTGTTGAGGATGGAGCTTCCATATACAAAAGAAAGTTTAACAGAAGCGACATTAGAGTTGATCCGAAAACAAAATTTCCGCGAGAATATTTATATCCGTCCGTTGGCATTTTATGGCGACGAAATTATCGGTGTTCGTTTGCACAACTTAACACCGCGTTTGGCAATTGCGGCTGTCCCCTTTGGAAAATACATAGAGCAGGAAGAGGGTGCGCACGTAACAATTTCCTCTTGGTGGCGTGTTGAGGATAATATGATTCCGGCACGGGGGAAAATAGTCGGCGCATATGTTAATTCCGCGCTTTCAAAAACGGATGCGCAGCTTTCAGGTTTTGACGAGGCAATTGTTCTTAGCCAGAATGGCCACGTTTCCGAAGGATCCGCCGAAAATATCTTTATGGTAAAGAATGGCGTATTCATAACGCCGCCGGTGACGGAAAATATTTTGGAAGGCATTGTGCGCCGTACATTTATAAAGTTGATACAGGACGAACTGGGAATGGAGGTGCAGGAACGTTCTATTGACCGCACGGAATTATTCCTTGCGGATGAACTCTTTTTTGGCGGTACCGGTGTTCAATTGGTCTCTATCACAAAAATCGATCACCGCCTCATTGCTGACGGAAAGATGGGACCGCTCACACTGAAGTTACGCGATATCTTTTTTGATGTCGTGTTTGGCAGAACAGCAAAGTACCGCAACTGGTGTATGCCGGTGTATTAGAAGGTGAAATGGCATTGTCTGGCAAAATGGCTCGGAAGCCCGGGAGTATACCACTCATCGGGCTTTTGTTTTCAAGTATAGATCAAAAGTATTTACTCTCAAAACACGTAGCACTGTTTTATATCGGCTTCGGTTCAATCCTCTCGCAAATTCTTCTTGTTCGGGAATTTCTTGCCAACTTCTACGGCAATGAATTGAGCATCGGAATCATCTTTGCGTGTTGGCTGGTGTGGATCGGTCTCGGCAGTGCATTTGGAAATATTGTGGTAAGGCATAACAAAAATGTGTCCCGCCTCATTCCTGTTATTATTGTCGCAGCACCTATTGTAACGTTTGCGCAAGTCCTGGCTGTGAAATTTGTTCGGGTATTTCTCCATATCACTACAGGAGAATTTCTTTCAATACTGGATCTGCTTGGATCTTCATTTGTGATTCTTAGCCTCGGCTGTCTCTTGTGGGGACTGCTTTTCACTCTTGGCGCGAAATCATTGATGTCGGAAAAAGACGATCTCTGGTTTGGTGTGAATCAAGCATATGCACTTGAATCGTTTGGGAGTGTCGCGGGCGGTTTATTGTTTTCGTTCGTTTTTGCAACATGGTTTTCCACACTTCAGATTGTCCTTCTCATTACTATCATTGCCGTAGGTATAGTGCTGTGGATGGTGTCTTCCGCAAAGAAATTGTTGTTGACGCTTTCCATAGTCGGCATGGCCATATTGTTCGCGATTTTACTTCAGCCCATCCACATACTCGAATATAAGATCAATGCAAATCAGTGGTCATGTATAAACGAGAAGTTGAATTTCGTTCGTTCACTTGATACAAAGTATCAGAATCTATCTCTCCTGTATCTGGAAAGCCAGTATACGGTATATGCAAACGGCCGGCCTGCATATAATATCCCCAATGTGTACGACGCTGAAGTATTTACGCATTCAATAATGATTCATCGGACCGACGCAAAACGCGTACTTATTTTGGGTGGAGGCTTCAATGGTGTGTTGAAGGAAGTATTAAAATATCCAGTCCAAGAGGTGGAATATGTTGAGATCGATCCTGCTCTTCTTCCATTCGTTGAACCGGTTGCAAATATTCAAGACCGGCAGGCACTCCACGATTCAAGAGTGCATGTTGTTTTTATGGATGGAAGAGATTTTTTGCGCCGTACAATCCATTTTTTCGATGTTATTTTAATGAACATTGGTGAACCGTCGACAGCAAGTCTGAATCGATTCTACACAGTAGAATTTTTTAAGCAATGTTATCAATCTCTGAACGGCAATGGTATTTTCGCTTTTTCATTTCCATCGTCCGCCGAATATCTTGCGGATGAATTAAAAGACTTGAATGTTTCTCTCTATCAAACATTGAGATGCGTCTTCTCAAACACATTGATCATTCCGGGGACGCATGCAGTACTTATCGGAACAACAAGCGCGCTGCCGCTGCTATCACAGCCGGATTCTCTTGCTCGCCGCTACGCCGCCACAGGCATTTCTGCTGAGTATTTTACTCAATATACGTTTGACGAATTGATGCCTCAGGACCAAGTCAAGTTTATTACAACTACGCTGGAGACCGCAAAGAATATTCGAATGAATACAGACAACAATCCGGTGACATATTATTTTGATCTGTTGCTTTGGAATAAATTCCTGCAGGAAAACAACCTGTTCTTTTCATTCTTGACGCGCTTTTGGATTTTTGCTGCCGGGATCCTTGCTTCTGGACTGGCGTTTTTGTTTGTTCTTTTGCAGCGGAGACGACCAGAAAAACAAAAACAAACTGCTCTTGCCCTCATCATTTCTATTTGCGGAATGATTGGCATGGCATTGAATCTTCTGTTCTTGTTAAACTTTCAGGAAGCGTTCGGCTCAATTTACGAAATGGTCGGTGCAATGATCGCTGCAAACATGCTTGGTCTGGCATTGGGCGCCTTGGCCGCTTCGCGGCTACTCGGGAAATACAAACAAAAAACCATCTTGCTCACTGTGCTGACAGCACTCGTCGGTCTTGTGTTTCTCCTGCCAGAACTCTTGAACATCTTATTGTTTGTACACTTCATTCCTGCCACACTCAGTATTACCCTCTTCAGCGGGGGATTGATCGGAATGCTCTTTGGACTTGTCAATCGATTTTATCTTAATCATTCATCACAGATAGGAAGTGTTTACGCCTTTGACGTACTCGGCTCGTCTATCGGCGCATTGACGACTTGCTCCATGCTGCTGCCGGTGTTGGGAATTCAAGGTGTGGTATATTTCCTATCTCTGTTGTTCGTTCCTGCTGTCCTTGCAATCTTCATACTTCGCAAGTAGCTTAGCAACAATCTCTCTGTAGAAATTCTCTCAGCGGCGCGAGCTAATCCGCATTGAACGTAAGCGATAATATTAATCGAAAGGTTGTTCCTGCTTTTTAGTGCAACAAAGGCAGCAATCGTTTATCAAATTGCGGTAAAGTTCCATCGCGAAGGCAGGCTTGCATGTATGTTGAAATAAACGAACTGCTTCCAGATAATAATGTAGCTGTCAGCGCCGGCCTGCCAAGATGTGCGTCGATCTCATACGCCATTCGCATACCAGCCGTGGCGCCATAGTTGCCTTCAAATGAACCGGAAAGGTTGGCATTCATCATCAATTCCTGCGCGCGCGCGCGTGTTAAATTCGGTGAAGACATTTCTAAGAGAACATTGTTGAGTACCGCTACTGATTGTGCGGTAACATCAAACCAATGCCGGGAGGGAGTGCCATTCCCGAGATGAGTTTGCATAGAAAGATAGTATGCTACTCCCTCGTTTTGCACAATCTCCAATAATTGTTCGGCACTGTTTGTTGCTTTGATGGATTTCGGCAAAGAATTCTTTAACACTGAGAATGCTGCATGAAAACATTCATGCGCGGTTGTGCTCAGTACTTCAATAAACTGAGCCTCCACATTGGACGGTCCTTCAATGATGCGAGCTAGATTGACGACGATGATAGGTTCACCTTGTTCTTCACTCACAAAAGTTGGAACATCATAATTCCAAACGACATGCCGCACAAAGGCAGAAGCACGTTCGTTTCCTATCACAACAAAGTACACGGAAAACCTTGTAGAAATTTTTGCTTGATCAGGAAAAAATGAAGCAATCGTTGCAACGATCCGGCGATCCAATTGGCGGTGTTTGATTTCTAGAAGAAGCTTTCGAATTTCAGGAATATGATTTTTTGCGGGTAAAAAGCCATAGACATCACTTTCAAATCTTGTATTATTCCGTGCCAGTTCGAGTTGCTCGCGGAAGTCGTCGTCGCTTTTTTCGGTGCGCGCCAGCATGACGCTTGTTACGGCGGCGAGCTGATTGCCGCGAAGTTCTGCAATATATTTTGTATCTCCAACACGGTGATCAAAATAATCTAACGTTTGCTCAGCCGCACTATAATCAACCCCGAGCGAGAAGTCAAAGTTCGGATTCGTTTGTGAATACAGAGTGAGCGGTCGGATAAAAATCAATGCAACTAAATAAATTGCGGACTTTGAAGAGCACATAGAATTGAGCCTCTAAAAACATTGTCTAAAAGATACGAGGAAAGGATAAGCATGTCAATTCTCTGCTCATCGTAGAGATCAAAACTTACGACTGCATACATAAAGTACATCATTGACAGGAACAGCCGAAGAATTACGAGAAGTACTCCTAACAGTGATGCCCAAAAAAAAGGAGCAACAAACAGAACACATCATGAGAATGTAAAAAACCATTACCCTATAATTTAGTACTATCTCTTGCTACCATTTTTTATCGAATAATCTTGAAGTTAAAGTTAGGAGTTTGATATTTTCCCATCAGAAGTATCCAAATTGGAAGCAGCATCTCTGTTGCCCTGGCCGTGGTAATATCGCCAAGATCAATGACAGATTTCCATTCGAACCAATCTTTTAAAATCTCTTCTACCTTTGCTTTTGCACCGGCATCATTCCCGCTGATAAAGATAACATGATCTCCATTGGCTACAAGTTGAGGATTTACCATCAGATTGCAATTCATCGTATTAAGTGTTTTTACGACTTTTACATCTGGAAACGCTCGTTGTATTTGCTCTCCGAGGGAATCTGTATTGCAAACGGCAAGCGAGGGAGGCATGCCCTTGGAGAAATCGAGAGCATTAGCAATATCAACAAGAATTTTGTTTTTGAGGTTATGTGCGCCGGCTTGATTCAACGCTTCTATTGAAGCGACGCCGTGCGTACAGTTAAATACAATTTCACCAAATGCAGCAGCTTCAGTGAAAGTCCCCTGCGAGGCATGAATTCCGTTCTTCTGTGCCCAGGCAATTGCCTTCTCATTCGTCGCTGTACGCGATCCCATTTTTACATCATGGCCGAGTTGAATAAGTTTGGTCCCAATGGTATTGCCGACCATTCCTGTTCCGAGAATGCCGATTTTCATTTTCCTTCTCCTTATTGTGTAATAATAATATATGCTCAAATGTTTATATTCAAACACCTGTTTGACTCAGTAAGGTTCCACGGGTATCAGATTTTGGAAATGCTTCGGTCGGATGAAAATACTCGGAGTTATTTAAAAAACCGTTGAGTTGCTACGAAGGCAGCTTGACTATCGGCTATTTTAATACAAAGTCCACATCCATCATTTGGTAATGCGAACTTTTCATGCCGAGTTCCTCGTATGTATGACGGGCACGATTGTTCGATTGGTCAACGTAAAGACGCAGACCGCAAACATCACCGCGTTTTCGAGCAATTGATTCTACATGGTGATACAGGGAACGGAAGATTCCTTGTTTACGATACGCCGGATGAACAAACACGCTCTGAATCCACCAAAACGTGGCATTGCGCCAGTCGCTCCACTCGTATGTAATCATCAACTGACCGACAACCTTGCCGTCGGTTTCTGCGAGAAAGTAAATGCCTTTCGATGAATCGGCGAGAATAGCCTCCGTGCCTTTTCGCAGGCGTTCGCGGTCTAGTTCAAGGTTCTCGGTCTCCTTCGCCATGGATGCATTGAAATCAGCGATAATAACGGCATCGGAAACTGCAGCTTGTCGGGTAATGATATTCATAGAAATCTTTCGGTTCATGTATTCAGAAGAATTTTTTAATTGAACAGAAAAAAGAATGTGATGCGCGGAACGACATCAGCACTTTTTGTTCGTCCGACAGGACTTTTATCTGCGAACATGTTGATCCATATGTTCGGCATGAAATGGACGTTATTGATAGGCATGTAATCCAAACCGAAGGAGATAAAAAATTCATAAAACCTCGCGAGAGAAGAAAACCGGTTAGGATCATAACGATCGATACGTCCGTACACTTTCCACTGATCGAATAAACGGTACCAAGAAAACACAGAAATGCCAAACGGAGCGAAATCCGTAAAAAGTGTGTCTTGTTTCTTCTGGACTTGCTCGAGAATTTCCATGCCGATCATGAACGATGGTTCTTGATAGGAGAGAAATGCTTTCCAGGTTGTGCGATCCCTTTGCTGTGCGTTTGATTCGTAATCCACGTATGCTTCTACGGAGAAGTTATGCAAAGGTATTCCGTTAATCATTGCATAATATTTTTTGAATTTATTGTTTTCTGGTTTTTGCGCGTTGCCGTTCCCAATCATGAGTGAGTACCCAACCGAACCTTCGGAAAACAAAGTTCCGCGCAAATGTACACCCATGTCGGTCAAACTCCCAAGTCCGCGAAAATCTGTAATCGTTTTTTCAACGGAACGATACCCCCATTGGCCTTCAACATTAATCCATGTTGGTGTCGGCACAAGTCCGATATATAAACTGGACTTGGGAATAAGATTTTTCCACTCAAGGTACGCTGTTTTCATATACAAACTCAGCCGTCCATTTAGATCAAGTGATTGTTCATTCCCTTCAAGTTGAAATCTGGTAGAAAACTCATCCGAAAAAGTGTAATCGTAGAAAAGTTGAAGACGCCGGATCTGAAAACCGGAAGAATCTTTGGGCAGAGGCTGGCTAAACTGTGATGTGCCGCCGAAAGGCTGTGAATCGCCGCCGGTTTTGTAAAAGTAATCTCCCACAATCAATCCGTGGATGTACCCGCCGGATTTTTCCTGACCGGAAGAAAAATAAAAACAACTCATGAGAGTGATGAAAAGAAAAAAAGTTCTGTGCATAACATCTCCAGCAAAATTCATCAATTGTAATGTACAGAATAATTGTATCCGGAATACATATGCCGCAAATACGAGTATGAATCAAATTCTTGTATCTCGGAAAAAGAAATCGCCTTGCGATGAACAAGGCGACTATGCTTTCATAGTTTTATCCAGCAGCCGAATTATTTTAATTTAGGCTTTTTCAAGCGGTGAAAAGATTCACGGACAAATTCTATTGCAGCCGGAATGCCTGGAATAAGAATAAGTGCCACAATAACCAGGCTAAAGTTCTGTTTTACAAATGGGACATTGCCAAAGAAATATCCGACAAGGACAAACAAGTTTACCCATAACAACGCACCTATCACGCTAAAGAGCAAAAATACGTGATATGTCATACGCCCGATACCGGCAATGAACGGTGCAAAAGTGCGAATGATTGGAAAGAATCGCGCCAGGATTACTGTAACCTTACCATGCTTATCATAAAAATTATGCGTGCGTTTAAGATGCTCTTTGTTGAAAAGCCGCGATTTCTCTTGACTGAAAAGCTTTGGACCAACCGTTCTTCCAATCCAATAGTTCGTATTATCGCCTGTAAACACAGCTGCCATCAATAATGGAATCGCATATTCCACCCGAAGAGCGTCAATCGCTGCCAAAGAACCGATAACAAAGAGAAGTGAATCACCCGGTAAAAATGGCGTTACGACCAAACCGGTTTCACAAAAAAGTATGAGAAACAGGATCGCGTAAATCCACATTCCGTACATTGCACAGAGAACGGACAAATGCCGGTCTATATGAAGAAAAAAGTCAAGAGCTTGTTGTAAGTATTCCACTGATGGTTCGCTGTTCGTAAATCAAAATTTATTTTATAGAAAGTAATTCGATTTCAAAAATGAGAGCGGCATTCGGACCGATCGTTTGACCGGCGCCGTTTTCACCATAAGCGAGATCTGCAGGAATATAGAGTTCCCATTTTGATCCTACAGGCATCAGTTGCAATGCTTCAATCCAGCCTTTAATAACTCCGCCGACAGGAAATTCTGCTGGTTTGCCGTACCTCGATGAACTGTCGAACTCTTTTCCATCAATAAGAGTGCCCCGGTAATTACATGTGACTGTTTGGCTCGCAGTCGGTTTTGGACCGCTGCCCATTTTAATAACCTTGTATTGTAAACCGCTGGGCAATGTTATCACGCCATCCTTTTTTTTGTTTGCAGCAAGGAATGCTTCACCATCGGTTTTATTCTTTCCACCTTCAACTTTTTGTTTGGCTTGCATCTTGGTCATCATTTCCTGTTGAAACGCGTTCATCGTCGCTTCCATATCTTTGTCGCTCATTGTGGTTTTTGCGTTACTGAGAGCATCCTTCAAACCTTGTGCAAGAAAATCCTGATCGACATCAATTCCCTGCGTTTTCATATTTTTTCCGATATTCACACCGAGGCTGTAGCTCACTTTTTCTTTTTTTGTTTTTGGTGTTCCTTTTTTCTGTGCTTGAACGGTGACACCGAGCAGCGATAGCACAAGAGCAAAAGCAATAAGCTTTTTCATGAATTGTCCTTTTAAGTTAAGTGATAAATAAAAACGCAGGACGAACCTGCGTTTGACCATACATAAAATACAGCTTTTTTACGGAGAACAAAAGTAGAATTGTTTGCAGAGCAATAATTATCTTCGAGATCTATTTATATCCTGCCTTTTCTAAGTCCTCCAAAGACTTAAATTTGTGCGGCGGATTCAGGTGCTGAGCAAGAAATGTATAGATCTTCAAGCGTGTTTGCTTTGCCAGTTTTGTATCAATGCGGTCGAAGCTATGCCCGCCAGGGGCTTCCTGGAAAATCTCAAAGTCGAATTTTTTGCCTGCCGCCTTCAGCTCTTCAATGAGATGTTTTACTTCTTCAACGTGGACGTCATCGTCGATGGTGTTCGTGTGAATTAATAAGGGTGTTTTCAATTTATTCGCATATGTCACCGGGGAGCGTCTCAGGTATTCTGCAGAATCCTCATGGACAGTTTTCCCGATATGGTATTGAGCATAAAAATCTTTACGATAGTCGTCATCATAGTACGCCAGCCGCATCACAAGATCACTTACCGGGACACCGGCAAACGCAACCTGATAGTCATTCGGATGTTCAAAGATATCCAGCAGTGTAATGAGGCCTCCATGGCTCCATCCGACAGCACCAATGCGAGTGCTGTCGACGAGCTTGCAATTTTCCACCATCCAATTTCGTGTTGCATGATTATCTTCGACTTCGCGTCCGCCGTAGTCGATCCGTTCGTAGAATTCTTTCCCGTAACCGGTACTGCCGCGATATTCAGGTGCTGCAACTATATACCCCTGCGCCATCATTTCGCGGATAATGTGGGTATGGTAGGTTGTAAAATCGGCATGCACACCGCCATGCGGTAAAATCAGCAAGGGATATTTTTTATTCCTGTTCAGCGTTTGTGGAATGAAAATATAAGCCCAAAACTTCACCGGATTCCATGCCCCCCGTGCTGTGGAATCCTTTACTTTTACCGGAGGCGGCCCGACGATGAAGACTTTGTCGATGCAGGCAACATCTCCCACTTTATTATACCATTGCACATCGTCGACCGCTTTTGCTAATTCATCGAGGCGATGGTCGAGTGCTTCAAATTTTTTATCCATCTGCTTTGTGAGAAAATCGAGAGATTTTCCTTCTTGAGCCCAGAGTGGAAGAAAAACCAACGAGAAAAGAATATTCAATTTTAAAAGAAAACGCGGAAGAGATAAAGTAATCATGAAATTTGATCCTCCAAAATATGAATTCATTAGAAAAGTACTTAGGAAGTGTAGAAAAAAAAGGAGCAAAAACCAACTTGCGTTTAGAAAACGCTCCTGCTACATTATATTTGTCATAACAAAAGGGCGCAGGTAACAAAGCTGCTTCATCAAGGTATGAACATATGAAACATCGCGTTACAGGAAAACAACAGAACAGCAAAATGTGCTTTCTCTGCGGCTTGAAAAATTCGTTCGGGCTAAAAGGAGAGTTCTTTGAATTAGAAAGCAATGAACTGGTGTGTGTCTTCACGCCTTCACATGAACATCAAAGCTACCCCGGAAGGCTGCACGGCGGAATCACAACTGCGGTTCTTGATGAAACAATCGGCCGTGCAATCATGATGAAAAGTAAAGAAGAAGTATGGGGAGTAACAATTGAGTTCACCACGCGGTTCAAAAAACAGATTCCGTTGGGTGAAGCACTCCGTGTTGTCGGGCGCATTACCAATGAGACAAGCCGGACTTTCGAAGGCACCGGTGAACTAATCTTGCCAAACGGCGAAGTTGCTGCAACAGGTTACGGAAAGTACCTGCGAATGCCTCTCAATAAAATTTCTGACTTTGATCCGCTGGAACAAGAGTGGAAAGTTACCCGTTCTGAAGAAGATCCGGAAATCCTCGATTTCTAGGCAGTTAAAAGTCTAATTTCCATTATGTTCCGATTTCTGGAATGCAGTGTATTCCCCGGGTGACATTGTCTGATGTTGTTTGAGAAATGCCACCATTGCCCACACTTCCGAATTACTATGGGTCGATCCTAATCCTGGCAAGCATATCATGGTAATTCCATGTTTGACGGCCAAAAACATCTAAAAAAATATTCATATAAACATTGGGCACTTTAAAAGGGTTTCTCAAGGCATATTAATGTTTATGTTCCGTTGGCATTTCTTCTGATTTCGTCTCAGGTGTTGTTGAACTTCCATGTTGATGAGCAGCTCCAGTTCCTGACTTGAGCTGGCTTTCGGAATCGATTAAATATCCACCTTCACTCACAACCACTTCTCCTTCTGAAAGACCCCACGTGATTTCGTATTTACCATTAAACCGTGACCCAATTCCAACCTCCCTCGCTTCGAAATGGTTTTCGTGTTCAGCCTTGACGTAAACAAGATTGCGTTTCCCTGTAACGAGTACAGCGCCAACGGGGACAATGAGTGCCTTTTCTTTCTTTCGAGTAAACAATGTTTCTGTGTACATATTGCGTTTCAGTTTCCCGTTTGCGTTGTTCACTAGTACTCGAACTTTTACAGTTCGTGTTTGAGGATTCACGACCGGATAGATCAAAGATACTGCCCCGGTAAACATTTCATCAGGGTATGACGCAATTGAAAGTTTCGCCTTTTCGCCAACACGAATGTATCCGGCGTCGGATTCATAGACCTCGGCAATATTCCATAACATCGAGATATCGGAAATCTCGTAGAGCGTCGATCCTTCCGACACGTAAACTCCTGTGACGATTTTTTTATCAATGACCATACCGTTTGCCGGAGAATAGTACGTTGTAACGAGCGGTACAGTATTGGCAGATTCAAGCTCATGAATCTGCTGTTGAGTCAAGCCCAATAAAAGTAATTTAGATTTTGGATCCGACACAACACTCTGTTGTTCAGAAGAACCGGTTTTGACTGCCTGCAGGTATTCATTTTCTGCCTGGATTATGTCGGGACTGTAAATTTCAAACAAAGCATCGCCTTGTTTTACTTTTGTACCGACAGCATCGACGTGCAGTTTTTCGATACGTCCATTAAAGCGGGCGCTGATGACCGTTTTATTTGGTTCAGCAATTTCCAGAGATCCAAAGGCACGAACAGAGTGTTCAACATCTTCATATCCGACTTTGACAGTTGAAACATTCGCGAGAAGTTGATCCCGGTCATTAAGAGGAACCATTGTTATGGTTCCAACGCTTTCCATCTTTCTGCTATTGCTCGCTTTCACGAGCTCCATCCCGCAAATAGGGCAAACTCCGGGTTTATCCAGATGCACCTGTGGATGCATTGTGCAGGTGTAATAATCTCCGGATTGTGCCATTGTAGAGTCGGCATGTCCGGAATTTGATGAAGATGATTTACCGCAGGATGAAAGCATCATTGCAGTAAGCACCAAGAGGGATACTACTAGTGTTTTCATTTCTTGTACCTTAATTTATATTTACATAATCTGATTGAATTGCGCCGTCGCAATTTTTATTTATCGTTCTTCTCTTTGACCAAATTCATCCCGCACTTTGGACATTTGCCCGGTTTATCAGACTTTACGTCTGAGTGCATGGGGCATGAATAGATTTCGGATTTCAATTCCATAATTTGCTTGGCTTCCTTCTTCACAAGAGTCATTCCGCATTTCGGGCATTTGCCGGGTTTGTTGGTGATTACTTCTGGATGCATCGTACATGTATATTGTTGCACTTTTTTGATAGTCATTGTCGTATCATGATACTGCTTGTGTAATATTGACTTTTTCACCTTTGTTGAATCCATATACTGTTTGTGAGACATCATGTCCTGACCCATTGCGGAAAAACTCAGAACAACGAACGCTGTGATAATTGCAATGAACGTTTTCATATCTGTACTCCTTTATTGTATTTGTGAATTTATTGAAGTGGTGCTCCGACCATCATTTCTATTTCAATAAGTGCCATCTGGCGATCCATGAGAACCATCAGATAATCGTCTTGTTTCATCAGCTCCATACGACGAGAATCGAGGACAGTTGTAATCGGCACCTGTCCCGTTTGATATGCAACGGTCTGGGCTTCCGCTGATCGGCGAGTAAGCGGAATAATTTCAATCTGATACTGACGGGCAAGTGAATCAGCTGTAGTGTATCTGTTCAACGCCGATCGGAGCGATGCGATCATTTCCCGCTTCATAGAATTTTTCTCTGCATCTATGCTGAGGTTTGTTACACGCATTTCATCTGCTTTCGCTGTCGAGCGTTCCGATGACCATGGGGCAAATGGAAGTGTTATGGATACCATGATACTGTACATCCAATCAGTTTTTTGCATCGTCATGCCGGCAGCACTTTGCTGAATCATTTCCATTGAACGCGGGCCGCCGGTGAGAATCATCCCATTGGGCATTCGCATAATCATCGCCTGCAGCATAACATCCGGGAACAGATCTCTGTTCGCGGCGCTCATTCCGGCTTCGTTCATCTCTTTCATTCGGTCCATAGCAATGAGGGAAGGATTAGCTCGTTTCACTTGTTCAGACAACTGAAACTCAGACAATACGACTGGAGTAAATGGAAGTATGCTGTCCGTACTTATCGACTGAGTAAAATCATTTCGACCCAAAAGAGAATTAACTGTATTTTGCAGGTTCACCCGCTTTGAATACATCCCGCTTAAATTCGATTTCTCGGAGGCAACTTCTGCCTGTATGGTAAAGAGATCTGCCTGACGCATACGGTTTATCATCACGTGTGATTGCATGTTTTGAACAAGTTCGTTTAACAATGATATTGTTCGTTGCTGCACTTCTATTTGTCTGTCGAGAAGCCACATCTGGTAATAATTCATCTTGATTTTCGCGCGCAGCTGCACCTGAAATGAACCAAGGTTTTGTTCCAAAACTTCGCCTTTTCTCTTCTCCATCTCAGACATTGCCGAGAGTTTCCCACCCAGCATAAACATTTGCGAAATAGAAATATTATTGGATATGGCATCGTTTATGATATTTGTACTATTAGTCGGAATTTGACTAAACTCTATCCCGATTGTCGGTGCCGGCCATGCGCTGGATGAAGAAGCACGGAATCCGGTAGCTTGAATCTGATACTCAAACGATTTGAGCTGCGGATTATTCTTATAGGCTTTCTGTATCAGTGAATCAACCGGCTGTGCGATTGCCTGTGAGAGAAGAAAAGAGAATGTTAGTAGTACAGGTATCTTTTTCATCATTATTCTCCTTCCTGAATAAATTCTGCCATCTTTGAAAGTTCGAGAGTCCCCTTTTTCAACGCATGCTCTTTCATAGTCACAAAAAGGATGGGTGTGACAACAAGAACATGAACCGCAGACGTAAAGAGCCCGCCGATCATTGGAGCCGTGAGAGGTTTCATCATATCTGCACCGGCACCGGTTGCCCACATCACGGGAATCAATCCCATCATACTGGTCACAACAGTCATAATCTTCGGCCTCAACCGTGATACTGCACCTTCAACAGTTGCGTCATAAATATCCTGTGATGTCAATGGGCCGCGTTCTCCTTTTTTATGGGCTTTTATTTTTTTATCAAGTGCTTCGTGTAAGTAGACAACCATAACAACACCTGTTTCTACAGCTATTCCATAGAGTGCAATGAATCCTACCCACACGGCAACGGAGAAATTATATCCGAGTATATAGATCATATAGACACCGCCGATAAGGGCAAACGGGACCGAGAGCATCACAACAAACGCTTCCAAATAATCTTTGAACGTAAAATAGAGCAGAACGAAAATAATCAGAAATACTATCGGCATGATGTACGTGAGAGTCTTTTGAGCACGGACTTTGTGTTCGTATTGTCCGCTCCATGTATAGGAATATCCTGAAGGAAGCTGCAGCTTTTCACTGATAGCTTTTTTCGCGTCCTCCATTGTGCTTCCCATGTCTCTGTCGCGAACATTCATATAGACGATAGCACGCAGTTGTCCGTTCTCGCTATTGATCATCGGCGGGCCTGTGACAATCTTGATCTCTGCCAGTACCGAGAGTGGAACGTACGTGAGTTCGTCAGCGGATTGCCGGCTTAACAAAGATGATGATACAAATGAAGAATTCTGGATTGATCCCTGTGATTGTCCGGATTGAGAAGAACTCATTCCAGACATTCCCGAGGATGTTGTCGATGCACTACTCTGCCCCATCGATGGTGATGCGTTCATCGCAGTTGAAGCCGCACCACTCGTTCGGACAGGAATAAAGAGACGATTCAATTCGTCGACATTGTCCCGGTACTCGCGTTCGAACCGAAGACGAATCGGGAAACGCATCCTGCCTTCAAGTACAATGCCAAGGTTTTGTCCGCCGATAGCCACTTCTATCATATCCTGTAAATCACCGATACTCAAACCATACCGGGAGAGCATACCTTTCTTTGGTACGATATCGACGTAGTAACCGTTTCCGATACGCTCAGCAACAATATCAGCAGCTCCGGGCACGCCTTTCAGGATTTGTTCTGCTTGAATCGCAAAATGTTCGAGCGTATCAAGATTGTCGCCAAAGACTTTGAAACCTATATCTGTGCGAACACCGGTTGAAAGCATATTGATTCGATTGATGATGGGCTGTGTCCATCCATTGCGAACACCCGGAATCTGCAGCTTTGCGTCCAATTCCTGAACAATGTCTCTCTTTGTTATACCAGGCCGCCATTGATCTTTTGGCTTCAGCATGATGATTGTTTCAATCATGCTGATTGGTGCATTGTCCGTTGCGGTTTCAGCCCGCCCAGCTTTCCCTAAGACATGATGGACTTCGGGAACACTGCGAATAATTTTGTCTTGCAATGCCATAATTCTTGCAATTTCCGTAACCGATGCGTTCGGCAATGTCACAGGCATATAGAGTATGGATCCTTCATCCAATGGAGGCATGAATTCCGATCCAATGTGCATCATCATTGGAACTGTGACAAGAAGGGCGATGACGTTGATGGCAATGGTTGCCTTTCGATGTTTCAGTACCCAATGGATGACAGGCTGATACAATCGAATGAAAAACCGTGTCACAGGATTATATGATTCAGGTCTGAAATTCCCTCTCATCAACATTGTCATAAGTACAGGGATAAGCGTGATGACAACTATTGCAGATGAGATCATTACAAATGATTTGGTGTATGCAAGCGGATGGAAGAGCTTCCCTTCCTGACCTGTAAGCAAAAACACCGGAAGGAATCCAACCAGGATAATTAATTCCGAGAAGAAGATTGCTCTGCCGACCTGTTTTGCAGACAAGATGGAAATGTCGCGATATTCTTCGTTGGTGAGATGCCCTTTCTTCGCCAGGGCGTTGGCGATATTGCGGTAGGCATTTTCCACCAGCACAATGGAAGAATCAACAATCACTCCTATCGCCAAAATAATACCCCCTAAGGACATGATGTTGGAAGTGATACCGAAGAAATACATCAAGATAAATGCAAGCAAGATGGAAACTGGCAATTCGATCAGAATGCGAACGATGGATCTGAAGTGAAGAAGAAATAATGTTACAACAATTGCAACGATAATACTTGCCTCGATAAGAGCGTGGTCGAGTGTTCCGATAGCCGCTTCAATCAATGTCGAACGATCATAAGATGGAACAACTTCGACACCCGGAGGAAGTCCCGGTTTGATCTCTTCAATGCGCTGCTTCACTCTTTCTATTACGTCACGTGCATTGGCGCCGCTTCGCATCACAACTATGCCGCCTACAACTTCGCCCTCACCGTTTTTTTCCAATAATCCACGGCGAATATCTCCGCCAAGCTGCACCGTTGCAACATTTCTTACCAATATGGGAATACCATTCGGACCTTGTTTGACAAATACGTTCTCTACATCTTCGACGGAAGTAATGTATCCCTGACCGCGAACAAAATATTCCGCGCTGCTGATTTCAAGAAGTTTTCCACCAACTTCGTTATTGTTGCGTTGGATTGCGTTCGCAAGCTCTCCTATCGTCACATTATATGCTCGAAGCTTATGAGGATCTATATCCACTTGATACTGTTTGACAAAACCTCCGATACTTGCAATTTCCGCGACACCTTCAACGGACACAAGTTTATTACGCAGATACCAGTCTTGCACAGATCGGAGCGTGGCAAGGTCATAATTCTTTCCTTCAACAGTGTACCAGAATACATGACCGACTCCAGTTCCATCGGGGCCAAGAATGGGTGTAACATTCGGTGGAAGTTCTGAACGAACCAATGCGAGTTTTTCAATGACTCGATTTCTGGCAAAATAGAGATCGGTGTTGTCATTGAAAATCACAAAGACAAACGACATTCCAAACATCGAAGTTGCACGGACAGCTTTTACTTCAGGCAATCCTTGCAACGCAGAAGATATTGGATACGTGACTTGTTGTTCAACGATTTCAGGCGAACGTCCCATCCATTCGGTAAAGACAATAACCTGATTTTCAGATAAATCAGGAATTGCATCAACAGGCAGATTGATGACACAGTAAATGCCAAAACCGGTAATGAGAATGTACAGCAGAATAACGATGAAGTGGTTTTTCGCGCTCCAATCAATAATACGCTCGATCATAAGTTCTCCAAAGCAAAAATGTTTTTAACAGCACACAACTGTACTGTATCATCGTTTATACAATAAACAACACACTTGCTAAGGAATAGTTTAGATCAATAGAGAACTTATACGAATGCAGATGTCGCCATTCGGTGGAGCAACATCGTCCGTATAAGCAAGGGAGAGAAAATGGGTTGGAGTAGGTAATACGATTAATTCAGAAACCGAAAGAATAGTATTAATCGGCAGCATTTTTATTGATGACTCGGAAGGAACCGGTGCTTTTATTTCATTTAAACCGCCGATCACTTTTATTGTGAGGCACGAAGAGTTCTGGTCACTGACAGCAGGTTCTTTGGATTGTGTCGCCGCATTATCAGAATATTCCGATTCACAGCAGCATTCCGAAGATTGACTCATTGAGCAATACCTCATAACTGTAGTAAATCCCGTGGAAAAAAATATTACGGAACATAGGAGAATGATTCTTACAGATATATGGAGTTTTGCGTATCGCATTGTTAGTGTATTAAACGATCAAATATACCAATTCGTTCCAATCATTACAAATTCTGTCTTGTAATACTGTTTTTGTTCAGTGTATGAATGGATGCAAATCCCAAAGGTCCGTTCTTTGATATATCTCCTGTCCGGGGTCATGTGAGCGGCAGAATGGCTTCGTTGGATTAAGATTACGGATTTAAACAGTGTTTTGTAGGGACGTTCAATTGAACGTCCCTACATTTGATTGACCTCAATCATTCCTTTCCATCCTTTTTGAATGGAGTCAACTGCGGAACGAATTTTCTTCCTCTGTCTCAATTGAGACAGAAGAAAGAATGCAACAGTGGAAGTTTTAAAAGTGATAATCTTGGTAGCTCCAGTTTTTGTGCATAACTCCGATGATAATTTTCGGATATAATCAAATCGGTTCACACGAGGAAAGTGCTGGTAGATAAGAAGCGAATGACCTTGTTTCCAAAACCGTTCTACCTCATCCCAATACAAATACTTGTTGGAGTCTATCTTCCCCTTGAGTTTTGATTTCACTTCAATGCCGTTATCTGGGTCGAAGAAAATGAGGTCGCTGTCTTGAGCGATATGTGAAAGTCGTTCAAAGTATTTCTGACGATGATCAATTGCATCCGAAAGGAATCCATTCAAATAACGGACATGTGAAATGAACCGATGATTTTGAATCATTTGAATAGTTCTGCTATTCTTTTTGAAAACCGCTTTGTGCAGAGTGTCGAAGAGAACTGGATCAAAGGATTGGAAATTTTCTGGTTGTCGAAGATAAGAAATACGTTTTCCATCAGTCCGCAAATCGTTTTCTGTCAACATCCAGCAGACTGTTATTTTTAATCCGTTTGTTGAAAGAGTACGTAGAATTCCGTATTTGCGATAATCATTGATGTCGCCGAAATACTGATGTTTCATCGAGCTGAATCTGCAATTTCCTGAATGCGCTGGGATTCGAAAATGTTTACGCCCTGTAAATCCATCTGTGCTACGCGGACCATCGCTTTTCCAACATCACGTGCCTGGATAGCGCGGTATTTCTGCAGCGGTCCGATCATCGCAGGTTTGAGTGCTGCCATTGCAACAGCAGCGACTTTTTCACCGGTACGATATTCCTTTCGTTCTCCTAACAACAGCGACGGACGAAACACGTGGAAAGCCATGAACTGCATTTTCTGAATCGCTTCCTCCATGTCTCCTTTTACACGATTATAAAAAATGCGGGAATGCGGATCGGCACCGAGTGATGAAATAACAAGAAATTGATTTGCTCCGCAGTGTTGTGTGAGCGCGGCAAGCTTGATCGGATAATCAAAATCAACTTTGCGGAATGCTTCCTGCGTACCTGCTTTCTTGATCGTGGTTCCCAAACAACAATGCACATCTTCCGCGATAAGGTGCTCACCGTGAGTCTCCAACTCACCGAAGTCGATAACATGCTGATCTAATTTATCGTGAACGACAGTAAGCGGTTTCCGAACGAGCACCGTCACTTTTGTATATGAAGTCTCTTCTAATAAATACAGCAGGCAATGTCCGCCAACGAGCCCGCTCGCTCCAATAAGTAATGCCGTTTTAGACTTCTTCTCATTATTCATGGTCGCGCCGTTTGGTTCTTAATTGTTTTGTAATTTTTTTTCCAAGTTCTTTTTCCATTCGCTTGGTGTTCGGAGTATTTTTCATTATCTGGTAGCGGGTCTCGCTGTGGAGTTTTTGAAAACTTTCGTATCGTTCCGGAAGAAGCGTGCCTGCCTCGATTGCATTTTTCACAGCACAGTCCGGCTCGGCTTCGTGCTTGCAATCGCGGAAACGGCAATTCGTTGCAAGTTCTTCAATATCATCAAAGCTCTCCTGAAGACCTTCTTCCGCACCTAAGAATTGTAGTTCGCGTAATCCT
>Ga0182021_10001836_pt1 | contig 24698 bp, 23 predicted proteins | sample 612E3MmetaG_FD_120493 | JGI IMG/M metagenome (GOLD analysis project Ga0182021, IMG submission 120493) | Permafrost microbial communities from Stordalen Mire, Sweden - 612E3M metaG (Illumina Assembly) | ecosystem: Environmental > Terrestrial > Soil > Wetlands > Permafrost | place: Sweden... | reverse complement strand
CTGAGAGATCTTCTCGGTGGCCGGGAACTTGTATGATGGGTCGCCATAGGTGGATTCGATGATCAGGATGTCGGTCTTGACCGGCCGGGCCCCTTCGATCCCGAAACGGTCGCGGGTGCTCATATCCCCTGTATACAGGACGGTCTTCTCGCCCTTGACCAGGAACATGTTGGAACCGGCAATATGGCCGGCGTTGAGCATCTCCACGTCCGGGTGGGTGGATGGTAGGATGGGTCTGGTGAGCGGCCGCTTGAGCCGATTCGAGGCGAGCGTGGCGGTGATGGGAGAACAGACGATGGACCGCCCCTCCAGCTTCTTGGTGGCGCTGGGCAAATGGTCCGAGTGGGCATGGGAGATGCAATGCACGCCCACATCGGGAGTGCTCCTGGGATCGAAGTAGAACTTCGTATCGCCCATCTGGAGCTCCACGCCCTGGCCTCCCGGGCAAAGTCTCACTTCCAGCGCATCCCCTGCCATCGGAGGCGTCTATCACGGCGCTAGTATATACCGGTTGCAATCGGTGCGCCGAATCTACTGGATGAAGTGACTTGCGTCCGATATCACTGGATGTCGTGGCCGGCCATGCGGAGGGCCTCGGTCGCCTTCTGCAGGTCCTGCTTCCGTACCATTATGTAATCGGTGTTGAAGGTGGACATGACGAAAATCGGGACGCTCGCCCCGGCCAGCGGCAATGCCAACTGCGACAGGATGCCGACCTCGGAGAACTCAAAATGGCCGACCAGCCTGATACATTTCCAGCCCTTGCTGCAGTGGACGCCTTCTGGTACCAGTTCCTCGCTGCACACGACCGTCACTTCGTCGTCCGTGCGCATGACCGAGAAAATGCCGGTGCCGTCGCTCCACTCCTCTACCTCGGAACCGGGCTCCAGCTGACATATCGCCAGCGTCACGTCCAGAACCTTGAGCGTCAGCCTCATCGGTGGTCGTGTAATATCGTCGCCCCTAATTAGCCCTCTGGACCGATTATCGGATTTGAAACACACCTCTGGACAGGTATCTGGCCGCACTTTCGGTCACCTCTCCCCTTCAATCCTTTATATCGAGAAGTCGAAAGAGGATGCATAGTGAGCGTCTATGGAACTAAGCACAATGGATCAGAGAGAATATGCCAGCATCGGCATTTCGCATGAGACGCCCTGTGCCGACCGTACCGACCGGTCAGTGCGCACCTACGTGCCGCCGATCGATGCGCTGATAGGTGGGCTTCAGCCAAGGACCATGACGCTGATCGACAGCGCCGACCGGATCGTGTTCGGCATGGTCAACATGATGTCGGTGAACGCCGTCAGCGAGAACCACGACGAGGTGATCTGGGTGGATGGCGGTAACTCCGCCAATCCATTCGAGTTGACCGCGGTGTGCAAGCGTTTCCGCCTGCCGTCCGACGAGGTGCTCTCCTCGGTGACGATATCGAGGGCGTTCACCGCCTACCAGATGTCCACCCTGATCGAGGACATGCTGGAGAAGGAGGTGCAACGTATCCGCACCGGCATGGTGGTGATATCTTGCTTTCCGGACCTGTTCCAGGACAAGGACATGGAATGGTCCGAGTCCTTCCAGCTGATGCGCCGGTCGATGGAAAAGTTGCGCGAGCTCACGGAGAGGCACGACCTGGTCACGGTCATCACGAACTTCGGCCTGGCCAAGATGTTCTACCGGAAGGGACTGAGGCCTCTGCTGTACGACGGCGTGGACCGGGTGGTGCGCATAGAGACCTACGGGAAGGCACTGCGCATCATGCTTCCGAAGGAGAACATCGGCACGCTGTACCGCCCGGTGCCTCGCAACCAGACCACGCTGGACGAGTTCGGGAGGTGGTGACGACGGGACGGACGGTGCCAACCTACCGCATGAACGCGGAAGGCATGATCAACAGCTGGTCCGACTACCGTCGGGCGTTGCCGCAGGAGGACAAGGTCGCGTTCGACTCGATATGCAACCGGGTACGGATGCACGCCTCCGCCGCGACGTACGCCGCGTTCACCGACCCCTTCGAGAGCGCCGTGCTGTCGATGCTGCTGGAGCAGGAGAAGGAGATACTGGCGCTGCGCAAGAGCGATGTCCGATGAGAGGCTGGATCATCGACTGCTACGCGGACACCAAGGACGACTCCATGGTGCTCTGGTTGTGGACGAGCCAGGGTGTCCGGAAGATCGTGGACCGGAAGTTCCGCCCGGCGTTCTTCGTCTGGGCCCCGGAAGAGAGGATGGCCGAGCTGCGCTCCGGGTTGCGCATCGCCGGCATCGGCGAACAGACGGTGGAGAAGCACCGCACCTGGCTGGGGGAGAAGAAACGGGATGTGGTGAAGATAGTGCCGGACTGCTACCTGTCACTGATGCCGACGGCGAAGATGATCGACCGCTGGGGGCTGTACCGCGACTACAAGTTGTTCAACGTCGACTTCCGCATGGACCACCGCTACTATCTGGCGCACGGAATCTTCCCGATGGGTCTGCTGGACACCGGGGAACGGTACCGCCATATGGACTCGCCCTACCGGCTGGACTATCCCATCCCGGACCTGAAGGTGATGCGGCTGGACATCAAGGTGAACGCCAGGAACCACATCCCGACGTACGAGGACCCGCTCCGTTCTGCATCACTCGCCGGGGACGAGGTGGACGGCACCGAGGAGGACGTTCTCGCGGGAGTGCTGGAGCTGGTCAAGCGCAGGGACCCAGATATCATCCTGACGCAGAACGGCGACAGCTTCTACCTGCCCTACCTCTCGCACCGGGCCGAGATGTTGGGCATGGAGTTCGACCTGGGGCGCGAGAAAGGGGTGCGGAACGCCAAGGGCAAGAGCTACTTCACCTACGGCCGCATCGTCTACAAACCCCCGGCGCAGAAGCTCCGCGGACGCATACACATCGACGCTGACAGCTCGTTCACGTTCGAGGAGGGCGGACTGTACGGGCTGATAGACATGACCCGGCTGTCGCGCATATCGCTGCAGGAGATGTCGCGGCTCTCGCCCGGGACGGCGATCAGCTCGATGCAGGTGAACGAGGCGGTGCGATGCGGGACGCTGGTCCTGTGGAAGAAGAACCTGCCGGAGAACTTCAAGACCGCGGGCGAGCTGATCGTTTCGGACCGGGGCGGCTTCATCTACGAGCCGAAGGTGGGGATACACGACCGGGTGGCGGAGTTCGACTTCGCCTCGCTCTATCCGAGCATCATGGTGGTGCACAACATCTCCCCGGAGACGCTTCAGTGCGAGTGCTGCCCTGACTCCAGGCGCATCGTGCCGGAGATAGGATACCGCATCTGCGAGAAGGAGACGGGACTGTTGCCAAGGGTGCTCAAACCGATCATCAAGCGCCGCATCGATTTAAAGAAGTTGTCCAAGGGGAGTTCTCGCAACGCCAAGATATACGACTCCCGGGCCAAGGCCCTCAAGTGGGTGCTGGTGACCTGCTTCGGTTACACCGGATACCGGAACGCCCGCTTCGGCCGGATCGAATGTCACGAGGCCATCAACGCCTACGGCCGGGAGATACTGCTTCGCACGTCCGCATTGGCGGAGCAGCGCGGCTTCCGCGTGCTGCATGGCATCGTTGACTCGCTGTGGCTCCAGGGGGACGGGGACACCGACGCTTTCTCCACCGATGTGAAAAAGATAGAGAAGATACCGCTGGTGCTGGACGGCATATACAACTGGATAGTATTCCTGCCGAACATAACCACCGGGGTGGGAGCGCTTAACCGTTATTACGGTGTTTTTGAGAGCGGCGAGATCAAGATCCGCGGCATAGCGTTGCGAAAACACGACACCACGACCATCGTCCGGGAGCTGCAGCAGGAGATGCTGGACCGGTTGGCGAAGTGTAAGGACTCGAAAGAGTTCCGGGAGGCGATCCCGGAGGTGCTGGACATCGTTGGCGAGCATATCGAGACGATACGGTCCGGGTCGGTGCCGCTGGACAAGCTGGTGATCAAGAAGCGCGTCTCCAAGGAGGTGGATGAGTACACGCAGCACAACGAGTCGTTCGCGGCGCTGCAGCAGATGAAGCGCAACGGTTTCTCGGTGCCGCCCGGGGAAGCGATCGAATATGTCGTGCTGGGCGGCGAGGAGCAGGTCAAGGTGGCGAAGTTCCTGGACGGCAATGAGGTCTACGACCAGGAGAAATACGTGGAGCTGGCACTGCGCGCCGCCTCGGAACTGCTGGTGCCGTTCGGATATGACATCGTGACCATGCGCTCGATGTACTCAAAGGAACAGGAGCAGGGGACAGGCGGCCAGTCCGGCCAGACATACCCAACGTGCCTTTTTGGGGTCGCGCCAGCGGAACTGGAAGGGGACGAGCCGGAACCGGCCGTCCACCAGGCAGACCTCTTCGCCGGACAGACCGTCCAGGAATATGTGGCACAGGGCGCCGAGGGCGGGGAGGAACAGTATCGCCCGTTCGCCGGAGAGGCCGGCGAGGACGGCTGAGACGGGAAGGGCGAGAGCGATGAGGGGTGAGTGCAGGAACCGGTCGCGATCCTTGGACGGGGATATCGTCCGGTCCAGGTCGACCATCATCGTGACCATGACCGCCACGAAGGCCAGAGGGAGCGGCATGCCGAGCGACCGCAGCACCAGCCCGGAGACCGAGAACGCCAGTCCAGCGTGATAAAGTGAATCGGTCAAGGCAATCCTCCGAGGAATGATGCGAACGGCACATCCAGGCCGAAGAAGAACAGTGTGATCGGCACTAGGAGGCACCCGGTGAGGTGTACCCGATTCGTGCCGATGCGAGGCGGGACCAGGCCCAGCAGGGTGGCGGACAGGAGGAGGAGCATGCCTGGTATGCCGCTCATCAGCAGGACGAGCAGGACCAACGAGACCACGATGATCTTGGACAGTTTGTCCAGTTCGAGGTCTCCGACCTCGATGGCGAATCGCCGGCCCAGTCGTATGGTGATAAGGTATCCCAGCAGCGCTGCAGCGAACACCGACATCAGAAGGGTCACCGTATCGGCCGATGTCGCCGACGAAAGCGCCCCGACGCCTTCCGTCCCGAGCATTTGCTTCACCACCAGCAAGGCACCGGTACGACCTTTTCCTGTCACCGCCAGGGCTATGATCCCGAACACCGCCGCGGCGGTGCCGACCGACGACACCATGGTGATGAACCGGCGGGCCGCCCCTTCCTCGTCGTCCCGTTCCGGGTTGGCGATGGAGCCTATCATCGTGCCGGTGGTCGAAGTCACTCCCGGAACCCAACCCACGAAACCGCCGGCCAGAGCTCCACCGATAGCAGCCCTTGTCTCAAGGTCTTGGCTGACGTCACTGCACTGTTCGGGGATCTGTCCGGAAGAACCTGAAAGGAGCAGGGTCGGAAGACCGAACAGACCGGTCAGGAGCGGGAAGAGCATGTTGCCGTCGACGCCGTCCCAAACACCGGTCAAAGGTAGCTTGCCGTTCAACGCCACGAATCCCAGTAGCCCGGAGGACAACAGCAGCGCGAGCGCCGTGAGCTTGTTCCGGGAACGGTTCCGGCGAACTCTCCAGACACCGGTCACCTGTGCCCTCCCGGCCAGTGTCCCAGCACGTGCGAGCACGGTCCATTCGCCCTGGGCCGAATGAAGGACGAAACGCCTGCGCGAGGTCCGTTCCAGTCTTCCCCACGCCCGGACCGGCTCGCCATCATGCGGCACCAGCATAGGGACGCCGATGTGCTCCAGTCGGCTCACCGAACCGCGGCGGGCATCGATCGAGATGGTGGTCCGGCGATCGTCCGGCTCGGCCATGACCAACAAGAGCATGACGATGATGAGGACGCCGGGGATCAAAGGTTCGAACCGGGCGTACAGATCGAAGGGATCGGACATCAGGACGAACATGGGAAACGTGAGGATGATCGCCAGAGCAGCGCCCGCCAGGCTGCCCTTCGCGGCACAGGTGACCGCTTCCAAGCCCTTTCCCGATAACAGAAGCCGATGACCAGGGAGGACAGAAAGCACTGTGTCCTCATCGGGCGCCCCCAGGAATACCGAAGGGATGAAATCGACGAAGGAATGCACCACCGAGGCGGATATGATGATGCAGCACACCAGCATAGGGACGTGGCCTAACCCTATGCCGAAAGTGCCGCAGGCGGTCCCCATGAGGCCGGCTATGGTCTGATATGAGATCAGCATGATCAATGCTAGCGTGTTCACATGAATCCCCGGCGCCAGACCGGTGAACGTGCCCAGCGCTGCGCCGGCGCAGGTGCAGTACAAGACCATTAAGAGCAGTCCGGGTTCCACGCCCAGAGAACCGGACGGCCTCGGGTTATCCAGTGCGCTACAGTTAGCGTTCAAGGGAGAACGGTTTTAAATTCGTTCTGGTGTATTCATAAATCTACTAGGACGACGTTGATCAGAGCCATCAACCTACGCAAGGAATTCGATGAGCTAATCGCCGTCGTCGGGATCAATTTTTCCTGCTAAGTGATACGTTCTTCCCGTTGTCGCTGTGCCTTCCTGGGCGGCCGCCAGGGCCAAGGCATTGCCGCTGACTCATGTCACGATCCTTACCCGCGACCTTTGCCTGAACATGTTCACCGTGAACTGCATCATAAACATCATCTTCATCGGCATGCTGGTCGTCATATTCACTTTGACTGTGGTGTTCATGATGAAGAGAAGATTGATCAAACGAGGTGGGGCGGTCCTAATTCAGGACGACCAGCTTGCCGTCCCTGACCTCGACCTTGACCAGTGTCTTGATCTTCACATTCAGCTCGGTCTCGAGCTTCTCCCGGTTGTCCCCTTTTTCGACGACCACGATGATGTCAACTATCCTCACTCCCATTTGTCGGAAGGCCAATACCAGGGCTCGCATCGTTCCCCCGGTCGAGATGACATCATCCACGATCACAATCCGGTCCCCGGACCCAAGGCCGTTGATGTACATCTCCTTCTCTGAATATCCAGTGACCTGGTGTACGCTCACCTCTCCTGGCAGCCGGTACCGCCGCTTCCGCACCACATTGTAGGGGATGCCCGTCCGGAGAGACAAAGGGACCGCCAGCGGTATGCCCATGGCCTCCGGGGCGACGATATAGTCGCATTCAAAGTCACCCATGTTCTGCATTCGGTCGATGATCTCCTTCATCACTGACGCCTCCATGAACGGTATGCCGTCGGTGACCGGGTGAACGAAGTAATCGTAATCGCCCATCTTTACGATGGGTGCTACCTCCAGGCTTTTCCTGAAGTTCTCCAACATGATGAAAAGCAACGTTGTTCCGACAATTTATAACCACCTTGGCAAAACCACGTTCGAACCTCTTCCTGAATGTTTCCGAAAGGATTATGCTCCTAAACCATCGATCGTTCCGACATGGCTCGGATCAAAATAGCGACCCTTACGGACCTTTCGGAGGAGACCATGACCAAAGTTGAAGCAGAGGGCAGGACCATCATCGTCGGGATGGTGGATGGAAAGCCCTATGCCATGGAGGGGCGGTGCTCTCATATGGGCCATGACCTGTCAAAGGGGTCCAAACAAGGAAACTTGGTGCGCTGCAAGATGCACGGGGCGGAATTCGACATCCGGACCGGAGAGGTGCTGCGCAACCTGCAGGCGAAGAAGCTGAAGACCTATCCGGTCATCGTCGAGGGTGGAGAGGTCTACGTCGAGCTTTGAAGCCTTTCCCAGTCTCACGGAGATCTGACCCAGGCATCATTATTTTTCTGGATGATGCCTTCACCGCCCAGCTCGTTCAGCGTCTCCCGGATCAGATCCATCGGGACATCTATCGAGAACTGCTGCTTGAAAGCCTTCTGGACGCCACTCGCGTTCCTGGCCATGGTGAGGGTCTTGGGCAATAGGGTCCGCAGATCCTCATGCAGGTTCCAGGGGAAGATGAACCAGGTCCACTCCTCTTTCGGGACATGAACACAGAAGAAATCTGGCTGGATCTTGGAATGGGCGATATGCAGTAGGGTCGAGCTCTTGAGCTCTTTCGGTTTCATTTTCATAAGATGTCCCAGGGCCAGGATCAAGCTCTCCCCGGTGTCGGTGATATCATCCACGACCAGGACGCTGTCATTTTCTATGTCGATGCTGAGTTCCTGGGTCAGCAACGCTTTCCCATCCTGGTTCGCGGTGACACCCCAGTGTTCCGTTTTGACCGCATAGAGCTTCTTCACTTTCAAGTGGTCGCATATTAGTCTGGCCGGGACCCATCCCCCACGGGTCAGTCCGATGACCACGGTGGGCTTGAAGCCGGTCTCCGATATCTTCTGGGCAACCGTCTCGGTCCACTGTGCTATCTCTTCCCAGGTCACTAGTTTGCATCGAAAGTTTTCAACCTTTTCCACGGTCATCCCTCGGCAAGGCTCACTAACGTTTGTGAGCCAGCAACGTAATCGTTACCGCAACGGCGTTCCATGGAAAATAGTTTGCCGCGGAAACCGCTTCATACCCTGATGACCACATCGACGAACTTCATCAACTTTGAGTCGAATAGACCTCTGTCCGATATCTTTAGTTCCGGGACGACCAGTAGTGCCTGGAAGCACAAGGTCATGAACGGGGCGGGCAGCTTGCAGCCCATGGAGGTCACCATGTTAACCGCCTTGGTCTCCTCTTCAGCGACCATTTGACACGGATTCGGGCTCATCAAGCCAGCGATAGGCAGGGGCATTGACTCGTTCCTATCCCCATCGGTGACGTAATAGCCGCCTTGCTCAGAGACCCGGTTCACAACGTCGGCCAACGAGGCCGCATCGGCACCTACGGCGATGATGTTATGAGAATCGTGCGCCACCGTCGAGGCCAACGCCCCCCTCTTCAGATCGAACCCGGAAACGAAACCCACTGTTGCTGGCGCTTCGCGATACCGGTTCACCACAGTGATTATGTTGATGCCCTTCGCTGGGTCCGGCCGGATGATGCCATCGTTCACTTTCAGGTTGACGGTCAGAGCTTTGCTTTCAATCTTGTCAGGCATGACCTGGATGACCCTGACTTTCGCCCCTGGGCCGCACGCCGGGAGTTCAAACTCAATGGTTTTCCGGTTCTGCCTGAGGATGGCCAAGGGCGCCATCAACGGCTTCACCTCGAAGAGCGCCTTTCCGTCCTTGGCCACCAGCTCGCCTGCGATGTAGACCTCCCTGACCTTGAAGTCCTTCAGGTCGTCCACTATGACGATATCTGCCGCCTTACCTGCGCTCAGGACCCCGCCTGGCAAGTAATAGTGCCAAGCTGGCCATGCTGTCACGGCACGGATGGCGTGCACCGGGTCCATGCCCATGGATACTGCTTTCTGCAGAAGTACGTCCACGTGGCCCTTCATCAAGTCCTTGGCCCGGAGGTCATCGCTGACCAGGAAACACTCGTTGGCTTTGGCGAACGGCATCAGGTCCCCCATGTTCTTCTCTGAGCTGCCCTCCCTGACCATCACCCACATCCCCAGGTGGAACTTCTCCTCCGCCTCGTCGGAGGTGAGGCATTCGTGGTCGGTCTTCACTCCGGCGTTGATGTATTTGACCAGGCGAGGACCGACCAGTCCGGGGCTATGACCATCGACCGGTTTCCACAGGGCGTGGGCCACCTTGATCTTGCCCATCACAACCGGATCATCATTGATCACGCCAGTATAGTTCATTACCTCGCCCAATGCCACGAACTGCTTCAGGTTGAGCAGTTTCTCGACCTGCTCAGCGTCGATGGTGGCGCCCGCCGTCTCGAACTGGGTGGCGGGGACGCATGAGGGGGCGGTGAAGAAGATCCGCAACGGCACGGATTCGGAGTCCTGGACCATGTAACGGATGCCTTCCATGCCCAACACGTTACCGATCTCGTGCGGGTCGGAGACGATAGCCGTCGTCCCGTGCGGGACCGCCGCCTCTGCGAAACGCGAAGGGGTCAATTGGGATGATTCGATGTGGATATGGGAGTCGATGAATCCAGGAAGTATGAACAGTGACGGCGCCGAATCCAGTTTTTCCACGGCCAGGACCTTTCCGTCCGCATAGGACAGCTTCGCTGGGAATATCTTGCCTGAAATGACGTCGACGAAGTTGCCCGTGATCGATCCGACATCCATGGTGGAATGCAGGCGTTAGATGTCAGAAAAAGCTTTTGCTGGAAAGTCCCGTTTATTCATTGTGACCTATCCAAGGCAGATACTGAACCGACTTAAATGGAAGGACGGCGGTCTAAAAGAGGTCAAGGTGACCTACGTCCATCGAGGGGCACCAGGGGACATGCTCATGATCGCTGCCGAGGACATCACATCGTTGGGACGTTCGTTCTTCTCCACCGCCGACAACGAAATTCCGTACCACAGGATCGTCTTGATAGAAAGGAACAGAGAAGTTCTGTTCAATATCAAAGAGTTCGAAAAAAAGGATGATTGCACCACCTCGAAAGGTGGTTAATGTGTTTGATCATTTCGATTTAGGTTCGTTACAGTTCGGGCAGGCGTGCATGAAAGAGGGGAACTGGACCCCACATTTGTTGCACTTGATCATTTCTGTCTTCTGTTCCTTCTTCTTCTGTTCGGTCGCTGCCTGATCTTCCTTTATTCCCTCCCGTAGCGTCTGCATCTGGTCCTGTTGCTGGGCCGGTCGGGGCGCGGACTGTTCAGCCTGTGCCGGCTGTTGTTGGCTCTGCTGTGGCGGAGCGACGGACGCGTTCTGGGGGTGGTACTGCTGGTACTGAGGCTGGAACACTTCCTGAATCCTGACATATCCAAGTAGGAGCAGTATTCCGGGGAGCACACCGGCGAAAAGTCCGAGTATCCCTAGGAGGAGCAGGCGTTCGCTGGCCTCCTTGAACTTACCCTGGTCGATTATGTCGAACAGCATGCCTTTCAGAAGGTATGCCAATACCAAAGCGATAATTGCAACGATGAGGGTGCCGATTCCATATCCTTGGTCCCCAATCAGTAAGTTCAAAATCCCTAGAATGAGCAAGACGACCCCAATGACTCCAGCGAGAATTTGGGCCCAGTAAGCTAGCTTTCTTGACTCGGCGACGCTTGCGGGAAGCCACGAAGGTCCGACCGAGTTCGCCATATACGGTAATGATGCCATAATCTAGTTCTCCCATCTCTGACACGGTCCAGTTTTTAAGCTGGACTATGAATTACGAAAGGCATTCGGATATAATGAATGTATCGAATGGGCCGGGTCCTGAAATGGTCGTCGGAAGGCACAATCAATCATGTTCGATCTCGCTCTATCCAGATGTTCCTGTTGTAAATCTAATTTACAGCATATTTATATAGTAAATCCCTTCTACGAAGAATAGTAAGTGTGAACTGATGAAGCATAATGATTTCAAGGTGATATACGACCGTCTGAATGGGCCGGCGGACATCACTAAGCTCTCTCAGGAACTCGGGCTTGACCTTGAGCTCCTGGATGTTATTTTCACACAGCGCACGGTCCGCGAGACCACCAAGAGCTTCTACAAAGTTCAGAGGAACGCCCAGAGGTTGGTCTACGATTGGAACCACGGATTAACACTTCTCGAAGTAGCGCGGAAATGGAACTTCCCGCCGATACTAACAGGTTTGATGATCTATCAGGTCAGCGGAAGATCGAAAAAGCAGTTCTGGAACATGGTCCGCAACGTGGACACCATCACCGACGAGTCCCTGAAAAATCAGATCAAAGAGATATCCGAGGAGGACATGGTCTATTCCCCCTGGGCGGCCGAGAAACAGTACAAACGAGGTACCTGGGGCGAGGAAAAGCTGCAGTGCTGGCTTGATGGCCAGAACATCTCATACCGGACGGAGAAGGACCTCCGCGGGGAATTCCCAAAGACACCTGATTGTCTTCTGGACAAGCCCATCAAGATTAACGGTTGGGAGGTCAACTGGATCGAATCTAAGGCCACCTTCGGCGACCGGGTCGAGGTGAACAAGAACCTGAAGAAGCAGCTCGAACCATATCTGGAGCTTTTCGGCCAAGGTGTGGTCATATACTGGTTCGGGTTCGTCGACGAGATCACCCCGCCTGAGGGCATATTCATCAGTGATGCCTCTATCACCAGCCTAATTTGCAAGATGCCTTAACCAGATGGCAACCGACAAATATCCACAACGCATCTTTTGAACGTGGATCCCGAGTTCATTTCGGCGAGCGAGCTTGAGCGTTTCGGCTATTGTCCCCTCAGCTGGTGGCAGGGCCGGACGGAGAGGGTGAGCTCGGATGCGCTGAAACAGGGGAGCAAGGACCACGGGCGCATTTCCGGAGACCTCAAGACCATCATGACCAGCGAGGAGAAGGCCGGTTCCTGGGAGAGGGCGGTACTCTGGTTCTCCGCGGTTTCGACCCTGATGGCTATAATCGGTTTCGTCATGTTGGAGTCAGAGAACCTGGCGAGCTGGCGATGGTTGCTCACATTGCTGTCAGTGTTCTGGGTGGTGGCGGTTCTGGTGCTGGTGTACAGCGTCTCGACCAAAACCGAAGGTGGCATCCGCAGGGAGCGGTTGGTAGCGGTTGCCGGAGTTGTGATGATGGTGGTGGCCCTGAACGCGGTCACGCTACTTCAGGTCGACCAGGAGGTGGCTGCCATTTTCGAGGTGCTAGCCTTGATATGGTTGATGGGGGCCAGTGCCGCACTGTACTTCTCCCTGATCGCCGAAAGCATGGCGCGGAAAAAAAGGCGCCAGGTCAAGGTGGACGGCAAGGTGCTCTATGTCGGCACCGATGACCAGAGGTTGTTGGTCTCGGAGAAATACAAACTGACCGGACGGCCGGATTATATCCTGATGGTGGGTACCGAAGTGATCCCGGTAGAGATGAAGACGGGCAGGCAACCGAAGGGGCCTTTCTTTTCCCACATCCTTCAGGTCGGGGCCTATTGTCTACTGTTAAGCGATGAAAGAGGAAAGCGTGTATCCAGGGGCATCCTGAAGTATGGGGAGGTCGAGCATGAGATCGAGTTCGACGATGAGCTAGAGAACCTCCTGCTGGGCAAGCTGGAGGAGATGCGTTCATTGATGAAGAGCGGAGATGTGCACCGCAACCACAATCGGGCCGGGAAATGCGCTGGATGTTCCCGTCGGGACAATTGCCCGGAAAGACTTCTTTGATCACTCGATGGTGACGCTCTTGGCGAGGTTCTTCGGCTTGTCGATGGAGCAGTCCTTCTTTTTGGCCACGTAATAGGCGAGCAACTGCAGTACGATCGTCACCGGTATTGGCGAGAAGATCGAAGGGGTAGTGGGTACCGTGATAATCCGGTCGGATATCTGTGCCAGTTCGCGATCGCCGTCCAGGCCGATGGAGATCACCGGCGAATCCCTTGCCGCCACCTCGGATATATTGGCCATCATCTTGTCATAGGTATGGTCTTTGGATAGGCAAACGGCGATGACCGGCGTCTTTTCATCAAGCAAAGCCAGCGGTCCATGCTTCAATTCCCCGGCGGCGAACCCTTCAGCGTGGATGTATGATATCTCCTTCAGCTTCAGCGCACCTTCCAGCACGGTCGGGTAGTTGATGTTCCGGCCAATGAAGAAGATGTCCCGAGAATCTTTTATGAAGTCAGCCACATCCTCGATTTCCGATGCCCGGTCGAGCACCGATTGGACGATCGAAGGAGAAGAACGCAACCCTGACAGGGCGGTCCACATGGAATCATGGCTAAGCGTCCGTTTGGCATAACCGATGCGTATCCCGACTATATACAAGGCGATCAGCTGGGTGATGTAGGTCTTGGTTGCGGCGACGCCGATCTCCGGACCCGCATGTGTGTAGAACACCTCGTCCACCTCCCGGGTTATCGAACTGCCTACAACGTTGGTGATGCCGAGCGTGTGGCACCCCCGGCGTTTTGCCTCGCGGGCGGCAGCAAGGGTGTCCGCGGTCTCTCCGCTCTGCGATACCAGAATGACCAATGGCGACTCCCTTGCGCCAGGCGAGTACCGGTATTCCGAGGCCAGCTCCAGGGTGGTGGGCACCTTGGCGAACTCCTCCATGATGTACTTACCCACCATAGCGGCGTTGTACGAGGTCCCGCATCCGACGATCTTGATGGAATTGAAATTGGTGATCGGGAGCAATTCACCCTCCACCAGCTCCAGTGCCCCGAGGATCGAATTGTGGATGGCGGACGGTTCCTCGAATATCTCCTTCAGCATGAAATGCTCGAAGCCCCCTTTCTGGGCGTCCTCCGCGCTCCAGGAGACGATCTCCTCTTTCCTTTGTACCTGCACACCGTCCTTGTCGAACACCTGGACCCGATCCGGTGTGATCTTTACCGTTTCGCCATCCATGATGTAAAGGACCTTATTCGTATACGACAGCAAGGCCGTGACGTCCGAGGCGACGAAGTTCTCCTTGACACCCAGCCCTATTACGAGGGGGTTCTCCTTTCGGGCTGCCACGATCTCGTCGCTGCCTTCCTTGAGGGCGGCGATGGCATATGTCCCGCGTATCGTCGCCACTGTTTTCTTGAGGGCTTCGTGCATGTCCCCCTCATAGTACTTCTCCAGCAGGTGCACGATCACCTCCGTGTCGGTCTGGGAGGAGAACGTGTGGCCTTCCCCTTCGAGCATCTTCTTCAGCGACATGTAGTTCTCAATGATGCCATTGTGGACGATGGCGATGCCCTTTCCGCAATCTCGGAAAGGATGGGCGTTCTCATCGGATGGCTTTCCGCATGATGCCCAGCGGGTATGCCCTATTCCGACGCATCCACGTACTTGGGGGAGGACCTTTTCCAGTTCCTTGATCTCACCCTTCTTCTTATAGACCTCTAATTTCGGGGTCATGATGGCGATGCCGGCAGAGTCATATCCTCTGTATTCCAGTCGTTTCAGCGCATCCATCAACACAGAGGATGCCTGCCTGTATCCAGTATAACCGATGATGCCGCACATCTCAGATCACAACGCTCTTGTTCTCCAGGTTTCCTCTGACGGTCGCCCCGTCCCCGATCCGGCAACCTGCTCCGATGATTGATCCAGGCATGAGAACGACCCTCGAGCAGATTAAGGTGTCCTCCCCTATCATCGTCCCGATCTCCTCCACTTTGAAGAATTCGTTCTCAACCTTAACATGCGCTGGGCCAACGAATGCGGAAAGTGCTCCTTTTATGGAGACCCCGTCGTCGATCACCGCGTTCCCCAGGTGTGAATGCGAGCCAATCCTGACATTGTTCATGATGATCGAGTTATGGATGCTGGTGAATGGTCCGATCTCTACACTGTTGCCAATGCTAGTAGAGGGAAAGATTGCCACGCTAGGCCCGATATCACAGCCTTCACCGATGACGATAGGTCCCTCGAGATATGTGCCGGCCCGGATCCTGGAACCGGCGCCGATCGAGATCGCACCTTTCATGGTGACTCCCGGATCGATCATTCCCGAAATTTCCTGGCCATGCAGGTCGAGCGCCGTCTCGTTGAGCTTGATCAGGTCCCAGGGATAGACCGCATCGTTCCATCGCCCATCGGTACGGACCGCTTCCAACCGTACGTCCTCGATCTTGGCTTGAAGGACCTGGGTGATGCCGTATTTTCCGGTCTTGACCCCCTCCTCCATGATCTGGAAGATGTCCTTGTTGAAATGGTATACGCCGGTATTGATGATGTTGCCGATCCTGCGATCCGGCTTCTCGGTGATACTGGCCACCCGCTCATTCTCGATGGTGATGACACCATACTTCGATGGCTGCTCGCTCTCGGTAACGAGGACCGAGGGGTTGTTATCGTGCTGGATTATTCGGGAGACGGTCTCCTTGTCAATGATATTATCGCCCGCCACCAGGACGAAATCCTCTTTCACCAGGTTCTTGACATGGATGAGGGCGTGGGCGGTGCCTAGCTGTTTTTCCTGGACGACGTAGGTGATCTTCGCCCCGAACTTGGTCCCGTCGCCGAAGAAGGACATGATCCTTTCCTTTCGGTACCCGACCACCATGATAATGTCCTTGAGGCCATTTTCAACCAAAGCTTTGACCACATAGGCGAGGATGGGTTTGTTGCCGACAGGCAGCATGACCTTGGGTTTCGACATCGTGAAAGGTCGCAATCTGGTGCCTTCCCCTGCAGCGAGAATGATGGCCTGCATTTAATAAGCCTCCTTCGAGCCATCGACATCCTTGCTATAATAACTTTCCAGCCTTTCCCCAGATGCTCGGATTACGACGATATTGCCTGATATGATAATCAGACCAAAACGGGGATTAACTCCGAGTCCCTGTTCTAAATCCTAGTTCCTTCACGATTTCAAGGTGAGTATAGATGATCAGCTTAGAAGAAAACCGCAGGATACCCTCCGAGATATACCAATTCTTCATGAATCCCGGAGGTCACTCGCTCATTCTCCGCGGAAACGCTGGTACTGGTAAGACCACCTTTGCACTTCAGACCATCGAGGACCTGGCCCAGATTGAGAACAGTTTCTATTTTTCCATGAGGGTGTCCGATCACTCGCTCATCACCCAATTCCCCTGGCTTTCGGAAAAGCTGATGCCTGCCTGCGGGACCGCCGGCCAAGCCTCGAAGAAGGAGGAAATGGCCTGCAAGCACCGCACGGGGCTCAGCAAACTGAAAGGACTCGGGATGCAAAGCATCGGCACGACCAAGAAAGAGATGTCGGTCATGATCGGAAAGGACCTAGGAGACCTGGAGCACGTCTATGACGTGGTCGAGGGGTCGTTCCCGGCCCGGTCGCTCATTATCATAGATTCCATCGATGCCATGGCGGAGCGGTACAGCGTGACCTGTGCGTCCCTGATCACCGCCATCCAGAAGGACCTGGTCGAAGGATACGGTTCCAACGTCCTGTTCGTGCTGGAGAACAACGAGACGAAGCTCGACTACCTGGGCGACGGCGTCATCATACTGGGATTGGCCGACTATCAATTGCGCCGCATCAGGGAGATAGACATACTCAAATTGAGGGGATGCGAGATAGCCCAACCGAAATATCTGTTCACGCTCAAGACATCCCGTATCCAGACCTTTGCCAATCTCTGGGAGAACGAGGTCAAGCGTCCGGAGATATGGAAACCGGTGGAGGACATGTCCGGCAAGGTATCGTTCGGACTGACCGACCTGGACCGCCTGATGAGGGGCGGTATGGAGAAGGGTTCCATGACGCTCATAGAATTGGGCCACGGTATCCCCACTGCCATAAGCGGCATGCTGGAACGGTCCTTGGTTGCCAACTTCGTTTCATTGAACCGGGGCGTGTTCTGGTTGCCCACTCGAAAAACCTCGGCCGAAGCCACGAAGAACCAGATGTTGAGCATTTTGACCAAGGAACAGTTCGAGAAGAACGTAAGGATCCCGGAGCTGGCTGCCCAGATGGAAGTGGCAGGAGCACCCTATGTCATGCCGGTGGAGGGTTCATCGCCAGCCTCGGACTACAAGTGGAAATCCATATCCTACACGCTCGGGAACGCCGAGCCGCCATTGCTCTCTTTGATCGGTTTTGACTCGTTAGAGTCAATTTACGGGGACAAGGTAATGGACCAGATCACCGATCATTTGGCCGCGATCAAACGCAACAATGGGATATTCGTTGGCATCACATCGCCCTCGACCAAGTCCACGCAACGCCTGGCCGATCTAGCGAACCTGCATATAAAATTAGAAAGGATCGGCGGCACGGTCGTGCTGTTCGGAGAGGAACCGTACACTGAATGCAATGCCTTGGCCATGGAGGCTAGGGAGAGGGGCGGAAACATCTCGCTCACTCCGATTGTGTGAGGTGAAAAACATGATCAAAGCCTCCCTTCCCGACCACAGTTCGATCCTTATGGTCGGATCTCCAGGAATTGGTCTGCTGGAGTTCAACATAAGCCTTCTTAAGGATTACCTAATCGACGACGTCTCGGCGATATTCGTGACCGTGGACGTTCTGCCGTCCGACATCATGACCATGATGGGGCAGTTCGGCATTGACACCAAGGCGGTGCTGGGCAGGAAATTGTTCATAGTGGACTACCATTCCTCGCTGCTGGGTTCGAACGAGGAAAGGTCTTCCTACCCGAAGTCAGAGGTGCGGCCGGTCTCGGACCTGGAGGGGATCATGTTCAACGTGAACGCCATCGCCTCTGAGCATAACCGTCCAGTCAGGGTCTTCCTGTATACGTTATCGACATTGTTCCTTTACAACCAATCGAACGTGGTCTTGAAGTTCTTCCAGATATCCAGCTCCAAGGTTAGGAGCACCTACGGGACAATGATTTTCTCGATCCACGACAGCGTACATGACGAGAAGACCGTCAACCACCTGATGGCCATCGCCGACGGTGTGATCGAGCTCAAGTTCGATGATGATCTGAACCGGCGCATGAGGATACGTCACATGAGAGGATATCCTACCTCAAGCCAGTGGGTGCCCTTTGAGATCCGGGGCGAGGACAACGATGCCTGCCCGGCGCTCCTGGAATGGCGCTAGTTCACTCTTCCGCCTCTTCCTCGATCTCACCATAGATCGAGCGGTGCAGCTCTTTGACCGACTGCTTGGTGGCCCGAGAATAGAGGGAGCACTCCACCTTCGGTCTTACCACCATCTCCTTTTTCCGACAATATATCAACTGACCGCTGACCCCCAGGTCCGGTCTTATCTCCCGGTGAAGACATGTGAAACATTTTTGATCGTTAGTCATAGTCGACCGAAAAGAAGCAGATGGTGTATTTTAGCATTGGCACGGCTCTCTAGAAACGGAACGAAACGAACTCTATGAGGTCCATGACATCCATCCCCCCGGCCTGCTTCAGGTTGAGCACGCAGAACGGGCATGGCGCCAGCACGACATCCGCCCCGCTGGTCTTGGCATCCTCGATCTTCGTCTTGGCCAGGTCCATGGCGATGTCGGGGTACCCGGACAGTAGGCCGCCCCCGCCGCCGCAGCATCGGTCGGGTTCGGGCATTTCCAAGACCCTTATGCCAGGCATCGAATGAAGTATGTCATAACAATAATCGATGGCATGCGGTCCGACCGTACGCTTGAGATGGCAAGGCTCGTGCAATGTGACCCGGACCACCCCATGGTTCCTGAACTTCAATTTGGCCAGGCCGACCGATTCGACCAGGTATTCGACAATGTGCAAAGCCTCGACCCCGTAGTGATCGTTGATGTGGCTGGTGCAGCCTGGGCACGAGGTGACAATCTGGGAACGCCCCTCGAAGAGCTTGAGGTTCCGTTTCCTTAGAGCCTCCATCCTTACTTTATCGCCAGCCTTTTCCAGGGGCGAGCCGCAGCACACCCGCCCCGACGGTATACGGACCGTTGAGTTCTGCAGTAATGTCCGCACAGCCCCGTCGGCGATGTTCCGGAACTTCTGTCCCGCGATGCAGCCGGGAAAATAGAGCACGGACGCCTTCTCAACGCCGAGCGACAACGGGTCCAGCTCTCGCCTTACGGACAGGCCGTCCACGTCGATGTTCTGCATCATCTTGGTATGTCCGGGCAGCGCCGCGTTCCGATCAAAGATATCTGCCCTGGCCCTCAGGATGGCGCGGGGCATCTCGATCCGGGAAGGACACACGTCGGCGCACTTCCAGCACATGGAGCAGGCAAAGATGTTGTCGCGTAGCGAGTTCACCTCATGGGAGAACCTGGATGAATCGACTGCGAGGCTGCGAGGTCCGTCGAACCGGCCGACCGTTTCCTCCTGGACCACCGGGCAAGCCCTCATGCACGCCCCGCAATTGATGCATCGGTCCGCATTGAACGGACGGCTCATCTTGACACCTCGGCATAGTGGGCCGCATCCCAGGCGCAGTCTAGCGCATCGAGGAGGCCTTTGCCCAGGGGATATGAGATACCGGCTAGAGCTGACCCGCAGGCGAACACGTTCTCCGCGGAATTGCCGTTGCTCATGATGACTCTGTACCTACCGTCGACCTCATATCCTGAGGACAATGCCCGTGTGATGGGTGAAACGCCTTGGACCTCTGGTTTTCGAGTTATGCCGAACGCTTCGAAGGGGTCGGTCACCTCTTTGCCAGAGATCGAAAGGCCGGGCCCGATGGCGCTCCCGCCGGCAATGATCAGAGTGGAGAAATTGACCTCCTGGGTGGTGCCCGGGGTCTGGACGATCGCGGTGTCGTATCTGCCACCGATCTGGATCAGTTTGGTCACCCTGCGGTGGTCCATGACCCGGCACCCGCTGATCGACAGCATCTCATGCATGGCCTCGGCCAGTCTTAGTCCTGGGAGCGACAGCGGCGTGACCGGTTCGAAGACGATTCGTCCGGTACGCTCGTTCAGCTCGAGCATGGCGGCGTTGTAGTCGCGGAGGGGGAACAGCGGCGGGAGCATGATCGCATCAGCATCAACCTGGTTCAGTGCGTCGCAAAGGGCATTGAGGGACATCCTTCCCCGATTGGAGATGTGCACCGGGTCAGCCTTCAGGCCCGCATCCTGTCTTAATAGGGAGCATATCAATTCTGGGTCTACCTCGGAATTGCCTTCTATACCGACAACTGCAAGCCTGGACTGTTGCATGGATTCCAGCGTTCCCATCGCGGTGTATTGCGGGGCGAGCCTGCACCGGTAACGGTTCCCCGCATTCCCGAGCAGGAGCATCTGTTCCCCATAGCGGATCATGCTCAGGCCGTTCGACATAAGACGGGGCAGCAGGAATTCCAACATGTCCTCGTTAATCCCGGAGCCGTTGAAACAGCCAGTGGATAGAGCGGTGCACGAGGTGCCGGTATCGACCAGCGCCACGTCCCTCCGGCGTTCTGAAAGGTAGGTACCGACAAGCATGCCCGCTGCCCCTCCTCCGATGACCAGGAACTCGGTCCTGACCGGATCGAGGTGCCTCATCTGGATTCCTCCCTTATGCCGTACACGCCGCGCAACAGGTGGGCCTTGAACATTTCTTGCCGGAGCTGCTCCCCGACCAGGATCGGCATCACGCCCTTGTTGCGCTCGGTCAGGAAGCTGTCGATGTACTCGATCGGCGCCGTCTTGGAAACGCCCATCGCCGCAGACATCAGGCCCAACATGCACAGGCCACCCTGGCAATAGCCCATTCCCACCCGGGTGCGTTTGACCAGATCGGAGGCATTGCGCGCATCGCCCTTCTTCAGATGATATTGGATCTCTCCGCGCAGGACCCTCTCACAGGTGCAGACCTCCTCCTTCCCACGCGGGTACGAAACGCACTGTTCTAGGACGTTCTGGTATGCAGAACCGTTCTTCTTTGCCATGCGCAGGAGCGCCATGTCATGGATGCCTTGGACCGAATCAATGACAGGCATTTCGGAGATGGTCTCCTTCGCGGTGCGGCATTTGTTATTGTTATTGATCTTCTGGCAAGCCAGGTCGGAGACCTTCTCCGCCATGAGCCTGTAGGTCGTCAGCTTGCCGCCGATGACACTTATCAGGTTGTCGATCCCCGAACCCGCATGGTCGAGGACCTTGAAATTGCGGCTGGCAGAACGTCCCCCTCCTCCGGTCGGGATCAGTGGCCGTACTCCGCAATAGGCACGGACCGCCCTTGCACTGGCGATGCCGGGAACGACTTTGGCGGTCTCCCTGAGCAAGTACGAGACCTCCACTTCGGTGGGGCTGTTGCCATCCCCCGACGTGACACCGCTGGACGTCGTCCCTATGATGGTGGAGGAATGATTTGGCACTACGATGTCGCCGTCCGCGGGAAGCCTTAATCGGTTCACCAGCATGCGGCACAGTCGGCCGTTAAGCACCACCATGCTGCCCTTGTCTATGCGCAGCGCCAGTTTCTGTCCGGCCATCCCTGCGATGCTCGACGACCATGCCCCGGCGGCGTTGACGACGACGCTAGGGTTCATAGACTCTATGATACCGCTGCGGTGGTCCTTGAACCGTACCGCCTCGATCGAGTAGTCCTTGACGTCCAGTCCGACGACTTCGCAATAATTGCGGACCTTCACTCCCTTTGACCGGGCGTCCTCGATGTTCGCCAATGTCAGCCCGAACGGGTCGATCGAACCATCATCCACCCAGAACGCGCGCACCATATCGCCGCTCAGGGACGGTTCCATCTCCCTCGCCTCGGATACGTCCAGCTCCCGGGCGTCCACGCCGGCGTTGGAGCAGCCCCGTTTGAACTTCTCAGCGAAACCGTAGTCATCTTCTGGAAGTGAAACAAAAAGGCCGCCAATATCCTCGATGAAGGGTGCAGCGATCTTCCTTAGGATGTTCGCTTCAGTGGCGCATTCCTTTGCCGAATCCGGGTCCTTGACCGCGTATCGGGCGCCGCTATGGAGCATGCCATGGTTCGCCCCGGAAGCGCCGGAGCAGAAGTCTCCTCGATCCAGAAGCAATACCGACGCTCCACGCATCGAAAGGTCCCTGGCGATACCTGCACCGGTAACTCCAGCTCCAATGATCAGAACGTCTACTTTTGGCATTCGACACCTGTTCCTTGAGCGGCTCTGGAGGTAATGTGTTGCGGCCTATTTGTTTCTGACCATCAACAGGAGTTCTATTCATGAAGACATTTGAGCAAATTTGTCTAGAAGATGGTAGCGGGGGATCGATTTGAACGATCGGTCTCCGGGTTATGAGCCCGACGGGATGTCCTGGCTACCCTACCCCGCTATTGTGGAGTACTCCTAATTGAGAAGCCTTAGATAAAGGTTTCCTAACATGATCTGACCCATCCACGGGCCTGGCGGGCAAATCTAATATGGCCGGGGGACCTACGGCTGTCCATGAACGAGACCCTTTCGAAGTATCTTAGCATCGGGATATTGCTCGGACTCATCGCCGGTTTCATAGCCTACATTTTCACTAACCAGGCATTATATATCGAAGCAGGCGCCTTGGTCGGCATAATTGTCGGCGCTGCGGTCGGCCACACGCTTTCCAAGAAGAAGAAATGAAGATCAGAAGAACTTGCGGAGGCGCATGACATCCTCCAGTGAACCTTTTATCTTGATCTTCTTCAGCGCCCAAGCCTTCATCGGCTTCATTTTACCGTTGATAAGGTCCTCGACCGTCTTCGGATCTGAAGTTATCGTGATATCGGGTTCGGCGACCATTCCCTCTTGAAGTGAATGTATCTTACCGCAGGACAGCTCAAAGGAGTAGCTCTCGGTGCCGAGGTCCAGATTCGCCCTCTTCTTGATACATTCTAGCTCCTTCTGTAGGTTCTCGTCTTTCTCGACCTTCGCATTGAACTTAGCTATGGTTTCTTCCAGAAGATCTTTTACCGGCATGTAATATCAATCCCAGTCGGTGAGTTTCGCGTTCTTGGACGAGCTCAATGCCTCTTTGGCAGTTGCCCATGACCTTCGCGTATAGGGCGGCAAATCCCCTTTCTCCTTTATCCACTTTTGCAGAAATTGAATCGTCATCGGGTCAGAAGCATACCCCGATCCAATATCCTGGCCTATCTCAGCCTGTATTTCTGAGATGATCCGGTCACGATTTGTCTTGGCTATTATCGAAGCGGCGGACACGATCGGATATGTATCGTCCGCTTTGTGCTCACATATAATCTTGGGCTTGTAGCTCAACCTGCCACCGACCATCTGGCGGAAATGTTCTTCATTGACGTCGCAGGCATCCACGTATACTACTTCCGCCCTCAAGCGATCGATCAAAGACGCGAACACGGCCGCCTCGAGTTCGTTCAGGGACATCCTCGTTCCTCGGGCGTCTATCTCATCGTGGGTCACGACCTGAAATTCGACTTTGCAAGATTCATTGATCATTACTGCCAGTTCTTCCCGACGGGCTGGTGTCAGTTTCTTCGAATCGCGTACCTGCATTTGCCGTAACGGAGTGTCCTCCTCTACGGCCACGGCTGCCACGACCATCGGGCCTAGCACCGGGCCGCGTCCTGCCTCATCCACCCCGCAAATCATGAGGTCGGGATTCCCTCTACGCTATTAATCGGTGTCGGGACACGAATTTTATTAGTCGGCTAGTGATATCAACAGCGAGCATATGTCAGAAGTGTACTTCGCCAATCTGAGGGCCCGAGGAGTCAAAGACAACGTGATCAACAAGATTGCTAGACTCTATAGGAAGGCAGGATTGGACCAGACCTTCTCAAAGGGCGACCTGGTGGCGGTCAAGACCCATTTCGGTGAGGAAGGCAACACGACCTATCTAAGACCACAGTTCGTGGCCAAGGTAGTCGACCTGGTGGCTACTGGCGGCGGTAAGCCTTTCGTGACCGATAGCAATACGCTATACACTGGCATGAGGGCCAATGCAGTCGACCATACCTACATCGCGGCCAAGCACGGTTTCTGCTATCCGGTCATCAATGCACCGGTGATCATCGCCGACGGGCTCAGGGGATTGGACCAGATCGACATCCCGGTCAACCTGAAAAGGTGCAAATCGGTCAAGGTCGGCAGTGCGGCGGTCCAGGCGGACAGCATCATGGTGGTGTCGCACTTCAAAGGCCACATGGTGACCGGTTTTGGAGGGGCCTTAAAGAACCTGGGCATGGGTTTCGGTTCCCGCGCGGGGAAGCTGGAGATGCATCACGAAGTACATCCTGAGGTCAACCAAGAAAAGTGCATTGGATGCGGTATCTGCGCCAAGAACTGTCCCCAACAGGCAATAAAAGTGGTAAAGAAGAAGGCCGTCATCGACAAGAAGAAATGCATCGGTTGTGGCGAGTGCTACATTGTCTGCAAGAGCGGGGCGGTCAACCCCGGGGAATGGACCGATCCCACCGCTATCCAGGAAAAGATCGTCGAGTACTGTTACGGATTGATGAAAGGCAAGGCCAACCGCATCGGATACATGACGTTCGTGATGG
>Ga0182021_10001835_pt1 | contig 24713 bp, 22 predicted proteins | sample 612E3MmetaG_FD_120493 | JGI IMG/M metagenome (GOLD analysis project Ga0182021, IMG submission 120493) | Permafrost microbial communities from Stordalen Mire, Sweden - 612E3M metaG (Illumina Assembly) | ecosystem: Environmental > Terrestrial > Soil > Wetlands > Permafrost | place: Sweden... | reverse complement strand
GCGAACCAGAAGCTTGGCGCTCTCATAACTGGGGATGGAACCGCGCACCTCGACGATGGTCGCCAGCGCGCACTTCTGCCCCAGATTGCGCAGGCGCACCAGTTCCTCGTAGATGTCCATTCGATGACGATTATATCGTGCGGCGGGGGGTATGCATTCGTGGGGGGACGGCGAGGTGTGCACGCGCTTGGGCCTGGCCTTGCGATTGACAGCGCGGGCCGTCAGGCGATACGGTACTCTTGGAATAGGGCGCGGCCATGGCTACGATCAACGTTCACGTATCGGACGAACTACTGGTGGAACTGCAATCGAAGGCGGCGGCTCAGGGCAAGACCGTCGATGAACTGGCCGAGGCAGCGCTTCGTAGGGGGCTTGAGGAACAGTCCTGGCAGGACCTCCTCGCTTACGGCCGGGAACGGGGCCGCGCATCCGGCTACACCGAGGAAGACGTTCCGCGGATCGTCAAAGAATGGCGACGTGAGCAGCGCGAGCGGTGACTAGCGTAACCCTCGATTCCAACATCTACGTATCCGCCCTGCAATTCGGGGGAATCGGTGTGCGCCTTCTCGGACTGGCGCGGGCTGGTGCGATCCGCGTGGACACCTCGGAGGTCATTCTTGCCGAGACCACAGGCGTGCTGCGCGACAAGTTCGGATGGGATGGCTACCGGCTGCACTTCGCCACGTTGGAGCTACGCAAGTTCGTCCACATCGCGGTACCCACGCTAACGCTCGCGGTGACCGTCGATCCGGACGAAAACCGCATCGTTGAGTGCGCTGTCGCGGCTGGCTCGGATTGCATTGTGACGTACGACAAAGACCTCCTGCGCCTGGGCGAGTACGCCGGAATCAAGATCGTCACAGCAGTGGATTTTCTGACACAAGGGATGGAGCGTTAAAAAAGGTGGAAGCGCATCCATGAATTCCAAGCGAGTGGCGATCATCGGCGGCGGCATCGTGGGACTGGCCACGGCTTACCGCCTCATCGAGCGTTTCCCGGGCGCGCGGATTTGCGTACTGGAAAAGGAGGCGGGCGTGGGCCGCCACCAGACCGGCCACAACAGCGGCGTGCTGCACTGCGGCCTGTATTACAAGCCGGGCTCGGTGAAGGCGCGGCTGGCCGTTACCGGGATCCGCCAGATGGTGGAGTTCTGCCGCGAGAATGCCGTCCCGCACGAGATCTGCGGCAAACTCGTGGTCGCCGTGGACGACGCCGAAGTGACTCGACTGCGCGCCCTGCACGAGCGCGGCATCGCCAACGGCCTCGAAGGCCTGCGCTGGATGGCGCGCGACGAGATGCGCGAGATTGAGCCCCACGTAGGCGGCGTGGCCGCCCTGCGCGTGCCGCAGGAAGGCATCGTGGACTATGCCAGGGTCTGCGATGCGCTGGTCGCCAGGCTCACCGAAGGCGGCGCCCGGGTGGTCACCAGCGCGCGCGCCGACGCGATCCGGCGCGAGGGAGCAGGCTGGACGGTCACCACCACGGCGGGCGCGTTCGAGGCCGATTTCCTGATCACCTGCGCGGGGTTGCAGTCCGACCGCGTCGCCGCTCTCGCCGGCGAACGGCGCGACATGCGCATCCTCCCCTTCCGCGGCGAATATTACAGGATCTGTCCGGACCGCCAGCACCTGGTGCGCCATCTGATTTACCCCGTCCCCGACCCGCGGTTCCCGTTCCTCGGCGTCCACTTCACGCGCCTGATCCACGGCGGCGTTGAAGCCGGTCCAAACGCCGTGCTGGCCTTCGCCCGCGAGGGCTATCGCAAAACCGATTTCAAAGCGCGCGACCTGTTCGATGCGCTCACCTACGGCGGCTTCTGGCGCTTCATGCGGCGCTATCCCTCGATGTGCTGGTACGAGCTGCGCCGCTCCTTCAGCCGCGAACTTTTCTGCCGCTCGCTGCAACGCCTGGTGCCGGAGATCCAACCCGGCGATCTGGCCACCGGCGGCAGCGGGGTGCGCGCGCAAGCCATCGCCCGGGAGGGCGAACTGGTGCAGGACTTCCTGCTGATCTCCCGGCCCAACGCTTTGCACGTGCTGAACGCGCCCAGTCCGGCCGCCACGGCGTCGCTGGCCATCGGCGCGGAGATCGTCGAGACGATCGCGGCGGGGTGACGGCGCATGGGAAGACGGGCGCTGCCGAGCAGCGATTCCGCAACCAAGGTACTTTAACCAACCAAATCATCTGATTCTATTGATGTTTTAGCCCGGAGCCCCAGCTGAGGTCGAGATCACCGACAAACGCATCGAAGTCACCCTACCCAAGCGAGCCCATAATCCTCTGTTGCTCGCGGCCGCCTTCGGTCAGGGATCCACGCCGATTCCCTGGTGGGACGGACGACGGCTGGTTCCAAAGTTCCGGTAGACGGAACCCCGAAATGTTAGCCGACTGCTTTGCCGTGAAAATTCAGGCTAGGCGGAATGCGAAGAAACCGTGCCCTCAGGAATTGCCAGGCGAAAGCGCCTGCCCCACCTTTGCAGGCAAACGACTTGCCCTTGGTGGCGCAGGCGGTTTCGCCTGCGAGCCGCATTTTTCTCAGCTCATGCCACGCCACCCGCCAGCTCCATGGTGTCGCTGCCGACGCCTTGGTTGGGCAGGCGGATGGTGAAGCGCGTTCCCTTGCCCGGGGTGCTCTCCACCTCGATCCTGCCATCGTGCGCCTTGACGATCCAGGCGACGAAACTCAGGCCGAGGCCCAGGCCCTGTTCGGGCGTCGGCGCGGTGCCCTGGCCGGGGACGCGGTAGAAGCGGTCGAAGATGTGCGGCAGATGCTCGGTCGGGATACCGCGCCCATTATCCTCCACCACCAGTTCGACGCACAGGGGCTGCGCCTGAAGCGACATCTTCACCGCGCCGCCTTCCGGGGTGAACTTGAGCGCATTGGAAAGCAGGTTGGTGATCATGCGCTCGATCTGCACGCGATCCACTTCGGCGGGACACTCGGGCGGCAGATCGGCCGTGAGGCCCACGCCAGCGGCCTCGGCGGGGATCTGGAACTGCTCCACCAGGTCGTCCACAACTTCGCGGAGGTCGACGCGCGATTTCTGGAGCACGATCTGACCGCTCTCGGCCTGCGACAGCAGCAGCAGCGCGCGCACGATCTGGCTGAGGCGATCGATATCGGTGAGGGCGTTGAACATGGCCTCGCGGTATTGATCGGTGGTTTGGGCGGTGAAAAGCGCCACCTCGAGCTGCCCGCGGATGGCGGTGATGGGGGTGCGCAGTTCGTGGGAGACGTCGGCGGAGAACTGGCGCATCTGCTGGAAGCTGGCTTCCAGGCGCTCGATCATGCGGTTGAAGGTGAGGATGAGCGTATCCAGCTCGTCGCCGGCATCGCGTGTGGGAATACGCAGGCTCAGATTGGAGCCGGAGATGCGCTGCGCGGCCTGCGCCACGGCGAGCACGGGGGTGAGCGCGCGGCCGGCCATGTAATATCCCAGCAACGAGCCGAGCAGAAGGGCGCCTGGGATCACGGCGGCGAAGACCCATGTGTAATCGTGCAGCGTCTTGACGTTATCCGCGTAGGATGCGCCTATGGCGACATAATAAGGCGCTCCGTGCTTTTCCGCATAGACGATTCCGGCGCGAATTCTGATGGGCTCCCCTTTGGAAGTCTTGCGGTCCTCCCAGAAGATCTTGGGCTTGGCCGAACCTACCGCCTCCAGCACCTTCTGGCGGATGTCGGCCGGCTTATCGACTCCGATATCGTCATAGGCGGTGGAGACAGCGGGTTCGCCGGTAACGGAATCGGGGATCGGGTTGCCGGACTGATCGGCGACCATGTAGATCTTGCGGGTGTCGAGGACGATGGTGGTTTCGTCGGGATCTTTGTCGTCGTAGTACCAGGCCGAGCAAATCTTGTTGCCGAAATCCGTGCTGGGCTCGATGCGCATGTAACCCTTCATGGCGGCCCAGTCGGCGCTGAGTTCCTCCTGGAGCTGGTCGTCCAGCTTGGCGGCGAGGCGCGCACGGAAGGCGAGGGCGACGGCCGTAAGGAGCACCGTGAAGAGCACCGCGTAGCTGATGGCGAGGCGGAAGCGAAGACCGCGAAAGAGGCGGCGGAAATCGCGCTGGCGGATCACATCACACCTGCGGAAGGGCAGCCGGACCGGCGGCCGGACCGGCGGGCTTCTCGGCCGCCTTTTCGGGAGCTTCGATCATGTATCCGATGCCGCGCACGGTCTGTATGAGCTTCTGCGGGTAGCGGTCGTCGATCTTGCTGCGCAGGTGGCGTATGTAGACGTCGACGATGTTGGTGAGCCCGTCGTAGTCCATATCCCAGACGTGCTCCACGATCATGGTGCGGCTCAGCGGGCGGCCCTTGTTGCGCATCATGTATTCGAGGATGCCGAATTCCTTGGGGGCGAGTTCGATGGTTTCGGCGCCGCGGACCACCTTGCGGCGAATGCAGTCGAGCGTGAGCTCGGCCACCTGCAGGCGTTCGGGGGTGGGCTGGCCGCGGCGCAGGAGGGCGCGGACCCTGGCCAGCAGCTCGACGAAGGCGAAAGGCTTGACCAGATAATCGTCGGCGCCTTGTTCCAGGCCTCTGACGCGATCCTCCAGCGCGCCGCGGGCGCTCAGAATCAGCACCGGGGGGCCGGCTTTGCGATTGCGGATCTTCTCCAGAACCTGAAGACCGTCCATGTCGGGCAGCATCCGGTCCAGTATCACCAGGTCGTAATCGGTGGCGTGAATGCACTCCAGTGAGGCGCCGCCGGTGAGCGCCGCATCCACCGCGTATCCGGCGCCTTCAAGGCCCCGGCAAAGGAAGTCGGCGATGCGCTTTTCGTCCTCGACGACTAGAAGTCTCATGTGCTTCCAGCTTAACGCAAGTGGTGAGGCCGCACCCTACTTGAGGCGTTTAAGAACCAAGGCGCCGAAATCCTCCCCGCCGTCGGTCTTGGTGGTTAGACTGATTTCGTCGCCTTTGATGACGCCCGCGCTGATGAACTTGGTGGCGTTGCCGCCCATATCCGCCTGCACGAAGAAGGAGACTTTGTCGCCCAAAACCCTACCATCGTTCAGCGGCAGATCGCCTGAAGGCGTGGACACGGTGCCGGTCAACTTCTCGCCATCCTGTTTAAAGACAAACGTTAAAGCCAAAGGGTTGTCGCCCATCTGCAAAGTTCCGGACCAGTTGCCCGAAATATCGGCGGCCAGCGCCACGCCGGCAAAAATGAGGCAAAGCATCCCAATGGCCAAAAGAATTCGTCGAGTCATGCCTGCCATTCTACCGCCCGGGATTCGGTTAAGCTAGTCTGGAGTCTGGTATGAAAAGAGACGACGACGTGAGCTGGGGCCGGCTCGGCAGGATCGAGAAGGTTTTTTTCGTCGTGATGGCGATCTGGGCGCTGCTTTTCTTCACCGGCATGGCGCAGAGATACCAGACGCTGGCGGCGACGGCCGCGATCCTCATGGGGGTGATCGCCATCGTCAAGATCGGCCGGATGGCGATGCGCAACCTCATCTGGAGGCTGCGCAACCGGCTGATCGTCGCCTACCTGTTCATCGCCGTAGTGCCCATCGTGCTCATCCTGGCGCTGATGCTGGTCACCTCCTACGCCTTGGTGGGGCAGATGGCGGTGTACCTGGTGAACAAGGAGCTCGACAACCGCATCCGCACGCTGAATGTGCGGGCCGAGGCGATGACGCGGGCGCCGGCGCGGAATCCCGAGGTGGCGCTGCAACGCGCGCTCACCGGACTGCAGCGCAGCTTTCCGGTATTCGAAATGCTCGCCACCGGCGAACAGCGGTTCCGTTATCCGCTGGACGCCAAGCTGGAATCGCCGCCGGAGCCATGGAAGAACGCCAGCGGCCTGGTGACGAAAAACGACTCCAACGGCGACCACCTTTATGCCTGGGCGCACGCTGAGCAGGGCGGCAACGAGGTGACCATTCTGGCGCCCATCACGCCCGAACTGCTCGCCGGCCTGGTGCCGGGGATCGGCGACGTCACCTTCCCCGGCTATACGCTGCGGGCGGCGAAGTCGCACGTGCCGCCGGCCATGAACGGGCTAGATTTCAAGGTCAGCTTTCTCTATCCGATGTTCGTGCCTGCCTGGGAGAATCCGGCGTCACCGCCCCGGGAATTGAAGTTCTTCGTGGATACGCGCTACTCGGCGGTGCTGGGCATCGTGTTCGGCCAGAAGGCCGATTGGAGCGATGTAATGATGGACGCTCTGCTGTGGCTGGTCGGCGTGTTCGTGCTCGTGGAGATGGTGTCTTTGTGGGCCGGCGTCAAGCTGACGCGCGCCATTACCGGCGCGGTCCACGAGTTGTACGAAGGCACGCAGCACGTGCGCGAAGGCGATTTCGCCTATCGCATTCCGGTGAAGGGCACCGACCAGATTGCCGAACTGGGTAGCTCGTTCAACACCATGACGGAGAACCTGGGGCTCCTGATCGTGGTGGCCAAGGAAAAGGAGCGGCTGGAATCGGAGCTCGCCATCGCGCGCGACGTGCAAAATCAGCTCTTCCCCAGGGACGTGCCGTTCACCAAGTCGCTGGAGTTGAAGGGCGTGTGCAGCCCGGCGCGGATGGTATCGGGCGATTACTACGATTTCATGGCGCTGCCCCACGACGGCCTGGCATTCGCCATCGGCGACGTGGCCGGCAAGGGGATTTCGGCGGCGCTGTTGATGGCCACCATTCAATCCACCATGCGCACCCAGTTGAGCACGGCCAATGGCAGCTCGCTGCACCCTCTCTCGGCGGCCAAGATGGTGGGAATTCTGAATCGCCAGCTCTACGCCACCACGTCGCTGGAGAAATACGCCACCTTCTATTTCGCGCTCTACGACGAAGCCCTGCACACGCTGACCTACACCAACGCGGGACACCTGGCCCCCATGCTGCTGCACGGCAACGACCTGCAGATGCTGGATTCCACCGGCACCGTGGTGGGCGCGTTTCCGGTGGCCGTCTACGAAGAGAAAACGGTGACGCTGGAGCCGGGCGACGTACTGTTGGCTTACACCGACGGCATCGTGGAGCCGGAGAACGTGTATGGCGAAATGTTCGGCGAGGACCGCCTCAAAGATCTGCTGGTCAAGTATGCCCGGGCGGATTCCGCCGAGCTGATCGCGCGCACCATGGAGGCGGTGGTCGAGTGGACCGGCGAGGGCGAATTGCAGGACGATATGACCATGGTGGTGGCGCGGCGCTTATGAAAATTCTGACTGCGGCGGAAATGCGCAAGGTGGACCGTAAGACAGTCGAGGCCGGCATTCCCGGCATCGTCCTGATGGAGAATGCCGGGCACCGCGTGGTGGAGTTTCTTACGGAACGGTTCGCTCCGCTGGGGGACCAACGCATCGTGGTGCTCTGCGGCAAGGGCAACAACGGCGGCGATGGCCTGGTGATCGCGCGCCAGTTGCACACGCGCTTTCAACCGGCATCGCTGCACGCGATTCTGCTGGCGGAACCCGCGGAGCTGAAGGGCGATGCGGCGGCGAATCTTGCGTGCCTGCTGGCCGCCGGGGGCCGGGTGGAACGCGAGATTCCACCGGACGCGCGCGCCGCCACGCTGGTGGTGGACGCGCTGCTCGGCACCGGCCTGAGCGGGCCGGCCACCGGGCGCATGTTGCAGGGCATCCGCGAAATCAACCAGGGGTTCCCGCTGGCCGCGGTCGTGGCGGTGGATCTGCCGTCCGGCATGCCCAGCGATTCCGGCGAGCCGGCCGGCGAATTCGCCCGCGCCGATTGCACCGTGACCTTCACCGCGCCGAAAGTGGCGCACGCCATGCCGCCCAACTGCGACCATATCGGGGAACTGGTGGTGGGCGCCATCGGCAGTCCGCCCGAGTTGTATGACGACGTGTGGCTCGAATTGCTGGAGCCGTCGATGTTCGTCGAACTACTGGCGCCGCGCGATCCGGCGGGGCACAAGGGTACCTACGGTCACGTGCTGCTGGTGGCGGGATCGCGCGGCAAGACCGGCGCGGCGGCGATGGCCGGCCTCGCGGCGCTGCGCGCGGGTGCCGGGTTGGTGACGGTGGCGTCGGCCGAGAGCATAATCGAGGAGATCGCCGCTCATGCGCCCGAGTTGATGACGGAGCCGCTGCCCGAAACCGAATCGGGCAGCATCGCGCTCAACGCCGACCTGGAAGCGCTGGCGCGGGGCAAGAGCGTGGTCGCCGTGGGCCCTGGGCTGGGGCGCGCCCCGCATATCGCGGCCATGGTGCATGGGCTGGCCGGGAGCTTTGAAGGACCGATGATACTGGACGCCGATGCGCTGGTGGGCGGAGTAACCGGGAAAGCGGGAAAAAACCCGTTGGCAGGCGAAAGCGCCTGCCCCACCGTACGCATCCTCACCCCGCACCCCGGCGAAATGGCCCGTCTCACCGGCAAGACAACCGCCGAAATCCAGGCGGATCGCATCGGAGTGGCTCGCACTTATGCCATGGAGCACGGCGTCACCCTGGTTCTCAAAGGCCAGCGCACGGTGATCGCCTTCCCCGGAGGCCGGGTGTGGATCAACCCCACCGGTACGCCCGCCATGGGAAAGGGCGGCTCTGGCGACATCCTCACCGGCATGATCGCTGGCCTCGTGGCGCAGTTTCCCCAGCAAGCGGACCAGGCGGTGGCGGCGGCGGTTTACCTGCATGGACTGGCGGGACAACTCGGCGCCCAGGCACTCGGCGACAAGTGCCTGCTGGCTTCCGATCTGCTGCAATATCTGCCGAACGCGATGGAGGAGTGTGCCGACCTACCGCACCGCCAGTGAAGAGGAGACCGTGGCACTCGGCGAGCGGCTGGCGGGCGAGTTGCCGGGCTCTGGCGTAGTGCTGCTCATCGGCAATCTGGGGGCGGGCAAGACCACGCTCGCCAAGGGAATCGTGCGCGGGCGCGGCGCCGCGGAGCACGACGATGTCAGTAGCCCCACCTTCACGCTGATCCACGAGTACGGACCCGCCGGCAACGTGTATCATATCGATCTCTACCGGCTGGAGGAGGCGCGGCAGGTGGCCACGCTCGGCCTGGAGGAGATCTTCGACCGCGACGCGCTGGTGCTGATCGAGTGGGGCGAGCGCTTTCCGCAACTGATGCCGGCGGTCCGCACCGAGATCCACATCCGGCCTCGCGAAAACGACGAAAGGGAAATCGAAGTCAGACAAGTCACATGAGCAGTCACTTGAACAAGCAACCTTGGGCCCTGATTCTGGGCGCCAGCAGCGGTTTCGGCGAGGCCATCGCGGTGGAACTGGCGCGTGCCGGCATGAACATCTTCGGCGTGCACATGGACCGTCGCGACAAGCTGCCGCATGTCACCGAGGTGCAGGAACGGATTCGCGCCGCCGGCCGCGAGTGCGAGTTTTTCAATTTCAACGCCGCCGATGAAGACAAACGCAAGGAGTGCGTGGAGCAGATCCGCCAGCGCCTGTCTCAGACGCCCGGCACACTGCGGGTGCTGATGCATTCGCTGGCGTGGGGCGCGCTCAAGCCGCTGGCCGGCGCCGAGATTGTCGCCAACAAGAAGCAGATCGAATCCACCGCCGATATCATGGGCCACTCGCTGGTCTATTGGGTGCAGGAATGCCTGCTGGCCGGTTTGTTCGACAAAGGCGCGCGCATCTTCGCCATGACCAGCTCCGGCGGCACGCGCGCCATCCCGGAGTACGGACCGGTGGGCGCCGCCAAGGCGATTCTGGAGGCGCACATCCGCCAACTGGCGCTCGAACTGGCGCCGGCCGGCATTACCGCCAACGCCATTCTGGCCGGGGTGACCGATACGCCCGCGCTGCGCCTCATTCCGGGGCATGAGAAGCTGATGGAGATCGCGCGCCTGCGCAACCCCAGCCAGCGCCTTACCACGCCGGAGGACGTGGCACGCTGCATCGCCGTGCTCTGCCATCCGGCCACCTATTGGATGACCGGCAACACCATTCACGTGGATGGCGGCGAGAACATCGTAGGATAAGTTCCATGAAAGACAACGGACTGCCCTCCCTCGATCTGCTCGAAGCCACGCCGGCGATTCTGCGCGGCCTGATGTCCGAACTCTCCGCCGGGGACGTGCGCTGGAAGCCCGCGCCCGGCCGCTTTTCGGTGGGCGAGGTGCTGGCGCACCTCAGCCACATCGAGGGGCACTACTACCGGGCGCGAGTGGACCGGTTCCTGACCGAGGAGAATCCTGAGTTTGAAATCGAGGACACGCAGCGCCACCTGGAGTTGTATCGCAGCGTGGACCCCGAGGATGCCTTCGATCATTTCGAGGAACAGCGCGAGACCAACATAGAGGCGCTGCGCGGCCTTCCGCCGGACTCTGGCAGCCGTAAGGCGGTGCATCCTGAGGTGGGGCCGATCACCCTGGCGCAGATGCTGAACGAGTGGGCGCTGCACGATCTGGGACACATCCGGCAGATCGCGGAATTGGTACGCGCGCGCAAGTACCTGGCGGGCGCGGGTCCGCTGGCCGCCTTCTACACTCTGCATCCGTAAGGATCCCCGAAGGCGGGGCAGCAATTCCAGTCAGAGCCGCGACCGTGAGGGAGCGGTCCTGAACCCGCCGGGACCGGGCCCGCATTGGCGCTAGAATACGAACTGAATGATCTCAAGGATTGCGTTTAGCACCATGGCGCTGGCGGCTATGGCCCTGACGGGCATGCCGGCAGCCGCGCAGGTTCCCACGGTTTGGGTGGTTGGCGATTCCACGGCGAACAACGTCGACCAACGCGGCTGGGGCGATCCGTTCGCCGACTATTTCGACCAGCAGAAAGTGCACACCGTGAACCGGGCGCGCGCCGGGCGCAGCAGCCGCACCTTCATCACGGAAGGACTGTGGGGACAGGTGCGGGCGGAATTGAAGCCCGGCGACTATGTGCTGATCCAGTTCGGGCACAACGATGGCAGCGCGCCGGACAAGGACCGGGCGCGCGGTTCCCTGCCGGGGTTGGGCGAGGAGTCCCAGGAATTCACCCTGCCCAATGGAGTCGAGACGACGGTGTACACCTTCGGGCACTACATGCGGCAGATGATCAACGAGACCAAGGCCGCGGGGGCGTTTCCCGTGGTGCTCTCGCTCACCGTCCGCAATATCTGGAAGGATGGCAAGGTGGAGCGCGGCCCGGGGCCGTTTCCCAAGTGGTCGGGTGAGGTTGCCAAAGCGGCGGGAGTGCCCTTCGTCGACATGACCAACGCCATCGCGGACCAGTACGACAAAATGGGCGAGGCGAAGGTGAAGGCGTTGTTCCCGGGAGACCACACGCACACCAGCGTGGAAGGCGCCGACCTCAACGCGTCGCTGGTGGTGGCGGGGCTGAAAGGCATCGATAGTCCGCTGGTGGAGTTCCTCTCGCCAAAGGGCCTGGATGTGGAGAAGTACCCGGCAGCGCCCGTGGCCGTGCCCGTGGCGGTGCCGCGGCCACCCGCGCCGCGGCAGCCGGAGCCCCGCGACCCGGCACTGCCCTCGCTGTTTCTGATCGGCGATTCGACCGTGCGCAACGGGCGCGGCGACGGGTCCAACGGGCAGTGGGGCTGGGGCGAGCCGCTGGTGGACCGCTTCGATACTTCCAAGCTGAACGTGGTGAATCGCGCGGTGGGCGGATTGAGCAGCCGCACGTTTCTGACCATGGGCCACTGGGACAGGGTGCTCGCCATGCTGAAGGCGGGCGATGTGGTGATGATGCAGTTCGGGCACAACGACAGCGCCCCGCTGGACGACGCGGCCCGGGCCCGCGGCACCCTCAAAGGCACCGGCGAAGAGACGCAGGAGATCGATAACCCGATCACGAAAAAGCACGAGGTAGTCCACACTTACGGCTGGTATCTGCGCAAGTTCATCGTGGATGCCAAGGCCAAGGGCGCCACGCCCATCGTGTGTACCCTGATCCCGCGCAAGATCTGGAAAGACGGCAAGATCGTCCGTGCCACCGAGGACTTCGGCAAGTGGGCCACGGAAGTGGCGGCCCAGGAGAAAGTGGGGCTGGTGGATCTGAATGAGACGATCGCCAAGAAGTACGATGCGCTGGGGGCGGAGAAGGTGGAGCCGCTATTCGCCGATCCGCACACCCACACCTCGCGCGCCGGCGCCGAGTTGAATGCCGATTGCGTGGTGGAGGGGCTGAAGGGGTTGGCGAAGAATCCTCTGGCGGCGTATCTGAAGTAGGGGGCGTCGATGCGCTAGAGGCCTCTCCAGATCTCGCCCAGTTCCAGGCGAAATCCTTCGACAATTCCCTCACCGTTGACGTGATCGACGTTCACCAGTTCCTCGGGTTCCCGCCCGGGGCGATACACATAGACCATGCGCCGGTCCGCATCGACCAGCCACCCGAGCGCCACGCCGTTATCGATCCACTGGCGCATCTTCGCTTGCGCCTTGGGCAGCCGGTCAGTCGGGGAGGTCAATTCCACCACGAAATCCGGACATAGCGGCAGGAACCGCTTCTTCTGTTCCTTGGTGAACTGCTCCAGCCGGCTGCTCTGAATCCAGGAAGCGTCCGGCGAGAGCGCGGCGCCGTCGGGGAGGATGTATTCCGCGTTGGAATCGAAAGCCCGGCCGCGTCCGTCCCGCTTGGTCCACATGGCCAGTTGGGCGGTGAGATCGCTGTTCCGGAATCCGGTTTCGGCGCCGGCAGGGGGCATGATTGTGATTTCTCCGTGGGCATTCCGCTCGATGCGAAGTTCGGGGTTCCTGGCGCAGAACTCGAAGAACTCCTCCTCGTCCATCGGGTGCTCCGCCTGGATCTCAAAGGTGGCACGGGTTTCAACGTCGGGAAGCACGACCTGCATACCCTTAGGATACGCCATCCGGCGCGTCATTTCCGCCGCATCGGAGGGCGCGCGTTGATGACGGGAATCAGGCTGTTGTGCGGATCGGACGCGGCGGGGCGTCCCGAGTGGGCGAGCAGTTCCCGGTTCAAGGTGGCGACGAATTCCTGAATTTGCGCCTGCATTTCGCTCATCTTTTCGCGCATGTTGAGGATGATCTCCACGCCGGCGAGGTTGACGCCGAGATCGCGGGTGAGGTGGAGAATGACCTCCAGGCGTTCCAGATCGTCGGTGGTATAGAGGCGGGTATTGCCTTCGCTGCGGGAAGGCTTCAACAGGCCCTCGCGCTCGTAGAGGCGGAGCGTTTGAGGATGGATTTCGTATTGCTCCGCGACCACGGAGATCATGTATGCCGCTTTGGATTTCACCTTAGCCATGTCAGATCTTAGTCCACATTTCGGCGCGTGGATCCTCGGGGTGAAGCTTGGCCAATTCGCGCAGCAGTTCGCGGGTGCGCTCGTCGCGCGGATCGGGCGCGGCGATGGCGACTTCGACGATCTGATCGCCGCGCTGGTTGGTGCGCTGGTTGAGGACGCCCTTCTCGCGCAAACGGAAGCGCTGCGCGTTGGTGGTGCCTTGCGGGATCTTGAGGAGGGTGCGGCCATCGATGGTGGGCACCTCGATCTTGGCTCCCAGCGCGGACTCCCAGACGGCGATGGGCACGGTGATTTCAATATTGTCGCCTTCGCGGCGGAAGAACGGATGCGGTTCCACCTTGGTGGTGATGTAGAGATCGCCCGGGGGGGCGCCCATGGTGCCGGCATTGCCTTTGGCGGGGACGCGCAGGCGGGAACCGTCGCGGGCGCCGGGCGGAATGCGGATTTCCACGCTCTCGGTGTGGGCGACGCGTCCCTCGCCGCCGCAACCGGGACAGGCGTTGCGCAGCTTGCCGCTCCCGCCGCATCGCGGGCAACTAAGGTTGAACTTCATGGCGCCGGCCATCTGGCTGACGTGTCCCGTGCCTTTGCACTGCTGGCAACCGGATTCGCCGCCGCCGGAGGAACCGGAGCCGTGGCACGTATCGCAGACGTCGTAGCGCGTGATATTGACGCGCGCCTGGGTGCCCTTAATGGCCTGCCAGAAGTCGATATCCATGACGTACTCGAGGTCGCCGCCCTTTTCGGCTTCGGCTTGCGGGGCTTCGCCGCGGCCGCCGAAAAACTGCGAAAAGATGTCGCGGAAACCGCCCGCGCCGGCCCCGGCGCCCGCCCCTTCGTGACGGCGCCCGCCGGAACCTGCTCCGCCTGCTCCGGATGCCATATCGGAGAAGTCGAAACCGCTGAAATCGAAATGGGAGCCGGCCTGCCCACCGCCTCCCGTGCCGCCCGGCGCGCCGGCGCCGGCAAATCCGTTTTCGGAATAGAAGCCGAACTGGTCGTACATGGGACGCTTCTTAGCGTCACTCAGCACGTCGTAGGCTTCCTGGACGTTCTTGAAACGCTCCTCGGAGGACTTGTCGCCCGGGTTGAGGTCGGGGTGGTGTTTGCGGGCGAGCTTCCGATAAGCCTTGCGGATCTCCTCGGCGCCGGCTTTGCGGGGTACGCCGAGCGTTTCGTAGTAGTCGTGCTTGGGAGTCGCCATAGGTTACCAACATGCGCCCTTGCGCCCCAATCTTTAGGAGCGCAAGGGTCAGGACCAGGGTAAGACAGCGCCTGGCTTACTTCTTGTCGTCCACATCGACGAATTCGGCGTCGACCACGTTGTCCTTGCCTTTGTCGTCGGGCTTGGGTTGGCCATCGGTGGGCGGCTGCTGCGCGCCGGGCGGCGGGGTGCTCTTGTACATGGCTTCGGCCAGTTTGTGGCTGGCGGTGGTGAGACGATCGACGGCGGCGTTGATCTTATCGGCATCGTTCTCGTTGAGGACCTTCTTGGTCTCCGCGATAGCGTCCTCGATCTCCTTGGCTTCGGCTTCGCCCACCTTGCCGCGGTGCTCCTTGAGCGTCTTTTCGACGTTGTAGACCATGGCATCGGCGCGATTGCGGGCGTCGATGGTGTCCTTCTGCTTGCGATCCTCGGCGGCGTGGGATTCGGCATCCCTGGCCATCTTTTCCACCTCGTCCTTGGAGAGGCCGCTGGAGCTGGTGATGGTGATCTTCTGTTCGTTGTTGGTGCCGCGATCCTTGGCGGTCACATTAAGGATGCCATTGGCATCGATATCGAAGGTGACTTCGATTTGCGGCACGCCGCGGGGGGCGGGCGGGATATTGCCGAGCTGGAAGACGCCGAGCAGACGGTTGTCGTGGGCCATGGCGCGCTCACCCTGATGGACCTTGATCTCCACCGACGGCTGGTTCTCGCTGGCCGTGGAGAAAACCTCGCTCTTGCGGGTGGGGATGGTGGTGTTGCGCTCGATGAGCTTGGTGAAAACGCCGCCCATGGTTTCGATGCCGAGCGAGAGCGGGGTGACGTCGAGCAGCAGGACATCCTTGACTTCGCCGCCGAGTACGCCGCCCTGCACGGCGGCGCCGATGGCGACCACTTCGTCGGGGTTCACGCCCTTGTGAGGCTCCTTGTTGAATAACTCGCGGACCAGCGCCTGTATGCGGGGCATGCGGGTCTGGCCGCCCACCATGACCACCTCATCGATTTGCGACGGGACGACGTTGGCGTCGGTCATGGCCTGCTTGCAGGGGCCGATGGAGCGCTGCAGAATGTCCTCGACCATCTGCTCGAAGCGGGCACGCGTCAACTTCATCTGCAAGTGCTTGGGACCGGTGGCGTCGGCGGTGACAAAGGGCAGATTGATGTCGGTTTCGAGCAGCGTGGAGAGCTCCATCTTGGCCTTTTCGGCGGCCTCTTTGAGGCGCTGCAAGGCCATCTGGTCCTTGGAAAGGTCGATGCCGTTTTCCTTCTTGAACTCGCTGACGATCCAGTCGATGACGCGCTGGTCGATGTTGTCGCCGCCCAGGTGGGTGTCGCCATTGGTGCTCTTGACCTCGACCACGCCTTCGCCGACTTCGAGAATCGAGATATCGAAGGTGCCGCCGCCGAAATCGTAGACGGCGATGGTTTCGTTCTTTTTCTTGTCCAGGCCGTAGGCCAGCGCGGCCGCGGTGGGCTCGTTGATGATGCGCATCACCTCGAGACCGGCGATCTTGCCGGCGTCCTTGGTGGATTGGCGCTGCGCGTCGTTGAAGTAGGCGGGGACGGTGATCACGGCTTGGGTAACTTTCTCGCCCAGATAGGCCTCGGCAGCTTCCTTCAGCTTGGTGAGGATCATGGCGGAGATTTCGGGCGGGGAGTACTTCTTGCCCGAGATGTCCACGCGGGCGTCGCCGTTCTCACCGCGGACCGCCTTGTACGGAACCATCTTCATCTCTTCGTTGACTTCGTCGAAGCGGCGCCCCATGAAACGTTTGATGGAGAAAACCGTGTTTTCGGGGTTGGTGATGGCCTGCCGTTTGGCGACCTGCCCGACCAGGCGCTCTCCACCCTTGGTGAACGCCACAACGGACGGCGTGGTGCGTTGGCCTTCCTGATTCGCAATTACCGTCGGCTGCCCAGCTTCCATCACGGCGACGCACGAGTTCGTGGTGCCCAAATCAATGCCTATAATCTTTCCCATTTGCTTGAATGTCTCCCTCGATATTATTTTGAGTATCTACGATGGCGTGCCGCCAACCGAGGCGGCTTAGTACACCTCCATTATTAAACCTTAGTGCGTTATTGTCAACTATTATTTGAGTGGATCGGGCTCAATACATCTAGCGACGCTGTGGCGAGTATCGGTATACTATTGTTTTTCTTGGAGATACGGGCGAAGGCAACGATTCCAGTCACGCGTTGCTGATGTACTGCCGCATGTGGTGGATTTCATCCGTTTTTTGAGCCAGTTCGAAGTTCATCAGGTCGCGCATGGACAGAAAGGCCACCACCCGGCCCTGGCGTGTCACCGGCAAGTGGCGGCAATTGTGGACCTGCATGGATTCCATAGCTTCTTCCAAGCTGGCCGATTCGTCAATCGTGAACATGCCAGTGCTCATAACGAGCGACACCGGCGTGCTTTCCGGGTCGCGGCGCTCCACCACGACTCTCTTCAAGAGATCGCGCTCGCTGAAAACGCCGCGCAATTGGTCCCCATCAAAAACCAGGATGGCGCCCACGCGGAGATCGCTCATTTTCCTGGCAACCTCAGCTACGGATTGATGCTCTTCGACGCTGAAGAGCTCGCGCTGATGAACAATGTCTTTGACGCGGGACATACAACCCCCCCCTTCCCCGTAGACAGCAGAACTATATCACAAAAGTACAGTTGTTAAAGATCATAATGATACGGTGTCGCAAGGAATGCGGTTTCAGTGCCAGCCGGGCTGTACGGAATGTTGCAGACAGCAGGGATTTGTGTACCTGTCGGAGGCGGACCTGGTGCGCGCGGCCAGGTTTGTGGGCATGAGCGCGGCCGCCTTCGAGCGCAAGTACGTGTACCGCACGGCCAACCGCACGCGGCTGCGCATACCGCGGCGGGCGCACTGCCACTTCCTGGAGGAGGGTGGCTGCGGGATCCATCCCGCCAAACCGGCCCAATGCCGGATCTTCCCATTCTGGCCCGAATTGGTGGACCATCCGCGGGCATGGAAGAAAGCCGCCGGGTATTGTCCGGGCATGGGCAAGGGCCGGCCGATCCAAGTCAAGCGCGCGCAGGCACGGGCCGAGGAGATGCGGCGGGAGCACCCCAAACTGTACCGGTAGGAGACGGCACACCGTGGAGCGGGCGTCCCGCCTGCCATGCCGGTATTCATGCCGGCATTTTTCGAAGATTGCACGGCGCGCGCTCACAGGCTTCCCGCCAGATGGTAACCTCAGTTACGGAACGATGTCCGAGCCGCCAGTTGTCCGCTCCTGGGTGGAGCGCCATTTCCGAACCTGCGCCGCGGCGTTGCTGCTGATGATGGGCACGGCCCAACTGGTGGCTGTGCTGCGCGACAGCCAGATCTACGACGAGAGCTACCACCTGGTCAATGGCTATGCGTTCCTGAAGGCTCGCGTACTGCTGCCGGTTTCGGAGCACCCGCCCGTCTCGCAGGTGATTTCCGCGCTGCCGCTACTGGCCCTGAATATGCGGCTGCCGCCTATGCCGGGGCCGAAATACGACGAGGACCGGCGCGCAAAAGACTTCCTCTATCAAAACCGGTACCCAGCGGAGACGATTCTGCTGCTGGGACGCCTGCCCAAGATACTAGTCTCGCTGCTGGTGGGGTTTATGCTGGCCTGGTGGACGCGTCCGCGGTTTGGGGAACTGGCGGCGCTGGCGGCGCTCACCCTCTACTGTTTCGATCCGAACTTCCTGGCACACGGCCACTATGCGACCACCGATGTTCCCGCGACCCTGTGCTTCGTGGCGGCGTGCCTGGCGTGGAGCAGATTCCTGACCGATGGGACCATGCGGAGCGCCGCTGTGTGCGGTCTGGCGGTCGGGGCGGCCATGGCGACGAAGTACTCGGCGGTCCTGCTGTTTTACATTTTTGTATGCCTGTATCTATTCCGGCTCTGGCAACAGATCGGAGCCAAGCAGGGGCCGGTGCGCTGGTCGCCGTCTCATCTGGCGAAGAGCCTGACGGTGGTGGTGCTGGTGATGCTGGCGGTGGTGTTCGTGGCGTTCGGCTTCGAAATGGGAAAGATGCTGCCGCCGGAAGGTATCGTGTCGAGCCAGGGGCCGGGGTTCCAGAATGTGGGTGGTGACACCGCTTTCGAGCAAGCCGCGGTGCGCCTGACCATCCCGGCGCCATCGTTTTTTCGCGGCCTATACATCCTCAAGCGGCATAACACCCAGGGGCATCCCTCCTATTTGCTGGGGCAACATTCGGTGGCCGGATGGTGGTACTACTTCCCGGTGGTGGCGGGTGTGAAGACGCCGGCGGGAACACTGCTGCTGCTGCTGCTGGCGCTGACGGCGGCAGCCACCGTGTTGTTCCGCGGAGGCCTGCGCCAGGCGTACGGGAGACTCAAGCGGCTGTCTCCGCGATGGTACGTTCCGCTTTTCTCCGCGGCGCTGTTTTTCGCGGTATGCATGCTGAGCCAAATCAATATCGGGATCCGGCACATCCTGCCGATTTATCCGCTGCTGTATATTTGGATCGGGGCGGTCCTGTTTTCACCGAAAGTCGGGGCCCCGGCCTGGGCACGGAAGGCGGCGGTGGTATGCCTGGCGCTCTTGGCGCTGGAATCGGCGTCGGTGTTTCCGCGGTACCTGGGCTTCTTCAATCTGCCGAGCGGAGGTCCGCGCCAGGGGTTCCGGTACCTGGTGGACTCGAACCTCGATTGGGGGCAGGATCTCAAACGGCTGAAGAGCTATCTGGTGGAGCGGAACATTTCCAACGTCTGCCTCCGCTACTTCGGAACGGCCCCGCCGTCGTATTACGGCATAGAATCCCAGCCGGTGCCGGCGAGTCTGGAGGAGGCGCGGAGGTCCGGTTGCATGGTGGTGATGAGCATCACCTCGCTTTACGAGCGCCAGGCGTTCGATGGCCGCTATGACTGGATGCTGCGGACGCAGCCGATCGACACCGTGGGCGATTCCTTCCGGGTCTACGACCCGAAGCGGATTGCGGTCCCCTGAAGGCGCGCATCCCAGACGCGGGGCCGGCTGTTACACTAGGGCTGGAACCGGTGATTTTCGTGGGGATTCGGACCTGAATTCCATTCCCACGGGGCAGGTATACCAGTTTGCGTTTAGCGCTTCTTCAGATCAACCCAACGGCAGGCGACCTGGAAGGGAACGCCCGGCTGATCGTCCGCGCCGCCCGTTCGGTACAGGCGCAAGGCGCGGACCTGATGGTGACGCCGGAACTGGCGCTGATGGGATATCTGCCGCGGGATCTGCTGATGAATCGGGGCTTCATCCGGCGGGCCGGCGAGAAGTTGTCGCACATTGCCGGGGAACTGAAGGATGCCCCGCCGCTATTGGTGGGCGTGGCCACGCCGAATCCGTCGGACGTGGGGCGCCCCTTGTATAACAGCGCGGTGTTGCTGCGCGGCGGCGCGGTGGGGCAGGCCTTTCACAAATCGCTCCTGCCGACCTACGATGTCTTCGACGAAGACCGGTATTTTGAGCCTTTTCAAGGGACGCAGATTCTGGAATTGAACGGTGTGCGGCTGGGCATCAGCATCTGCGAGGACGTTTGGAACGACCGCGATTTCTGGAACCGCCGGCGCTATCACCGGGATCCGATCGAGGCCATGGCCAAAGCGGGGGCGCAGGCCATCGTCAATCTCTCGGCGTCGCCTTTCACGGTGGGCAAGCACCTGTTGCGCGAGGAGATGCTCGGGCACATGGCGCGGAAGTACGGTCTGCCGGTGGCGATCGTCAACCAGGTGGGGGCCAACGACGACCTGATTTTCGACGGCCGCAGCAGCGCCTTCGACGCGCGGGGCAGGTTGTTCGCGCGCGCCAGGGGCTTCGAAGAGGACGTGCTGGCGGTGGATCTTATGGCCGGCCGGGGAGAGATCGCGGCCGACGATTTTCTGCCCGAGGCCGAGATCTGGAACGCGCTCGTGCTGGGGGTGCGGGACTATGCCCGCAAGACGCGATTCCCCAAGGTTCTGCTGGGGCTTTCGGGCGGCATCGATTCGGCGCTGACGGCGGCGATTGCGGCCGATGCCATAGGTCCGGAAAACGTTCTGGGTGTGATGATGCCTTCATGCTATTCGAGCCAGGGCAGCGTGGACGATTCGGTGGAACTGGCACGGAACCTGGGCATCCGCACCATGCTGCTGCCGATTTCGGAAATCATGAAGACGTACGACGGGGTGCTGGCGGAGGCCTTCGCCGGACGGAATCCGGACGTGACCGAGGAGAACATTCAATCGCGCATCCGCGGCAACCTGCTGATGGCGCTCTCCAACAAGTTCGGGTCGCTGCTGGTGACGACGGGCAATAAGAGCGAAATGTCGGTGGGGTACTGCACGCTGTACGGCGACATGAACGGCGGGCTGGCGGCGATTGCGGACCTGCCGAAGATGATGGTGTACCGGGTGGCGCGGTGGCGGAACCAGCGTGGCGCGGCGATTCCGGAATCGACTATCGCCAAAGCGCCTTCGGCCGAGTTGCGGCCGGACCAGACCGACCAGGACAGCCTGCCGCCCTACGAGCTGCTGGACGAGATTCTGGAATTGCACGTGGAGCGGTGCCGCAGCGCGGAGGAAATCATTGCGGAAGGATATGACGAGCAGACCGTGCGCCGCGTGCTGCGCCTGGTGCGCATGGCGGAGTTCAAGAGAAAGCAGGCTGCCCCGGTTTTGAAGGTCACGTCGCGCGCTTTCGGCACCGGCTGGCGGATGCCTATCGTACGGCAGGAATGAGAGAAGTCCGGGCTGCGCTCGGATTGGCAGGCTGAAGCCCCGCCCCACCAGGCTATCCGGCTGCGCGTTCCTGAGTCATGGTGCAGCTGGTTTCGACTGCCTGTTGGAGCAGCCATTCCAGCGAGGGTAGCGGGCGCACTACCATGAAGATCTGATATGCGAACAGCGACCTGGAAATCCGGATCAGCGCGTGATTGACCCGGACCAGGAATCTGGCCAGAGCTGCATCGCCGAGCGCCACGGGGAACGGCGCAGGCACGCCGCGGACTTCCTCGATGCGATAACCGGACTGCTCGAAAAGGTTGCGGAGCGTCGCGAAGGTGAATAAACGCGCGTGGGTGAGATCGAGAATCCCGCGCGATCCGTAATTGAAAAACCCGAGCAGCAACATCAACCGCGTGACCAGGAACGCCACATTGGGAGTGCTGACAATCACGCGAGTGTCTTCGGAGTGGTGCCGCGATGCGCGCAAGGCGTCGGCAAAAGCCTCGGGCGAACGCAGGTGTTCGATGATATCCAGCAGCAGGATGTACTGGAACGCTCCGGCATCCAGGGGAAACCCGGTGGCGTCCAGATCGGCCTGGACGAATTCCTTGAGGCCGGACCCGGCGAAAGGAGGGAATTGGTCGATGCCCGTGACCTCGCAATTCCGGTCTTTAAGAGCGCGCGCCATGTACCCGGAGGCGCACCCCACATCGACCACCTTCGACCCTGGCTTGACGCGTGCCAGGGCGAGCGTGTGAGGGCTTTCATAGCCCCACTTGGACTGGTAGAGGAGGTTCATTCCCCCGGCGGAGACGTCGAAGTTCCGCTGGTAGAAGATGCCGAGATCCTGCGCCCGCGACAAGAGCGTGCTCTTGATCACGTCCCAGGCATATTTGATCCCATTGACGTGGCAGATCTCGTCGCCGTAGTACGTGGGAATCGGCAATTCCCGGATGCGCATCCGGGCGCGGAACAGTTGGATGATGATCTCCGTGTCGAAATGAAAATCGTTGGTATTCCTGCCGAAGGGCAGCTTCTTCAGGGCTTCGACCGAGTAGAGACGGTATCCGGAGTGGAATTCTGAGAGGTGGGAATGGAGGAGGCAATTCTGTATCCCGGTGAGGATCTTGTTCCCCACGTATTTGTAGAGGGGCATGCCGCCGCGCAGCGCATCGCCGCGCCCCGTCATGCGGGAGCCGAACACGGCGTCGGCTTCGCCACGGAGCAGCGGTTGGAGCAGATCGGGAAGCCGCTCCGGCGCGTATTGCCCATCGCCGTGCACGAGGGCTACGATATCGAAGCCTTTTTCGATGGCGTAGTGAAAGCCGATTTTCTGGTTTCCGCCATAGCCCTGGTTGACCGGGTTGAAGAGGACCGTCAGAGGGAACCGGCTGTCTTCCATGGCGCGGGCCTTGTGAAAGGTCTGGTCCTTCGAGGAATCGTCGATGATCAGGATCTCGGTGTGGTATTGAGACAGCGATTCCGGGATGCGTTGGATCACACTTTGAATGGTGCGCTCCGCATTGTATGCCACAACGAAGATGAGGACTCTAGGGGTCATTGTGCTTTCCTGCGCCGCAAGGCGGACGCATCCCCCACAATATCACGTGCTCGCGTTGGCGCCCACTCCGCCGCCGATGCTAAATTCGAGGGAGTACCCATTCGTCTCTGGCTTTCTATGTGCGGCATTGCCGGCTTCGTGCGTCTCGATCGACCCGCCCAGCGTTCGCTGGTGCAGGCCATGTGCGGCGAGATTCGCCATCGTGGTCCGGACGACGAAGGCGTGTATGTGGATGGCGGGTGCGGAATCGGCATGCGCCGCCTCAGCATCATCGATCTCTCCACCGGCCACCAGCCGATGTCCAACGAGGATGGCTCGGTGTGGATCGTGTTCAATGGCGAGATCTACAACTACCGGGAATTGCGCGCCGGCCTGATGGAGCGCGGGCACCGCTTCCAAACCTCCAGCGACACCGAGACGCTGGTTCACCTTTACGAACAGGAAGGCGTGGAGGGTCTCGAGCGGCTTCGCGGCATGTTCGCGTTCGCCATATGGGATGCCCGCCAGAGCCGTCTCCTGCTGGCGCGCGACCGCTTCGGCAAGAAGCCGCTATACTACGCCGTGCTGCCCACCGGCATCTGGTTCGGCAGTGAAATCTCCTGCCTGCGCGCGGCCGGAGTGCCGCTCGAAACCGACGCGGAGGCGCTCCGCCTGTACTTCGAGTTCAATTACATACCGGATCCGCTGACGGCTTATCGCGCCATCCGGCGGGTTCCGGCGGGATGTTGGCTGACGTACCAGCGCGGCCTGGTGCAGCAGGGCCGCTACTGGCGGATGCCGGTGCCCGTCGCCGAGCCCGCGCCCGGCCTGACGCACGCCGAAGCCATCGTCCGCGTGCGCCAGAAGTTCGACGAAGCGGTGCGCATCCGCATGATCGCCGACGTGCCGCTGGGCGCGTTCCTGAGCGGCGGCATCGATTCCAGTTCGGTGGTGGCATCCATGGCGCGCCAATCGCCGGAACCGGTCAAGACCTTTTCCATCGGCTTCGAAGAAAGCCGCTTCAACGAACTGCCCTATGCCAAAATGGTGGCCGAAAAGTACTCGACCGAGCATCACGAAATCGTGGTGCGGCCGGATTCCATCGGTATCGTTCAGAGGCTCATGAAACATTTCGGCGAACCGTTCGCCGACGCTTCCGCCATCCCCACCTTCATCGTGAGCGAGTTCGCCGCGCGATCCGTGAAGGTGGCGCTGAGTGGCGATGGCGGCGACGAACTGTTCGGCGGCTACACCAGCTTGCAGCAGGTGCGGCGCCTGCGCCCGCTGGACCGCGTGCCGCAACCCGTGCGCCTGCTGATGTCGTGGATTTCAGACCGGCTGCCGTATTCCGCGTACGGCAAGAATTTCCTGTACATGATGGGGAGGCGGAGCGGTCTGGACCGCTATTTCGCCTTCAACTACGCGCCCTACCACATGCGATCGCGGCTGCTGCGGCCGGAGTGGATGATGCCCGCCGAGGCCGGTTTCCTGGCACGCGCCTTGCCGGATTGCATCCTGCCCGAAGAGGCGGGCACGCTCTCGCAGGTCATGTACTGGGAGGCCACGGCGAACCTGACCGGCGACATGCTGGTCAAGGTGGATCGCATGTCGATGGCGAATTCGCTCGAAGTGCGCTGCCCGCTGCTGGATCACGAGCTGGCGGAACTGGCCGCCACCATTCCGCATGCATGGAAGCTTTCCGGCGGGCAGGGCAAGCGAATTCTGCTGGAGGCGCTGGGCGACCGCCTGCCACCGGCTTTGCTCCACCGCCCGAAGTGGGGTTTCGGCGTGCCGCTGGCCGATTGGTTCCGCGGCGAGCTGCGCGAGTTTCTCTGGGACCACGTGACGGCTGCGCAGTTCCTCGACCGCGGCATGGTCTCACCGGAGTTCCTGCGCGCGCTGCTCGAAGAGCATGATAGCGGGCGGAGGGATAACAGCCACTGGCTGTGGTCGCTGCTGGTGCTGTCGCTGTGGTTCCAGGAGATGGGGCCGGCCGCGCCTTAGCCGCAATACTGTTCACTTTGCGGCAGGTGGGACAGACCATCGCTTTTCGTGGTCTGTCATCCTCGCGCGCTCGGTGAGAGTTCCGGGGCACGACAGGCCACAAAACCCGATGGCCTGT
>Ga0182021_10001834_pt1 | contig 24713 bp, 19 predicted proteins | sample 612E3MmetaG_FD_120493 | JGI IMG/M metagenome (GOLD analysis project Ga0182021, IMG submission 120493) | Permafrost microbial communities from Stordalen Mire, Sweden - 612E3M metaG (Illumina Assembly) | ecosystem: Environmental > Terrestrial > Soil > Wetlands > Permafrost | place: Sweden... | reverse complement strand
GTGTTTCTGGCAGTGCTGTTGAGGTTTTCACCCGTTCGCGGCGCGACGGATTACGACAGATGGCGTCCAACGGCTCGATCGTGCGATCCCACGTCAGGCGCTCGCGCACCAGGCGCTGCGCATTGCGGCTGTATTCCTGCACTCGATCGGGCTGCTCGAAAACTTCGCTGACCGCCGCGTGCAGCGCAGCGTGATCATTCGGATCGATCGTCCACCCGGCGCGATATTCGCGGATGTAGCGGCTGAGTTCGGCGTAGTCGCTGTAAATCACCGGCAGGCCGCACCACAAATATTCCACCGTGCGCGTGGTGAAGGCGAGTTCGCGCTCGGGGTTGCGCGCCATCAGATCGATGGCGACATGTGCGTGGCGGTAGGTCTCGATCAGTTCGTCGTGCGCCACCATCGGCTGCACCTGCACCCGTGGATGATGTTCCAACTGCGCACGCAGTTCTTCAAACAGGCCGGTATCCACCGGATAAACGGGATGCTTGCCGCCGAAAAATTTCAGGCGACCCTGATCGCGCTGCTGCAACTGCGTTAACACTTCCTGCAAGCCCGCGCGCGGATCCTGCCACGGCAAAAAAACGCCGCCATACACAAAAGTGATCTCGTCAGAAAATTCGTGCGACGGCAGCTCGGGCGACAACGAGATGGGAATGGAACACACGCGCCCGTCGTCGAATTGAAAACCGGCCTGCATCAGCCACGGCAAAAAGTAGAGCCGTTGCAAATCGCCCGCGCAGGAAAAATAATCGGCCTTGCTCAGCGCCAGCCGTTTGGCGCGCGCATTTTCCTCAAAGCCACGAAAGGCCGCTTGATACTGGCGCTCCAACAAATGCGGCCCGTGCTGATCGAGCACCAGCGGAACGGGGCAGCGATGAATGTTGGCGGCGATGGGCCAGTTGCACGCGACGACCACCTCGGCTTGCGAGTGCGCGATCACATCAAGCAGCGTGCCTAACGTCCACGCCAAAGCCTGGGTCGCAGCATCAGCCGATCGGTCTTGCAAGGCCGCGGCCGGCATGGAGAAAGACACGTCGTGTCCACGCGCCCGCAAGCCTTGTCCGATGCCCCACGCGCGCAGGCCAGCGCCGGTAGTGGGCCAACCGGGCAGCGGCAAAATATCGGAACTAATAATCAGAACGCGGCTCATGCTTCAGGATGATGTTGCCAGGTTGAGGGTAGATAGAACGTGCCATACTTCTCATCGATGATCGGATTGGGCTCAACCCAGAACGGATAGAGCCGGTGCTGATGATCGAAGGGATGACGGCCGTCGTGATCGTACACCGCGGCCGTAAACTCGTACGCGCCCGGCAACAGATTCAACTCGGCCACACAATAATCAACCGAACCCGCACCCTCAATCGCCGAGATGGGGAAATTGGCAAGTTGCGTGTTCGGGCCATTGACGTGCGTGTCGTCGTCACGATGGATCGCCACGCCGAACATCGGATCTTCCACGCGACGTGCCGCCTGATAGTGCAGGCGCGCCGTAAAAGCCTCGCCGGTGCGGAAACGCGGCACGGCGTGCCCGGCCTGATCCAGAAATTCCACCCGCGTAATCTCGACTTCGCGCGAACCCCAGCGATGCGTATCCTTCTGTTGATCGTTGCGCACGCGAGCATAGGCCATCTGCTCCATGTAAGCGGTGACCACGTTATCGGCCTCGTCGAAAGCGACCATGCGCCCATCTTCAATCCATAAGGCCTGCCGGCACAAGTGGCGCACCATGTCGGCGTTGTGTGACACAAAGAGGACTGTCACGCCGTTGTCCTGCAAGATCTGGATGCGTTCAATGCACTTCTGTTGAAAACTCGCATCGCCGACGGCAAACACTTCGTCGATCAGCAAGACGTCGGCTTCCGCGTAAATCGCTACCGCAAAGGCCAGACGCAAATACATGCCTGACGAATACGCCTTCACCGGCACATCGATAAAGCGCTCGATCTCAGAAAAAGCGACGATCTCGTCGAAGCGCTGCTGCATGACCGCGCGGGGAATGCCCACCAGGGAGCCGTACAGAAACACATTCTCACGCCCGGTGAGATCCGGATGAAACCCGACGCCCAGCTCCAATAGAGCCGACACGCGCCCGTGAGTGCGCACCACGCCCGACGTCGGATCGATCACCCGCGCGCACAGCTTCAACAGCGAGCTTTTTCCGGCGCCATTCTGGCCCACGACACCCAACGACGATCCCGCGGGCAGGCTGAAGCTCACGTCACGCAGGACCCAGACATCTTCAACCTGGTGATGACTGCGACGCAGCGTCCGCATAAAGCGCTCTTGCAGGGAGCGGGGACGTTCCGGCTCAATCCGGAAGCATTTTGAAACGTGTTCAAATGTAACAGCCGATTTCACACTCAACTCCAACACCGCACCGCAAACGTGATCAACGCCTAACTGACGAGAACAGGTGACCTTGACAGCAGGTCACCCGTTCAAGCGGCGCGGATTATAGTGCAAGGCCAACCCTTTGTCCAGCAAAGTGCCCTGCTCGTTAGCGGAACAGCGCGGGCAGATAAACCTGGTGCGTACTGACCAGCGCCCAGCCAATCGCAAGGTTGTTGTTTTCATCCGTCTCGATGATGCTATGCGTCGAATCCACTTCGACGTAGAATTCGTGCAAGCCGGGTGATGAGACGGTCCACGTCATACTGACTGTCGCAGCGCCTCCGCAACCGCTCAAGCCGCGCGGAATTTGCGCCTGCCCGATCGGCACGCCGGTGCCCGGCGGCCCATCATAAAACGTTACCGTGAAGGGCACGCTAACCGAAATGTTGCCTTGATTGCCCACCGTCGCCTTCAGCATAAACGGGACAGGCTGTCCGGCCCACGGTGCAGCACTGCTGTCCGCCACGACATTCAAATCGACCGCGGGAGGTTGCTGAGTGGTATACGCGGCAAACGCCTGCCCCAACGGATTCAGGGCATGGGTATTGGTGTAAAACAGAATGCCGCCATAATTTATATCGTCAGAGCTATACCAGGACCAACGCTGCACTAAGCGTCCGCCGTCAGCACGATATCCAATATTGGGATCGACCAGCGTGCGTAGAATGTCGAACGTGTCGAGCATAAACGTTGCCGTGCGCGCCTCGGTCATCGGCACGCCGTTTTCATCCACATAAGGGTCGCCATCGATGTAAGGCGGATAAGGAAACAACGTGCCATATTCGGTGATAAGCAGCGGCACATCGCGATAGCCATTGCGCGCCAGCCACTGGCGAAAATCGATCAGGCGCTGGCGGAAAATCCCCACATCAAACATTTGCGAGTAAGAGTACAACTTGCCGCGGGTGGCATTGATACCCGGCGGCACATACGCGCCCCATACTTCAAGCGATCCACCGTTATCGATCGCATCAGGATCATCGGAGGTGATCTCGCGCAGGATGTAGGAATGGGTATTCCACAGATCAGCGGGCAGGGTTTGGCTATAGTTGGCCCGATAGGCAGCCAACACCCGATCGAGATACTGAAAGCGGAGCGGCGTAGGCTGCACGATACCGCCCGCGCCAATCCTGGCAGTCGGATCGTAACTTTTGATCAAACCATAGAGATGATGATAGGCCCGCGCGTACAATTCCGGTACCATGTTATCTTGCATGGGGCTATCCGGCTCATTGCCGATCAGCCAGGTAGCGCCTGGGTTCGCGAACACGGCGGCCTGCAAAGTGGCCGTGGGGGGCGAGAAGGTGAAGCCGTCGATGGCGGTTTGAACACGCACCACTTGCACATAGTCCGTCTGGCTAGGATGTGTTGGCGTAATGGTCGTGTGCCAATCCAAATACCAACCTAAGTTCAGAGCAGCCACATTGTAATCGACTGGTCCGCCCGCCCCCATCCCAAACCGGCAATTGGGATAGGCCGCACTTGCGCCGAGAGCCACCGGCGCGATCGAGCGGGCGTAGGCCGATTGGACGTCCGGGGCCCTCAACAAGCCGATGGCGACCGTTACGCCCAACGCGCTTAATCCGACAATCAGGCTGATCCGTTTGAGTAAAGTAGGTACCATCACGGGTTATAGTGGATATAGATGGGATTGCGATCGACCATTAATTTGATCTTGCCGTCGATGACGCCGTCACTGGCATCGGTGAGAATCTGCAAGCTGCCCGTTAAATGATCGGTCACACCGATCTTGGCGTCGTTCACGGTATAGTGAGCCGAAGAAGTACAATCGGTAGGCAGAGTACCTATGCCAACCACCAGGCTAGGGCAATCGTACCAGATCACGTCGACGCGTTCTGGACTGGATGTGCCGACTTTGTCGGTGAAGACGTAGCCTTCCAGATAGGACGAGCGAGTTTCGGCGAAGGTGAGCGGCCGATCATAGCGCGCTGCGTGCAGCTGCTCATTGAGGCGCACCAGCGCGTAATAGCTTGGGCGCGGCTGATAGGCGTTTTCTGCACCGTCCAACAAGCCGGGCTGATCAGGATCGACGTCGGTCATGGCATACCAGTTAGTCATCAGCAGGTTGGCCGCGGCGCCGCGTATCATGGTCTTGGGCACATAGCGCGCCTGAACCGCCTCCCCGCCCCAATCTGTAGGCGGTCGCGGAGAAACGACCCAACTGGTTTCGGTGCTCATCACGGGACGCGAGTAACCGTGCGCGGCCAGCATCTGCCGAAAACCGGCGGCCTTGCCAATGATGTCGCGCCCGTACTTTTCCCAGTTCGCCCGATAGACAGGATAGTAATGGAAATTGCCGATGTCAAAGCAGGTCCCCGTGCAGGCGGTGAGCATGTCATTCAAGAAATTGCGATCGAAGCTGCCGCCTTCGTCGGTAAACCAATCCAGCGCAATGCCGCCCATAACCACCTGTGCCTGGGGATTGGCGCTCTTAATGGCCGAATACGCCGCCTTTAAGTGCGCGGCGTACACTGCCCCCTGCCTGCCAAAGTTGGAGATATTATCCGGCTCGTTGTAGATTTCCCAGTAATGCACTTGCGGATAGCGGGCCGCCACTGCGCCGACAAACTCCTGAAAATCGGCCAGGTTGTTTACCGGCCCGTGAGGTTGGGCAGACGCCCACGTCGGATTGCCTTCCAGGGTCACCACCAGGTTCACGCCGGCCGTGACCGCGTTGCTAATATTTTTATCCAGCGTCTCCCACTGGTAAAACTCCGGCGTGGTGTTAGTTGGCTCAATGTCAAACCAGGACACGCGCAGCCGCATCCAGCGCACGCCGGCAGCGACCGCATAGTCATAGCCCTTCTCCGCATCCAACCGATCATACATCTGTACCGCCCAGGGGCCATACGGGCCGCTGGTATCATGGTTGGCTATTAAGGGCAACCAGGTCGTGTAAGTCAAGGCACTCGTGTTAACCTGAGAGCGAATCACGGGGCTCTTAACGCTGCTATCTAGCTGAGCCGCCACCGGACGAGTCAGCCAGAAGAAACCCGCGGCCAACAACACCAGGCTGGCAAACATCATCTTGAACCGATTATTTATCACTGCCATGAAATATCATCACCTCGTAGAAAGATGTACGTGAACGGATTGTTTAGCGAAGAATGACCGGTAAAAAGATATGCTGTGTTTCATAAGCCGCCAGCCAGACTCCGCCATCGTCTGCCAACGCTATCCCAGTAGGCCGCAGCCCTGTCAACGGCAGCGGGTACGACGTAAACTGATGGCTGCCAGGGGGGACGAACACAAACCGCCCCAACTGCCCCAATCTATCTTGTTGAGATACCCACAACGTGTTATTCATCATGCGGGTCAAAAACATCGGCGCCGCCAGCGGCAAAAACTGCCGTGGAGCTGTGCCTAAGGTTCCTTTGAAAGACAGGCCCAAGGCGCCCCGGCCTGGTTCAGTAAACCACAAATTAGATGACGCATCAATAACCATATCGGTGGGGGCATAGCCCGGTGGAATGCCCGAGGAAATCTGCACCTCTTGACTGCCCGGCGTGAGTAACCCGATGCTATTACTCATTGGCGCAGCAAACGCGATCTGATAGCTCGTAGGTGGGTTGATCACGATCACATCAATGCCGAAAGGATCAGCTGGTCCTAGCGCGAGTGAACTTGGCGGGTGAGTTGGATATTCTTGAAACACGTAATCAACCGTCGATGTGATCACGAGCCGATACAAACGCTTGGCATATTGTCCAGCGATCCAGATCGAGCCGTCTGGCGCGGCGTTGAGATCGGCCAGTCCGGCATTGGCTGGCAGGCCGTGCCCGTCAAACTCGTCGATGTGACCGGTGGCCGCATTCAGGCGCCCAACTCGATTCGCCCCGCGTTCCGTGAACCAGACATCGGCCCCGTCGGCCGTGATCAAAAATGGGCCGCTGTTTGTCGGCGCAGAGAGGAGATACTCGGCGGCCAGGGTATAACTTGTAGTACTCGTGAAGACAACATGGGCGATACGGTTAAGACCATACTCGGTCACCCAGACATGTGTGGGATTAGTGCCGCTTACCGCCACGCCGGTCGGCAGCGCACCGCTCGACAATGGTATCGTGATGAACGTCTGTGTGTCCGGCATGAAAAGATAGAGGTAACTGGCATTGGGTACGGGCGAGTCGAGAATGTTAAGAGGCTTGACACCCGCATGCGAGACCTCGGTCGTGCCATTCCACACGAGAGCCAGACCGGCCAGTGCCAGGCCAGCCGTCAACAGCGCACGCTTCCATACTGAAAAGTTGCGAGTCATACCATGCCTCCTTTAGAATAAGCGTAGAATTTCTACAGAACGGACATCCCTACTAAATGCGCGGAGCGGATCAAATGCGCTGGCGCTTACACAGCAAAGCGGGCGACCTACTGCCCGTCGTCCGCTGCCCATCTTACCACAGCCTTTTGATCTGCTCCGCCCATCCCGGAAAGGGGGGCCTCACAATTTCGCGCCGCACTCCGGGCAGAACTTGGGACTGCCTTCAATTTTGGTGCCGCATTCCGTGCAGAACTTCTCGCGCGTGATGGGTTGGCCGCATTCTGCGCAGAACTTCGCGCCGGGCGCGACACTCGCCCCGCAGTTGGGGCAGCCGCCCACCACGGTCTTCTCGAATTTTTCTTTGGTGATGTAGGTCGCCTCTTGCGCCACCTGACGCGCCTGCTGCACCGCTGCATCCGTCTGCGCCGCCGAGTATTCGGCTTCCAGATCAGGCGCGCACTCTAAACACAGTCCCCGCTGCGGATTCCAGCAAGTGTCGTCCACCCACTTGGCACAGCGCTTGCACTGCTTAAAGTACGGCTTGACTTCTTCGATCGCCTTCTGAAATTCGGCGTCGTGCTGCTTTTCCCAGGCGGCCGAATGCATGCGATGACTGGCATCGGCCGCATTGCCAAACAACCCACCAAACAGCCCGCTCGCCACATCCAGTGCGTCATTCAAAGTGTTCGTGCTGGAACCGCGAAACGTGCTCTGATAGCCGCTGCCACAGCGATCGCAATAGAACTCAAATTGGAAACCGCGATCCGTGCTGTCATCCCGAAAGTTTCGAGTGAACTTGATCAGCGCCATGCCACTTTCTCCATCCGTATTAAAATGACGATCGCGCGAGATTATAGACGATGCCTATTTTTTTGTCCACCGAATAGGGCCGGCAAGCCGCCGCCCGCCGATCGGGGCTTGACGCTCACCCGATCGAATGAGCATCATCCCGTGCGCCGATGACATTCGCCACTCCCCGGCCGGCCATCTCATGGTAAACTGGAAGCGTACCTGATAGCGAACAGCCCATCTCTACATTCCATACAGGAGCGATCCATGACAGCCCAACTCATCGATGGAAAAGCCATTGCCGCCGCGATTCATGAAGAAGTGCGCGTAGCTGCCGCAGAACTGAAGGCCAAGCACGGCATCACGCCCGGCTTGGCCACGGTGCTCGTCGGCGATAACCCGGCCTCGCATTCATACGTCAAGGGCAAGCGCCAGGCTTGCGCCGAAGACGGACTCGAATCGTTTCCGAATGAACTGCCCGCCGATACGCCCCAGGCCGACGTCATCGCTTTAGTGAAGCGACTTGGCGAAGACCCGAAAGTGCATGGCATTTTGGTGCAGCTGCCCCTGCCGGGTCACATCAACGAAGAAGCCGTGCTGAACGCCGTACCCATCACCAAAGACGTGGATGGCTTCCATCCCGTCAACATCGGCAAGCTGGGCATGAAGAACCGCGAACCCTCGTTCGAGCCATGCACGCCCGCCGGGGTGATCGAACTGCTCGATCGGATCGGCGCCAAGATCGAAGGGGCAAGCGCCGTCGTGTTGGGCCGCAGCAACATCGTCGGACTGCCCGTGTCGCTCTTGCTGCTGGGCCGCAACGCGACCGTGACCGTGTGCCATTCGCGCACGAAGGACATCGCCGCGGTGGTACGCCAGGCCGATATTTTGGTGGCGGCGATCGGGAAAGCGAAGTTCGTCAAAGCCGAATGGGTCAAGCCCGGCGCGGTCGTGATCGACGTGGGCGTGAACAGCCTCCCGGTACTGAATCCCGATGGCACTCAAGCCATCAGCGAGAAGACCGGCAAGCCCCGAACCAAGCTCGTGGGCGACTGTGACTTTGAAGCCGTGAAGGAAGTCGCCTCGGCGATTACGCCGGTGCCCGGTGGGGTGGGCCCCATGACCATCGCGATGTTGATGAAGAACACCCTGCGCGCCGCGCAGCAGTCGGTGAAGTAAAACCGAGTGAGGGACAGAGAGAAGGAGAGAAGGAGAGACTGATAATCTCTCCTTCTCTCCCCTTCAATCTCTCTATCATCTGGTCAGGAACTGAACGGCTCCAGGAACGCCACCACGTTTTTCCCCAACACCTCCGTATTGTAGCCGCCTTCCTGGACGAGCACCGTCGGCAAGTTGAGGGCGCGTAAGCGCTGGGCCACCGCCACATAATCGGATGTGATCAGATCGAATTTACTGATCGGATCGTCGCCGTACGTATCGAACCCGACCGCAATCACCAGCGCCCACGGATCGAATAAGCGAATGCGATCGAAGACCAAGTCCAGCGTCTTGAGATACCACTCGCCGGTGGCGCCGGGCGGCAGCGGGATGTTGAGGTTGTAACCTTCACCCGCACCCGCGCCCACTTCATCGGCAAAGCCCACGAAATACGGATAGTCCATGCGTGGATCACAGTGGATCGAGATCGTCAGCACCCGATCGTCTTCCCAGAAAATATCCTGCGTACCGTTACCGTGATGATAGTCGATGTCGATCACCGCCACGCGGCCGCGCACGCTCAGAATTTTGGCCGCAATCGCCGTGTTGTTGAAATAACAGTAACCGCCGCTGAAATCACGTCCGGCATGATGCCCCGGCGGGCGGCACAACGCATAGGCCGATCGGTCGCCGTACAACACGAGGTTGGCGGCCGTCATCGCGCACGTGGCCGCCCCCAGCGCCGCTTCATACGTTCCCTCGATCAACGGCGCAGTGAGATCAAACGTGTAATAGCCGTAACCTTCAGCCGCGTTCAAACGCGCCTCGCCCTTTAACCTGCGGCGCGCGCGTGGCGGCGGAAAGCAAGACGGATAGTAGGTCGGCGGATACCCTTCGGGCAAGAGTGGATTCGTCGCCAGCCACTCCTTGAATCCGTTGCGAATGAACCACACATAGTCGCCGTCGTGCACCAGCAAGGGCAGGCTCTCGTGGCGGCCTTCTTCCGGCGTCACGATTTTCGCCCACGACGTAGCCCGCAGCGCCTCAAGCATGATCTCGGCCCGCTGCGGCGATTCATAGTAAGGCATGATCCGGCCGCCCGACCCAATCTCAAACGTGGGATGATGCCGCTGATAAGTTTCGGAATGAACGATGGGAAGCGTCATGGCTTATCTCTCCCGACTGTGACCAACTACCGCGTAGTCGTCTTGCAACCCTTACTGCTTGTCATTATAATCCAATTTAGCATGGATTTCCTGACTGATCTTCACCGCTTCATCACCCGCTACGATCTACTCCCGCGCGGCTCGCCCGTCATCGTCGGCGTGTCGGGCGGGGCCGATTCGCTGTGCTTGCTGCACACCCTGCACACGCTCGCGCCTGACAATGAGTGGCGCCTGCATGTCGCGCACCTCAACCATCAACTGCGTGGAGCAGCCGCGCAGGCCGATGCGGACTTCGTGCGCGACATCGCCCGGCAATGGAACCTGCCCAGCACGATCGAATCACGCGACGTAGCGGCTTTTGCGCGTCGCCACAAACTCTCGCTTGAGGAAGCGGCCCGTCAAGTGCGCTATGGATTCTTGTTGGAGGTAGCCCTCACCCAGCACAGCGACGTCATTGCCGTCGCGCACAACGCCGACGATCAAACTGAATCTGTCCTCATGCACTTGCTGCGTGGCAGCGGTTTGGCCGGTTTGCGCGGCATGCAATCTAAAATGTTGATTGCTGATTTGCGATTGCTGATTGCCCGTTCATCTAATCAGCCATCAGCCATCAGCCATCAACAATCCAAAATCTATCTTGTGCGGCCTCTGCTCGAAACGCCGCGCTCCGCTATCGAAGAGTATTGCCAGGAGAATAATCTTCACCCGCGCCTCGATGCCACCAATGCCGACACCACCTACTTTCGCAATCGCCTGCGTCACGAATTGCTGCCGACACTGGAGACCTACAACCCCAACATTCGATCGATCCTGCGCCGCACGGCGGACGTCATCGCCGCCGAGGTTGAAATCCTGCAAGCCCACACGAACTACGCCTGGGACATGACCGTCGTGGTAGAATCGACCACGGCGGTCACGTTCAATCTGTTATTGTGGCGCGAACAACCGATCGGGGTGCAGCGCGCTCTGCTGCGTAAAGCGATTCATCAACTCCGGCCGCCGCTGCGCGATATCGACTTCGGGCACATTGAAGATGCGCTCGAGATTTTGCAGCGCGCCCACACCGGCGATCAAGTGACGCTGCCGCAGCATCTCTTGATCGAAGTGAGCTACGACACTTTTACAATTTCACCGCGCGAGGAACTGGCCCAACCCGATTGGCCGCAGCTGCCCGAAGGATTCACGTCGCTGGCCATCGACGTACCCGGTGTTACGCCTTTGCCGGAATCGATCTGGCGGCTGGAAGCAGAAATCCTCGCAGGAGAAGTTGAACCGACGGGAGGGTTGACCGCGCTCCTCGACGCCGCTGCACTGCCCGGCCCGCTGATCATGCGCCCGCGCACCAGCCGCGATCGCTTTCATCCGCAAGGGATGCCGTCGCCCGTGGGGCTGAAAGACTGGATGATCAACGCCAAAATTCCGCGCGCCATTCGCGATCGCTTGCCGCTCATCACCTCCAACGATCAGATCGTGTGGGTGCCGGGCTTCCGTGTGGGGCAGCCGGTCTTGGTGACAGAGAATACACGGCAAATAATCAAGCTGGAATTCAAGAAAGGTTGACCAGATGCAACGTGGTGCGTAGTGCGTGGTGCGTGAAGCATGATCACGAAACACGCACCACGAAACACGCATCACACTCTATGGACTTTCCACTCGACGCTCAAGCTCAACTGCACGAACGCGCACGGCTCAATCGCGGCTACACCCTCGGCCTGATCGGCATTGCCTTCTGGTCGACGACGGCCATCTTCATCAGCTATCTGCTGAAGAACTACCCGCTGCAGCCGTTAACGTTAGCCTTCTGGCGCGATCTCTTTGTCGTCGGCGCTCTCACGATCGGGTTGGCCGTCTTCCGCCGCAGCGCGCTGCGCGTCGCTCCGAATCAACGCCGCTTTTTGATCGCCTACGGTTTCTCCCTGACGCTGATGAACATCTCGTGGACGCTGTCGGTAGCGTTGAACGGCGCGGCGGTGTCCACCGTCATGGTCTACGCGTCACCCGGCATCACGGCCCTCGCCGCGCACTTCTTTTTCAAAGAGCGGATCAGTCCCATTCGCGTGGGCGCGTTTATCAGCGCGTTGCTCGGCGCGTTCTTCGTCGCCAAAGCCAACGATCCCGCGCAATGGAATATGAATGCGGGCGGCATCATCATCGGCGTGTTGTCGGCCTTTGGCTTTGCGTTCTACAGCTTGATGGGCAAAGCGGCAGCGCAACGCCGCATCAATTCGTGGACGGCGACGCTGAGCGCGTTTAGTGTCGCGGCGATCTTTCTGCTCCCCACCACGCTGATCACGTTAGCCATCGGCCAATCCACCGCTCCGATCGGCGCTGCCGCGTCCTACAGTTTGCTCTCGCTGGGTAAACAGTGGGATGGCTGGCTCATCTTGTTCATTCTCGCCGTCGTCCCCACGCTCGGCGGATTCGGCCTGTACACGGCCAGCCTGGGCTATCTGTCCGCCGGTACCGCCAACTTGCTCGCCACGTTGGAACCCGTGCTGACCACGATTCTGGCTTATCTATTGCTGCATGAATCACTGTCACCGACGCAGCTCATCGGCGGCGCGTTGATCGTCCTCAGCGTCATCTCCTTGCGATTGGAAGAAAGGTAAAACATGGAACCGCGTTTCAACATCTGGATCGAACACAACGGCGTGGTAGTGCTCAGCGAGTGGCGGGTGAAGCTCTTGGACATGATCGATCAGACCGGCTCCATCAGCCGCGCCGCCGAAAAGATGAATGTCACCTATCATCGCGCCTGGGAAAAGTTGCATGAGATGGAGGAAGGTCTGGGCTACAAGCTGGTCAACGCGCAAGTCGGCGGCGTGCATGGCGGTGGAGCCGAACTCACGCCGCAAGGCCGCGATCTCATGAAGAAGTTTCGGGCCTTTGATCAAGGTCTCGGCGACGAGATCGAGCAGCGCTTTGCTAGCGCATTCAGCGCAGAGTGATGTTAGCCGCAGTAACGGGTTTGTCTTCGGGTATTGTTGAGCCATATGAGGAGGCTAAATTTGAAGATACCATTTTCTCGCTTGGCCCTGGCAGGTGTGATCGTTTGCGCTCTTTTTATCTGTGGCTGGTTGGCGCTGGAGTTTTTCCAGCCTCTGTCCGCTGTACCCGAACCATACTCTGGTGCAGTTGTCACAACTAACGTGCATGGAGTCGGTAATTGGGGAAGTATGCGTGAACAAACATATCTGATTAACCGTTCACTAGCAGAAATGGAACAATATTATGAAGAGCAAATGCCACGGTATTGTGGCATATCTGTAAAGTTTGCTCCTGCACCAGTACCTAACACATGGGGATGTCTTGAATCTGGAAACTCATGTTATATTGCCTCATGCAAGATACCTACATTATGGAATTCCGATCAATTTCATGGGCAATGGTTTGATGTCGAATTATATGTGATTGACGAAAACACCACAAAAGTGATTCAGGTTACTTCTTGGACAGAGTGAGAGGGCGAAAGCAAACACACGCCCGACGAGTGGCATGAAAACAATACGAGTTCTCGAAAGACGAACGCGGCAAGTTTTATCGTCCGAATGTTTGATGGATTTTGCCAATCTATCAAGATGAAGACATCGCGGCGTCTGTCGAGAAATACGCCAGACACAAACAGACGGATACCCGAACGGTAGTGAATCAAATTCTGCGGCGCAACAAAGAGATGCTGCAAGCATTGCGTTGAAGTGTCGGGCCTTCGATCAAGGTCTCGGCGACGAGATCGAACAGCGCTTTGCTAACGCGTTCAACTGATTGGCAGGCTTCGCCATGTTCCAGATCTCCCGCCGACGCGCTATCGACGGGAGACTTTATTTTTGATTGACAGCGGTATGTTTGTTTGGTATAACGAATGTGAACCCCGATCGATTCAATATAGCAGTCAAAATTTCAGGAGGCCCTATCATGCAAAACCGTTCGCTGTCCGTGTTCATGTTGTTGCTGTTGATCGCGTCATTCGTATTGTCGGCCTGTGCGCCCGCTGCTACTCCGTCGCCAACTCAACCGCCGGCGCAGCCCACTCAACTGACAGCCGCTCAACCCACCGCGCCCGCCGCGGCCACGCTGCCCAGTTTTCCCACAGCAGCGCCTGGTGATCCGGTTCACTTGCGTTTGGCCACCACCACCAGCACCGCCGACTCCGGCCTGCTTGATAACATCCTGCCAGATTTTGAAAAAGTGTGTAACTGCAAGGTCGATGTCGTTGCCGTCGGCACCGGGCAAGCGATCGCGATCGGCCAAAAGGGCGACGCCGATGTTCTGCTGGTGCACGCTCGCAAGTCGGAAGACCAGTTCGTTGCAGATAAGGACGCCAGAGAACGTTTCGATGTGATGTACAACGATTTCATCATCCTGGGACCGAAGGCCGATCCGGCGAAAGCGGCCAGCGCGGCTTCAGCCAAGGATGCGTTCAAAGCGATTATGGATTCGCAATCGACGTTCGCCAGCCGCGGTGATAAGTCGGGCACGAATACGAAAGAGCTAAGCATCTGGTCATCGCTGGGCATCACGCCTACCAAAGACATGGCGTGGTATAAGTCGTTGGGGCAGGGCATGGGCGAAACGCTCATCTTCGCCAACGAGCAAAATGCCTACACGCTGTCCGATCGCGGCACGTATCTATCGATGAAGGACAAGCTGCCCAACCTGATCATCGTTCTAGGCGGCAACACACTGGCGGAGAATAAAGACAAATCACTATTGAACCCCTACGGAGTGCTGGCCGTTAATCCTGATAAGCATCCCGGTGTAAAATTCGATCTGGCGATGCAGTTCGTCAAGTGGATCACGTCGGTGGATGAGCAGCAAAAGATCAACGACTACGGCAAAGACAAATTCGGCCAATCGCTGTTCTATCCCTCCTCGGTGGAATGGAAAGCGGCCCATCCGAATTAGAGAATTGGAAGTTAGAAGTTGGAGGGATCACTCGCTATGGCGGTGATACCCTCCAATTTCTAATCTCCAATTTCCAGCCTCAAGGATCACATCATCGAAGACTTACTCCACGCACTCACCAGTCCCGATCTGGCGGAGATTGTCGCGCTGACGCTGCGCGTGACGGGCATCGCGCTGATCATCAGCACGATCATTGGAGCGCCGCTCGGCGCGGTGATCGGGCTGGCCAAATTTCCCGGCAAGGGCGCAGTGCGGGCCCTGCTTTACACCGGCATGGGGTTGCCGCCGGTCGTCGTGGGTTTAGTCGTGTATTTGCTATTGTCGCGCAGCGGGCCGCTGGGGCCACTCGGGTGGTTGTTCACACCCAGTGCCATGATCGTCGCCCAGACTTGCATCGCCCTGCCGTTAACGATGGGGCTGACCATGACCTCGGTAGAAAGCGTGAACCCGGAATTGAAGCGCCAGGTCGTCGCGCTGGGGGCGACGCGCTTTCAATCGGCCTGGACGATCTTGCGGGAAGCGCGCATCGGCGTGACGGCGGCCATCGTCGCGGCCTTTGGCGGCATTATCTCTGAGGTGGGCGCGGTGATGTTGGTGGGCGGCAACATCGCCGGGCAGACGCGTGTATTGACGACGGCGATTGTGCTCAATACCCGTCAAGGTGATTTTAGTCTGGCGCTGGCCTTAGGGTTGATCTTATTGACGCTGACGTTTGTGGTGAATGTGGCCTTGATGAAATTACAAGGAAGGACATAGAGCGAATTCCAGTTTCATTTACGACTTTGCTCCTGCTGGATGGTTACATCCAGCAGCCCCAACGGCGGATGTGGCCATCTGCCGAGAGCAGATGTACCGTAAATCAACTTGGAAACCGCTCTAGCGGCCAGGGAACGGAAAGATAAAGAGTCCGCCGCGAGAATCGTGTATACTTCGGACATGATGCTCGCACTCGCTGGCAATTTTGTGAGGTTGGGTTTACCCATAGCAGGCCACTCGATCCTGAAGAAGCGAGGCTTCGGTCGGTCGTGATCGTGTGGCGCATGGGCAAAGCCTTAATCTATCTCGCCAGTGGCGCGCTGCTGTTGTATCTTAGCCGTGCCACTGATCGTTTTATTGCTGCGCGCGATCGAAGCAGACTTGCTTCAGCAACTGGCGCAGCCGACCTGACGCAAGCCCTGCGCCTGAGCGTGTTGACTTCGGGCCTCAGCACATTGATCACCATTGGCGGCGGGACGCCGCTGGCCTATGTGTTGGCGCGGAAGAAAGTGCGCGCCCGACATAGAAACATGACACTTTATCAACTCCGCGACATCCAACATCGCTACGGCACGCGCACCATCCTCGATCTGCCCGCGCTCGACATTCAGCGCGGTGAGGTGCTGGGGATCGTCGGACCCAGCGGATCGGGCAAGAGCACGTTATTACGCCTGCTGCAATTTCTGGAACCACCGACCAGCGGCTCGTTCACTTTCGATGGGACACTGCTCGACGGTTCCGTTCCGCTGGCAGTGCGCCGCCGCATTGTGACTGTATTTCAGCACCCGGCCCTGCTCGATCGATCGGTGTTTGACAACGTGGCCTATGGCTTACGCTTACGCCGTCAACGCGACGGGCATGACTTGATCATGCAAGCGCTTGAACGCGTCGGCCTGCACGACTATGCCCAGACACGGGCCAAGACTCTATCGGGAGGTGAAGCACAACGCGTCGCACTCGCGCGCGCGATCGTTTTGAATCCAGCCGCTCTGCTGTTGGATGAACCGACGGCCAATCTCGATCCTTACAACGTCGGCTTGATCGAAGAGATCATTCGTGGACATGGTGACACCACGGTGGTGCTGGTAACTCACAACACCTTTCAAGCGAAGCGCCTGGCCGATCGCGTGGGGTTGCTGCTGAACGGAAAATTGATCGAACTCACCACCGCCGATCGGTTCTTCAACCACCCGATTGATCCCCGCACCCGATCGTTCATCAACGGCGAGATGGTCTATTAACCTCACTTTTTCCGGACGTGCTGGAAGAGGCAGGTGGGGCTTGCCAATCATCCCTCACGCGTGTATCATCACCCTGTGACTGACCCAACTGTCGAGGCTCCTCCACTGGGCACCGAGTCCGAAATGGCCGGGACGCGTAATCGCATTCCGGGCGTGGCCAGCGCTCGCTTCCATCTCATCTTGCTGTTCAGCGTCAAGCTCAGCCGGCTGAACGGGATCTGGCTTGCCGTCTACATCGAATTCTTCACGCTGCTCACCTTGTTCACCTGGGCGACCCGCATGGAATCGTTGGACGTCGGTCTGGCGGTGGGCATTGCTTTCCTGACCTTGGCCGTGCTCGACTGGATCGCTTTAGCGCAGCTGCCGCGCCGCGGCCGATCGTTCGGGCCGGTCGCACCACCCTTATTCGTGTTGGTTCCGCTGCGCGCCGCCGTGACCATCGTGCCGGTGCTCGTACCGCTCAGCCCGCTGTGGATTGCGACCCTGGTAGAAGTCGGCAACTTCGCACTGACGGGCTATGTGCTCGACAGTTTGTGGGGGGAACCCTTTCGTCTATCTATCACGCGCCTCACCCTGCGATCGTCTAAACTGCGCGGCGCGCCGCCGCTACGCGTGCTGCACGTGAGCGATTTCCACGTCGAACGCCTGACCCGCCGCGAAGAAAAGATGATCAAGTGGATTAACGAACTGCGGCCCGATCTCATCGTGTACACCGGCGATTTGTTGAATTTTTCTTATATCAACGATGAACGCGCGCGCGCCGATTGCCTGCGCTTGTTGACGCAGTTGCACGCCCCGCTGGGCGTGTATGGCGTCCCTGGCACGCCCCTCATCGATACGCCCGAAGTGCAGGCAGCACTTTATCCCCAGACACCGCACATTCATTGGTTGAAGAATGAAACGATCGAGATTGAGGGCTACCCCCAGCTGCAGCTCATCGGGCTGACCTGCACCCATGATCCGACGTTAGATGCGCCTAGATTCGCGCAGGTACGCGCCACCGTACCGTCCGAAAAATTCACGCTGCTGTTGTATCATTCACCTGACTTGATGCCAGAGGCTGTCCGCGCCGGAATTGATTTGTATCTGTGCGGCCACACGCATGGCGGGCAAATCCGGCTGCCCCTGTGGGGCGCCATCGTGACCGGGTCGCTGTATGGCAAGCGCTATGAAATGGGCCGCTATCAAAGCGGCAGCACCACGTTGTATGTCAGTCGCGGCATTGGCCTGGAGGGAAAAGGCGCACCCCGTATGCGCTTTTTGTGTACGCCGGAAATGGAACTGTTTGAACTACGGGGAAGCGAACCATGAAATCTCACTTTTAAGGAGAGTATGCGATGAAATTACGATTTGTGGTTGTGCTGGGCTTGGTCGTGTTGAGTGTTTTGGCGCTCAGTTTGACGGCGGTGGCTCGGCCCGGCGCGCCGGCCAGCTTGACCACCAATCCGTCCGGGGTGTTGCGCTCATCAACCGCGTTGACTTACTCCGTTTATATGCCTGTGTTGTTTAGTTGCTACCCGATCTTGGGATATGATCCGTTTTATTCAACCTATCAAGGCGACATGGTCGTGATCCATGCTGATGCAGCGTGGCGTGGTTGCCCCCTGGTTACCGGCAGCGGCGTGACCATTGCCATTATCGACACAGGAGTCGATCTCACCCATCCCGATCTCAAGGCGAACCTCGTTGCCGGTTACGACTTTGTGGATTCAGATGGGACGCCACAAGACGGCAACGGCCATGGCACCAATGTTGCCGGTATTGCGGCGGCGGCGCTCAATGGAGTTGGCGTGTCAGGCGTAGCGCCAGCAGCCAAGATTCTGCCCGTACGTGTGCTGGACAACGATGGCAGGGGCTCTACCAGTGGTGTGGCGGCCGGCGTCACTTACGCGGCCGATCGCGCGCAGATCTTGAATCTGAGCCTTGGCTCAGTCTATCCCAACACGACACTGCAAAACGCGATCAACTACGCCGCGAATACCAAAGGGCGGTTGGTGGTAGCGGCCTCCGGGAATTGTGGTGACTTCTATTATCCTTACAATGGCTGCACGGTTCAGAATCAGCCGTCGTATCCGGGCGCCTGGCCGAACGTGCTGGCCGTCGCCGCCACCGACAACTATGACGGCCACGCCAGCTTCTCAACCTCAGGCAGCTATGTCGATGTGGCGGCGCCCGGCGTCGACATCTACAACACCTACATGGGCAACTCTTACTATACCGAAAGCGGCACCTCGCAGGCGACGCCGCACGTGGCCGGACTGGCCGCCTTGATCTGGGCGAAGTATCCTTCCTACACAGCGGCGCAAGTATGGAATCGCATCACGTCCACGGCGGTCGATCTGGGTACAGCCGGTCGCGACAATGTTTTCGGCGCGGGCCGCATTGACGTGAAGAAAGCGCTGGGGATCACCCTGGCGAGCGTGAACGAAGTCGCGGCGCAACTCAAGCAAGTTGAGCCAGCCGCCCCGATCGATCAACGCGCGGCTCCCATCGCGGCGGGCCGCGTCATCGTGAAATTCAAGTCGACGGGCGCGGCGGCGCAAACCTTGCAGCAGATGAGCGGCGTCGTCGTCATTAACTCGATCCACGGCATCGACGCGCAGGTGTTGCAGGTGCCGGCCGGCCAGGAATGGCAAGTGGTCGATCAACTGCGCGCGCAGTCCGGCGTGGAATATGCCGAACCCGATTACGTGATCAGCATCCAATAGGCCAGTGGACCAGACAACTTAATATCCAGTTTTCGCTACAAAAAAACGAGGCGAGCTCTCCACTCGCTTCGCTTTTTTTGTTTAACGCGCTTCGATCAGATCAGGCAGCTGCGCCTGCCTCACTGTTTCTCGTACGCTTGCCCATCCGCCGCAGGTGGAACGGCACGACCAACGACCCCCGTCAACACGATCATGGTCAAGATGTAGGGAAGCATCTGCGGTAGTTGTGAAGGAATGTCAGGCCGGAAGATGCTTACGGTCGACGTGATGCTGTTGCCCAGACCAAAGATCAAAGCGCCAGCCAGTGCACCAAACGGGGTCCACTTGCCAAAGATCATCGCCGCCAGGCCGATGAACCCCAGGCCATTGGTCATACCCGGATTGAACACATCCACTGCTTCCAACGTAAACCAGGCCCCACCCAGGCCGGCGATCAAACCACCCAGCCAGACGTTGGCATAGCGCATCTTGAAGACGTTAATGCCCAACGTATCGGCCGCACGCGGATGCTCGCCGACAGCCCGGGTGCGCAGGCCCCACGGCGTGTAGAACAATACGTAGTGAATGACGAACACCAAGATCAGCATGATGTAGGTCAACGGCTGCTGCTGAAAGAGGATCCGCCCAATGATCGGGATGTCGCTCAAAACCGGGATTTTCCAGATCGGGAAAGTGCCCGGCCCGGCCGGTAAGTTTTCGGCCAGGTATTGACGATAGAGGAAACCGGTGATGCCGAGGGCCAGAATGTTAATCACCGTGCCACTGATGATCTGATCGGCACGAAATTTGATGGACACGACCGCATGGAGAGCCGCCAAAATGAGAGCCGACACCAGGGCCGCGGCCAACGCGATCCAACGGCTGACTATTCCAGCCGTCGCCGGATCCATGGTGGTCTTTAAGGATTGAAATACAAACAGATTGACGGCATAGGCGACCATCGCCGCCATAAGCATTTTACCTTCGATGCCAATGTCGACGACGCCAGACCGCTCGCACATGACGCCACAAAACGCGGCGAGGGCAATCGGCGTCGCGATGCGCAACGTCTGGGCCAGCGTATCGATAACACACTCGCCCTGGCATTCACCGCCGATGATGAGATTGAGCAGCGCCCAGACGGCAAACAGCCCAACTGCCGTAAAGATCGCTGTGATCCACCAGGTGCCGCGCCAATGGACGCGTCGTCCACTGTTGAGTGACTTGGTTGTAGTACTCATGTATTAACCTCCCCACCCGCGGGTCAATGGTGCTTCTTCTTCCGGGCGGCGTTCGCTCTTGATGCGATACATCCAGCGCACCACTCCTGGCGCAGCGACGAACAACAAGACCAGCGCCTGAATCAGCGAGATGATATATTTCGATACGCCGGAGTTCAACTCCATTAGATCGGCGCCATTGCGCATCGCGCCGAATAGGAAAGACCCAGCGATAATGCCGAAGGGGTTGTTTTTCGCCAGCAACGCGATGGCGATACTATCAAAGCCATAACCGCTGGAGAAGAACAAGGGCAAACAGCGGCAGATCGAAACACCCAAAATCTCGATTGTCCCGGCGATACCCGCCAGAGCCCCGGACATGGCCATCGCCGTGACAATGTTGCGGGTGATGTTCACGCCCGCATAGCGTGCGGCGTTCGGATTCGCGCCGACCATCCGCAGCGAAAAGCCGAGGGTCGTCTTAGCGAACAGCCACCACACGGCGACCGCGGCGAATATCGCCAGAATCAAACCCGTATGGAGTCGATCATATTGATCGGTAAACGGCCACCACGTCCGAGTTAAGACTGGCAGACCCACAAACACAATCATCCCGACGAACGCACTCACGCCCAACAGCACCGCGCGCCGTTGGCTTTTGCCGGCGATTCGTTTTTGCATGGACGGGCGTCCTACCACCCAGCGCATGATGAGCCAGGTGATGAAGGCCGCGATCAGGGCCACCGCAAATGCGTTCAACGGATCCTCTAATCGCTTCGGTACTGCCGCGAAAGTCCAGAGTTCTGCCGCAGGTGAGATACGCGGGGTCTGTGGCGCACTGGCCAGTTTGTCGCGGAGAGGGCCGCTGACGACGTATTCGGCGAAGCGGAAGGCAATGTAGTTCATCATGATGGTGTTGATGACTTCATGAACGCCAAAGCGGGCCTTGAGGTAACCGGGAATGGCTGCCCAGATTGCGCCGCCCAGCGCTCCGGCCCCGATGGCGAGTGGCAGGGAGATGATGGCGGGCACGCCTTGAACCGCCTGCCCCACCCAGGCCGCAGCAACCGCACCAATATAGAATTGCCCTTCCACGCCGATGTTGAACAAACCAGATTTGAAACCCACGGCGACGCCCAAGCTAAGCAGAATATAGGGCACCGAGGCAACCAAGGTCTCCGTTAGGCCGCGCTCCTTGACAAAGGCGCCGCGGAACAACCCCGCATAAGCCTGCACCACGGTGTCGAAACTTCCACTCGTTATCCAGATGACCAGCCCACCCAACAAGAAGGCCGTAACCAACGCCAGCAACGACATTCCGATCGCATCCCACAGGCGTCGCAGAAATCCGCGCGCTGCGGGCTTAGACTGAGGCAGTGCCGCCTGTACCGAGCTAGACATGCAAATCCTCCTTCACACCAGCCATGAGCAACCCCAATTGTTCGCGCGTCGCCGCCTGGGCCTCAAGCGTTTCAAGAATGTGACCTTTATACATCACGGCAATGCGATCGGACAGGCTCATAATCTCATCGAGTTCGGCACTGATCAAAAGCACGGCACAGCCGTTATCGCGCGCTTCGACAATCCGGCGGTGGATGAATTCGATGCTGCCCACATCCAGCCCGCGCGTTGGTTGATTGGCCAGCAAGAATTTGATCGGCCGCGCCAACTCCCGTGCTGCAATGACCTTTTGCTGATTTCCTCCTGAGAGCGAACCAACATTCGTTCTGATACTGGGCGTGTGGACATCGTACATGTGCACCAGTTCTTCCGCTTGCTGTTCGATGACAGGCCAGTTCATTTCGATGCGGCCGGCGAAAGGTGACTGATAGTAGCTGCACAGCACGAGATTGTCACGTACAGAAAACGATAACACTAAGCCGTGCTTCTGTCGATCTTCCGGGATATGCGCCGTACCGGCGCTGGTTACCTGGCGGGGCGTAGCATGCGTCGTATCTTTGCCGAGAATCGTCACCTGACCGTCTGTCGCACGGCGCAGTCCCGTCAGGGCTTCGGCCAATTCCGTCTGACCATTACCCTGCACGCCGGCAATCCCCAAAATTTCACCAGCGCGGACTTCCAGCGAGACGCCATCGACCGCCATGTGCCGCCGATCGTCCATCACGCGCAGGTTTTCCACATGCAGAACCGGCTCTTGGGGATGTGCTTCTTCTTTATCGATCGACAAGATGACTTTGCGGCCCACCATCATTTCGGCCAGCATCTCGGAGGTGGCCTCCGCCGGTTTAATCGAGCCGACCATCTGCCCGCTGCGCATGACGCTGATGCGATTGGACACGGCGAATACTTCGCGCAGCTTATGCGTGATAAAGACGATCGATTTGCCTTGCCCGATCAGCTTGCGCATGATGACAAATAAGTCATCGGCCTCTTGCGGTGTCAGCACGGCGGTGGGTTCATCCAAAATCAAGATGTCCGCCGAGCGATAGAGCGCCTTAACAATCTCGACGCGCTGCTGCTCGCCCACCGCTAAATCCCTGACATAGGCATCCGGATCGACGGCCAGGCCATATTGCTGGCTCAGTTCCCGAATCCGTTTGGACACGGAACGCCGATCGAGTACCGAGACGCTCTTCAAGGCCCGCGTCGCTTCAATAATTGACTCTTGCCCTAGCATGATGTTTTCCGCCACGGTGAGCGGCGGAATCAACATGAAGTGCTGATGCACCATGCCGATACCTTGAGCAATGGCGTCATGCGGTGAAGTGATGTGGGTTGGCTGGCCGTTGATGCTAATCTGTCCTTCGTCTGGTTGATACAACCCGTACAGAATATTCATCAACGTGGATTTGCCCGCGCCGTTTTCACCTAACAGCGCGTGAATCTCGCCTTTTTCCAGATCGAAATTAATATGGTCATTGGCGAGTACCCCGGGGAAGCGTTTGGTGATACCAGTGGCTTGTAGGGCTAGGGTCATTGCTTGCTCCAGACTAACCAAGAATTATGCGGGGAATCATGCCTGTGTGATAATTTTTTCCGCCAAGAGACTGAGCGCCCTCAACTCGGATTTAACCAAAGTGGGTTAGCGGCCCACGCGCAGCGACTACAAGGAAGGGTGCTGCACCTCGTGGATGCAGCACCCTCTTTTTCAACAAAACCTCTTACCTCTTACGGCTTGTAACCCGTGGTGAGCTTACCACTCTTCAAACCATCGATTGCTTCTTGGACCTTGGCCTTCACGTCAGCGGGGACTTTGCTGTCCCAGTCGTGATACGGCGCTAAGCCCACGCCGCCATTCTGCAGGTTGGCCGTCAAGACACCGGCCTTGTCCGACTTATCCGAGACCGTCTTCAGGTAGTTGTACACGGCGGCATCAACGTTCTTCATCGCGCTGGTGACCAGGGCATCCTTGACTTCCGGATACGTGTTGTATTGATCCACGTCCACGCCGATCGCCGCCAGACTCTTCTCCTTCGCCGCCAGCAAACCACCGTTGCCGGTGTTGCCGCCCACGCCGAAGATCACATCGCAGCCCTGGCCGATCATGCTGTTGCCTGTTTCCTTGCCCTTCGCCGGGTCGGTGAACGACGGAATGTAGACGTTGAGCGCCTTCACATCGGCCTTCATCCACTTGGCCCCGTTCTGATAGCCGGTGACGTAGCGCACCACCGGCGGAATCTCCATGCCCGAAACGGTGCAGACCGTCCCCGACTTGGTAATTCCACCCGCGACCACGCCCGCCAGATAACCCACTTCGTCTTCCTGGAACATCAAGCTCGTGACGTTCGTCAAGCCGCCATCGGCATAGCAGTCCTTGATGGTGTCATCGCAATAGGCGACACCCTTGGTCGGGAAGTACGCATTGTCGATGATCGCGAACTTGATCTTGGGATACTGCTTGGCCTTCGCGGCGGTCGCATCGCCCATCAAGAACCCGACCGTGATGATCACATCGTAGTTCTCAGTCGCGAACTGGTCGATGTTCTTCTCATAGTCCGTCGGCTGCTTCGATTCGATGAACTTCACATCAAAGCCCAGATCGGCGCCGGCCTTCTGCACACCCGCCCACGCCGATTGGTTGAACGACTTGTCATTCACACCCCCCACGTCCGTCACCAAACCTACCTTCAACTTCGGGCCGGCTGCCGCCGGCGGAGTCG
>Ga0182021_10001833_pt1 | contig 24714 bp, 20 predicted proteins | sample 612E3MmetaG_FD_120493 | JGI IMG/M metagenome (GOLD analysis project Ga0182021, IMG submission 120493) | Permafrost microbial communities from Stordalen Mire, Sweden - 612E3M metaG (Illumina Assembly) | ecosystem: Environmental > Terrestrial > Soil > Wetlands > Permafrost | place: Sweden... | reverse complement strand
TATTTGTGTCCACCATTGATTGATTGAAGAAGAATCGAAGGCAGATATATTCGAGTTTAGATCCAGTTGGCTGAATCCAGTTGTGACTCCAGATGGAAGTGATAACATCTGGTCTGCCAGTATGGTTATTGAGGCGTTTGTGTATTGATCAACAAATAAGACTGATCCATCCATTACCTGTATGGTTGTTGCTCCGTTGATGACCGTGACAATGTATTGGGTTCCATCACCCATTACTATTCCCTGAGGCACCTGTACTGGTCTCACGTCGTAGGTTCCTTCTTGGGGAGACATCTGTTCATTGATATATGCTATGCCTGTGCCCAGCAATATTGTTCCTTCAACAACTAATGCTCCACCTAAAGTTATTGGCGCCCCAGTTACTGCCATAATAGCTAAGCCGACGCCGACTTCAGCGGCAAGACCCACTCCCGCTTGACCTAACTCGTCAGGCTCTATACCTTCAGAAAACTGAAACGCACCAGTTGCCGGTGGCGGCACTGCAACATAAGAAATGTTTCCATTCACTGGATCAGTTATAGGCTCAAGATACACCCAGCCTGCATCTGAGTTTGCGCCTAAATACACTTCTCCGCCATTGTCAGGATAAGTAAAACCGATAATCCCGTTACTGCCAGTTTGAACTTCTGAACCTGAACCTATTTGACTTTCCGCAGTGACCGGAGCACCAGTTGCTACAAGATTTGTTATTCCTTGGGCGACCAAAATTCCTGCAAGATTGGTTGCTGTAGGTGGGGCAGGTGCCGGTGTTGGAGACGGCGTTGGAGATGAAGTGACAATAGGAGGCAACGTGGCAGATGAACCCGAGCGCAAAACAATTATGCCATTGGTGTCTGTGTTTTCGTTGGGTCCAGTTAGCGTTGCGGTTATAATGTCGGTAGTGAAGGTTCCTTCTATGTGTTCTTGGTTTCCTGTGCTTGTGTATTGCTCATCAGCGGAGAAACTGGCGCCTGAAACTGTTCCGCTAAAAGCAATTTGGTTAAAGCCTACCATAGGAACGCCAGCCATACCATATTCATTCCAATATGCAGGGTCCGTAGAGTAGCTTACCACGTTGATGTTCAAGATTATGTTTATTGAGCTGCCGCTTTGAGTTATCTGCATGCCATATGTTACGTTTGCATCGTTCATCCTTGTGGTTGGGTCAGAAGGATCCAAGTCATAGTATTTTTCAGGTATGGCGTTGGTCCATGTTCCAGTTAAATCTCTGGCTGGCGAAAGTGCAGCACGCAAAGACGGGGTTAAAGCTGAAAACAACAATATCGCTAACAATACCGGAGTGATAATTTTAAAAATGTTAGAGGTTTTTCTAGATCTAAAAGATAAACGGGTAACTTTCAGTTTTTGCATGTGAATTTGTCGCCGAATACCGCTTATTCAGATTGTTTGGCTTATTAGCATTATGAACCTTGACTAAATAGTGCGGGGAACCTCTTGCTTTATGAACACTTCATTCTTGCAAGTTTTACAATTGCTGGAAAGGTTCAAGAAGCGTTTATTTTAGCCCGAAAGATGGCTTGAGAAGGATTTGAACACTCGATCTTAGTAACTCTGATCGCTCATCCAAATTAATGTCATAAAAGAAAAAAAATGTCTACCTTGAGCTATTGTCTCCACTTTCTGCATCAACATAACAAAAGCTATTTGCGGAGGAATAGTTCTTACGTTTCTCCTCTAAACCTTGATTGTGCCATCCAAACACTCCTGTATTTGTGGATACTTTTTAGAACAAGCTTTCTTAGTTATTGGCAAACAAAAAGTGTTAAGGGAAATGCCATTCGATAATAATTTCGGGTTTTACTTTACCGTTTTTCTCTTGTCCATACCTTATTAATGGCTTGGTGAGGTGGCGCTGAGACCTAGTGGAAGTAACGTACAACCCTGTCTTAAGCCCTCTAGGGATTGTAAATTCTTTCTTTTTAGAGGTGGGAAATTTTGTGCCGCATTTTTCGCAGCGAAACCCTTGGTTTTTGCCCATAGATTTCATCCTTTTTTTGCATGCGGGGCAAATCGGATTCTCTTTGCGCGTTTGCGGCTTAAGCTCCATTATATTGATTTTTTCCAGATTAATTGTTAAGGGCTTACTTGACGTTGCCTTATGAACAGCCCCATAAACTTCAATGCAATCGCCAACAATAAGCTCTCTTGCAGTTTTTCTAATGCTACCTGTCGGCTCGTAAGCGGCGCAATCAACTTCGGCTGAATTATCCTTAAGTGCAAAGATAACGTGGCGCACTGGAATTGTTCTCGGGTTCTGTGAAACAACCGCTTTCACGATAACTGAACTGTAAGGCTCAATTTTACTTAATCCATCAACTCGTCTTAAGTGGGCATCGGTTCCTTGGTTTGAGCGGAAAATAACCCAGCGCTCGACGGGTTCAAGTGGTTTAACCAGTTCGTAAGCGTTCTTTACTGTTTCCGCAGATTCCCCTCTTATTCCAAATAGAATAGGGTCTGGACCACGAGGGGTAATAATCACCCTGCGAGTCTCTGAATCTACATTGTTAAAGGTGAAGGGCTGTAATTGTTTATCCATCTCAAAAATCGATTCTTCGTCAACCTTTCGCTTCGAACCCCAATTTTCTTTTGCCCTGTAAGCAATTAATTCGTAGGTATAATCGCCTTCCAAAGGTTCGCCTATGGCTGCCAAAGCGCCGATGATGCCCCGGCAAGAGTTAAAGCCTAACGCTTCCGCTTTTAGTTTTTTGATAAGAGCCATTGCCTCTTTAAGTGTAACAATACTTTTCTCGGTTTTCTTAGAAAACGCTTTAAGTTCTTCGGGAATCTTCGCGCTCCTTAAAAAAACTATTCCTGGATCCGTGCCTTTCTCTTTGATGGCTGAGTTTTCTTCCCACAAAGCAATAGCTGATTCCTTTATCTCCTCTTCGAACCTCTCATCGAAGCTGAATCTTAGACATAGGGCGCCGTTGCCCCTAGTTTTCCAAGGCACATTAGGATTAAGTCTAATGAGGCCTGGATAATCTATAAAATGTACGCAAAACGCCTCAAGTTTTTCAACAAGTAACGCTGCAAGATATGTCGTACAGCCACCTTTGGTCGAGTCAGTATCATCTAAGCCAATATGCATTACCTGCTGCGGAATCAAAGCCAGCCTTCTCCAAACTAAAATAGAGAATACCCTGTTGAGTAAAAAAATGTTGTTTATCCTAAACTACAATTTAGGATAAAACTTACAAAAAAATAGGGTAATTTTCAAAAAACACTCGTTCTTGTATTGGTGACTGCGATTTTTCAGATATTATCATAGTTAATTATAAATTTATTTTTGTGATTTTCGCGATTTGCTCGGTCATAATTGACTTCAGGTTTTCCATGTTATCCGCTTCTATATTTGCGATTATATAGTAAACTCCCCAAAGCTGATGAACTTCTTCAACGCCCTATCTTTTTCGGCGCTTTCAGTACTTGACTTTTCTCTCCAACTTCAACATCTAAAAAGCTTTATGCTGTTGGCATTTTCTCTAAAATTATTCCTTTTTCTTTTGTGGCGCTTTTCAGAGGTCTGGATAATCCTTTTCGTTCGCGGGAACTAAAAAAGCTTTATTGGGTATCCAAACCTCTTCATCCAAACGATAAAAAACTTGGTGCATCTGGCTACAGTAAGAACTCTAATTCTACAGCCCTTTTCATCCATACTATCTTGGAATTGCAAATATCCTTCCTTCTTCCAGTGCTCCAGACGCACAGGAGACAAAGTAAATTGTGTCAAATTTAAAATTATGTGGTTGCATCTAGCCAATCACAACCTAGCGGTAAGTTGAGAAGAACTTGATTTGTTAAGACGACCCCAACTGAAAAATAATGGTTCCAAATGAGTGTCTAATTATTTTCCGGTTTGAAAATTATTTCCACATAAAGGTAGTTGAATTCTATCTTCATTTCTCAAGAGTCTTTTTCTACTTTAAGTTGGGCTGTATACCAAAATTTTGTGGAATAATTGAATGTTCTAAGAAATTATTAAAAGAAAGGGAGTTAAGTGAGTAGCTTACTTTTCCTCGACTACGATCATTGTTAATGTTGACCGTACTTTATCCAGTCGTCGAATGCGCCATGTAACAATTTCTTTCAGCTTGTCCATAGTGTCTGCTTTGACTCTAGCAACTATATCATAAACTCCATAAACCGCTGACGCTTCTTCTACGCCTTCAACTTTTTTGAGTTCTTTTAGCACATCTGATTCTGAACCTATCTCAGTATTTATTAAAACAAAGGCTGTGGGCATATCAATCCTTCTCTGAGAATTGATAAGTTTAGTGTGCATTAAAAAGTTTCCTAGAAATCTTACAAATCAATGCTTGAATCAACATGCAAATGCTATGATGAAGATTAAAAAATTTAAAGACTATTTGTGGTTTGCTTTTTTCTGATGATTTTAATCCCTGCCCATTGCAATGCAGCGTAGGATATTATCAGTCGAAACCACAAGCTCACAACTCTTGTTAATAGAGTGACAGAAACACTTAGAGCTGCGGGGATTCCAAGAGCAGTAAATGAAACACTCATAATTAATTCTGGAAAACCGAAAAATGTCAAGCCGACCGTTTGAAGGATTCCAGTTAAAGTGAAGACAATGAGCACTTTATCAATAGGAATGGAATAACTTAGGGCCAAAAAAGTCAAAAAAATAACCGAGATTTCAAAAATAAAACTTATGATTTCATAAATGATGGGTTTAACAAGCGTTTTGGGTTTGGCCTTCAGTTGTTTGATGCTTTCATGAAATTTACTTAAAAATACTTCCGCTTTCAGCCGAAAATTTTGAGGGTCCCATTTTTTCCTAAAAAACGATAGTAGTCTTATTCCCCAATTCAACAAAGTTGTAGTTGTTTTCGGCTTAAGGCTTACATAATAAATTAGAAGCACCGATAAGATTGATAGCGCCAACACAAGGGCAATTAAAAAAATTACTATAAACGGCAAGGGATAACTAATAAGCACAAATCCTAAACCAAGACTTAAAGCCACAACTGTAATTGTTATACTAAAAATTTTCTGTCCAACAACAGAAGCGCCAATTTTTGCTGAGCCTTGATTTAAATCCTTGGTTAAAAAGTAGGTTTTAGATATCTCTCCGGACCATCCAAGTTGGGGAACCGTTGCTTCAAAGAATAGCCCAACCCATGTTAACATAAGAGATTTTCGAATGCTGATTTTTACAGATAAATTGTTTAGCAGGTTACGCCAAACTAGGGCAGAAAAAAACGCGAACATAAAATAGGCTATGAAGGCGCCTGCAAAAAATACAAGATTTGTCTTTAAGAGTATGTCAATGACTTGGGCAGGATTAATGAAGAAGTATAGGTAAACGATGAAAGCCGCTAATCCTAAAATTAAGATTATTAGAATTGCGTTTAGGCGTATTGGTGTTTTTTCGGCAGTCATCTACGTATTTCAAGCCTTTGATTAGACTTTCGACAGTTGAACTTTTAAGGGTATACAAAGAAAGAGGCATTTTATGATATAACTGAGGGTTCTTGGATGTAATAACAAAGTCATAATTACAATTAAAACACTGCCAATCAATCAATTATTGTAATTTAATAAACGTTGGTCAAATACCAATTTACTGCTCGAATTATTAAACAAAAAAGAGAGCAAGATTTTTTCTTGCTTTGCCGAGTCTTGCCGTTATTCTTCCATCATTATCAAAGTTAACGTGGACCGCACTCTGCCGATGGCTCTTACTTTTTGTGTTACCATTTCTTTGAGTCGTTCCATTGAGTCAGCTTTTATTTTGGTAATTATGTCATAAACTCCATATGAAAAGTATGCTTCTTCGACGCCTTCGATTTTTTTTAGGTCATTAACAACTTCTTGTTCGGCTCCTGATTCGACGTTTATTAATACAAAGGCTCTGGGCATTTTTTGTCTCCACAAAAGATACTTGGTGACCTCTTAATTAAAATTTTTCTAGAGAAATTCGTTTTCCTACCCTTTGTTGGCTTTGTTCGGAAGCACTTTTTCCAAGAATATTGGTTATAATCAGTCTATAGTTTATTGCTTTATTTCTAACGCGAAATCACACATACGTACATTTACGGCTTTAGAAAGCTGTTCATACAGTTAAAGAGAATCATTGCAGATTGTACATTTTTACAGTTGAGCACACAAAAGAGTTATATGAAGTAAGCTCGAAAGGGTAGGTTATTGCGGCGAGTACCATGGTTAAGTACATTTTCGTCACTGGCGGCGTATTGAGCTCAGTCGGTAAGGGCATATTAACATCTTCCATCGGTAAAATGCTTCAAGCCCGAGGGCTAAAACCCACAGTTGTAAAAATTGATCCATATGTAAATGTTGATGCAGGAACCATGAATCCATATATGCATGGGGAAGTCTTCGTTACCGATGACGGCGGGGAAACCGACTTAGACTTGGGCTGGTATGAACGTTTCTTAGATTTAAGCCTCAAGCAAGAAAACAACTTAACGACGGGCATGGTTTACAAATCCGTAATTGAAAAAGAAAGACGCGGTGACTTTTTAGGACGTTGTGTCCAAATTGTGCCTCATATAACTAACGAAATTAAAAATCGGATCAAAAGTGTTGGTAAATCGTCTTGCGCTGATGTAGTTTTAACCGAAGTTGGCGGAACAGTTGGAGACATTGAAGGTTTGCCATTTCTTGAAGCTATCCGCCAAATGCGTCTTGAGGAAGGTTACGAGAACACCCTTTATGTTCATGTGGCTTTGGTTCCGATTTTAGATGTAACGAGTGAAATGAAAACGAAACCTTTGCAGCACAGCGTTAATGAACTGAGACGTATCGGTATTCAACCTGATACCATAGTGGCTAGAAGCCCTAAAATGATTGATGCGGAAGCCCTCCGAAAAATAGCTTTGTTCGGCACGATCCCAGAAAGCGCTGTCTTCTGCTCTTTTAATGCTGATTCGGTTTATCAAGTACCGCTTATTTTAGATAAACAGGGTATGGGCGACTTTATCTGTCAAAGACTAGGCTTCAAGTGCGATGGTAAAGACTTTGGTGATTGGAAACAATATGTAGACGCCGCCGTTAATCCCGAGTACGAAGTTAAAATAGCGTTAGTAGGCAAGTATGCTGGGTTAACCGACAGCTACGTTAGCATGACCGAGGCACTGCGGCATGGAGCTGCAGCAAACAAAGCCAAAGTTTGCATATCTTACCTTGAAGCTGAGAAACTAGAACATGAACCTGAATGCATAAAGGACCTTGCAAATTTCGATGGCGTTTTTGTTCCATATGGTTTTGGGCCTCGAGGAACTGAAGGCAAAATCGCAGCTACCAAGTATGCTCGGGAAAACGACATCCCGTTCTTAGGCATATGCTACGGTTTTCAACTAGCAGTTATTGAGTTTGCTCGAAACGTCTGCGGTTTAAAGGATGCAAACAGCACAGAAATTAATCCTGAATCCCCTTATCCAATAATTGATCTTATGCCTGAACAACGAGGAATAGAACTCAAAGGTGCAACAATGCGTTTGGGTGCTCACAAGATTATTTTACAAAAAGGTACAGTTGCTTACAGTTTATGGGGACAGGAAGAAATCTACGAACGTCATCGCCACCGCTTCGAAGTTAACTTAGACTACTTAGACACCCTCAAAAACAATGGTTTATGCTTCACTGGAAAAAGTTCCGATGGCAGAAGAATGGAAACATTAGAGTACCCAAAGAACTACTTCTACTTCGCTTCACAATTCCATGGCGAATTTAAAAGCAGACCTGGACGACCTTCACCTGAATACTTCGGATTCCTTCAAGCCTGTGTAAATAAGAAACTTGGAAAACCAAAAGTTACAGTGACTTAAGGCAATTACTAGAAAAGGCTATAATGCATGATTTACATGAAACGGTAAGGATTGAGAAACAATGGAAGAAAAAGGAAATTGGGATTCAAAAGGTTTTAGCAAGCAGATGAAGGATAGTAAAGATGAACTGGGCGACTTGCGGAAAGAACTTACTAGTGTAATGGCAAAGTTCTGTTTACGTGCGTTGAGAGTTTATCAATCTACGAGACCTGAACCGCTAAGACCGAGTGAAATTGCTTTGTTGATTAGAAATGAGCTTAATTTCTCTTTAGCAGATCTTACTGCGCAGACGAATTTGGATAGCATTACGGCTCTTGTTAAAGAAGAATGGGCTAAAGAGAATAAACAATAATTTTTCTTTTAAAACTAATTTTATTTTTTTTGTTGAAAAATAAAATAAAAAAATTTAGTTTATCGTTTTTGCTTATTTTGTGCGGCAGAATTCTTCCATTGTTGACATTAATGATGGGACCGCGTAGATTACGTCTCGATCATTTAGCATGCCTGCAAGGCAACCATTTTTGTCAACAATTGGTAAGTGTTTTATTTTCCAATGTTTCATCAGTTTAGCTGCTTCTTCAACGGTTGCTTCTTGATCAATTGTTACCAATGGGTTTGTGTAGACCATTCTTGCGATTATTGTGCTTAGAGGTACGCCATGTTCAACTGCTCTCACTAGAACGTCTTTGACTGTTATGATTCCAGTTGGTTTTCCGCTTTGCTCGACAAGGATTGCATCTTTATCAAATTTAGTCATCAAAGCAATAACTTCTTTTACAGTTGTATTATTGTTCACTGTTTTAACATCTTTGGACATTATGTCTCTCACGAGAACATTGCTTGCCATTCAATTTTCACCTTAACGTCTATCACAAAAGCACACCCATTTATCAATTTTTTGTTTTATCAATCCCGACTTGTGCAATCCTTAAAAACCTGTTTTTTTCATTCTTTTTTAGACGGTGACTTGCTTTTTGAGCGTCAACTCCAAAAATGCTGATCAGTTTGGCAACAGGTTAGATAACGCAAAGAACTACGCTGAAGTCTGGCAAATTGTGAAGGAAACCGCTCAGGTTGCCTTGGGCAAAAAAAGAGATGCGATGATGCTGTTTTTGGATGATTTACCTCTGCAATTGGGAGCCTGCTATCCGGTTGGGACCAACAATATCGTTTTAAACAGGTCACTTGTGGAAATAGTTGAGGCATCCATAACATCAAAGCCAACCGTTAACGCATTAGTTTACAATCTTTTGCTGCACGAGTATTTGCATGCGCTAGGTGAACTCTCTGAAGTTGAAGTTAGACGCTTAGTTATTCAGGTTGCAAAGAAATGTTTTGGAGAACAACATATTGCCTCAGAGGTTGCGTGTAAAAGTCCTTGGGTTCTGCTTAAGGATATTCCACTTGGACCCTACAATGCACCTAAACGTGTTATGGAAATTGTTAAGGATTTTGAGAAAACAGGCCATTATATAGTGTGAAGCGATGCAGAATTCGGTGCAATTTTTTTTCTTTGTGTTTTAGATTGCTTTTTTAATTTAGACTCTGAAATGTCTGCAGGTTGCGTCTGAATTTGTCGCGATTTGTCGCTAATTGTTGATATTCGTCGATATTTGTCGCAAATTGTCCCGATTTGGCCCAACTCCTGACCCCTTAGTGAATTCTCGTTATTGAAGGATGAGAATCTATGTTGAGGTTTTTCCCGCAATTTTTTCTAAGGTTATTTTGTTTATTCTCAAGAAGAACAACAACAGATGGAATTGCAATTTTTGAACTGGTTGTTTGGGGTTGTTTTTTTGAATCAGAGCTTAAATTATCTGCAAGTAGGGACATTATTAGACAATTTTAGACATTATTAGACAATATTAGACAATGAATAATGATTAATGGATTCATAGCCGTTTGTTGGATAAGATAGCGTTTCGGGGACAAACTTTAGAAAGGATAATGGGAGAAGACAGTTTTTTCGGCTAAATTTTTTCTAGGCGTGTTTTGGGTTGCTTTTTGTTTTAAGATTTTTCAAACTTTTTGCTTAGCTTCCCCTTTGTTTTTGGCAAAGAAGAATTAAGTTAGAAGTTACAATAAGTTGGGAACATCTTGAGAAGTATTTTCAAACAAGAAGAACAACAACAGCTGTGGGTGCATTTTTTGAACTGGCTGTTTTAGATTGCCTTTTGATTTTAGGACTCATAATTTCTGCAGGTTGCGTCACTATCCGTCAACAGACGTCAAGGAACGTCAAAGGACGTCAAAAAAAGTCAAAGAAGAAATGACCAAAATTCCCCTTAATTCTGAAAGTAGAGTTTGTACAGCTTTCTGAAAGAACAACCACACTGGAATTGCCATTTTTGAACTAGTTGTTTTGGGTTGGTTTTTCGAATCAACGGTTAAGTTCTTTGCAAGTAGGTGCATTATTGGACAAAATTTGACAATTGATCTGTCAAAGAACTCAGCCGAGGCCATCTAATGACCCAACTTGCTTTTACCGATTTTTTGCATCATAATTTTTGTATTGCTTTACTATTTGAAGGTCTGAATTGGTTGCAGTTTGTTTCTAGAAGATCTCTATTTGTCCTTAGAATCAATAGACGGATTGAAAAAATAATCGTTAGATTGGATAAACCTGGAAAGCTTCATCCGAGTAGGATGTTTACCGTATGGGTCAGAGAGGTAACAGGCAGAAACAGCGTTTGCCAACACCAAACGGCACTCATCTGACAAGCCATTATGGTCTCCTATAATGTTTCCTGCAGTCCACGCATCACCTGCCCCCGTCGCCCGCAAAACATTAACTTTGAATGATGGAGCCATAACTTCTTTTTTACCTCTTAAACTGGCGGAAAAAAGCGTGGTATGTAAGTCAATTCTCGCTGTTAAATGCTTTGCCAAGACGCGGGCAGCTTCCATCGCTAATTCTGAAAAGTTCAAATTTTCTTTTTTAGAACTAAATGACTCCTCAACCAATGTAGCATAGGTTATGGCTTCATTCTCGTTTACACTTAAGATATCTACTTGATTAGATTCCAATACTGTTTGGATTAGTTCTGCAATTTTGATGCGGTTTGGCGTTGGATCGGCAGTATCATAGTAAGTTTTGCTTTTGCCTTTCGCTTTCGCTCTACCGAAAACTGATTGGGCTAGTAATGTGCCAAATCTTAATGTCCCAGCCCAATTGAAAAGGCAGGTGTAATCAGCTGCTTCAATTAAAGCATAATCGTTTCCGTTAAGGTCGTTAGGACCAAAATCTGCTAACGAACCTAAGTCGCGAATCATAACGTTGATTTTCTGGTTTTTGTCTTGAAATTCTAAAGCAGTGGTTATTGACGCTTTATCCTGAATTTTTATATGCGAAGTGTCAATCGGGGTATCTTTGAAGTAGTATCTTATTTGTTGTAAGCCATATTCATTTGTGCAAATAATGGGTGTAACCTTGGCGCCCAAATTGGCTAAGGCTGAAGCAACATTGACGGCGTTTCCTCCCCGCAGATCAGTTTGTGGAACGCCATCTATACTTCCACCTTTACGTTTAGCCACATCTGCAGTTAAGTTTGAAAATTCTTCCTGGTTCCAATTTAGGTTTATGAGGCGATCAAAAAAGAAATCAGGCAAAACTACAACTTTGCACTCTTTAATTTTTTGTTCCAAGAAATATTTGAGTTCTTTTTTGCACTCTACAATGGTCAATTCAAGGCCCTTTACCCTGTATCTCCGCAAACCTAAAATAACCTTTTGATTAAATTGAATAAAAGATATCTAGAACTGGGGAATGGGGAAATGGGAATGAACTTTAAAACAGAAGTCAGTCTACTCGCACTAGCTATTACATTGTTTGTCATGAGCACTTTCTTTTTTTCATATCAAAATGGTAGTACGACCTACCTAAGTTTAGCTTCGTATCCATATCGAGGATACGCGCTTGCGTTTGTTGGTTTTGGATCAGTTCTTATGGTAACTGCATCGCTCTCTTACACAAAACGCAGCAAAAACATGCTCTAAAAAAATTTATTTTTTTAGCCGATGACAAATCTTACAAGTAACCACACTACGTCTCCGAAAAGTAAAGCTACAATTAAGCCTGCAGTTATGAATATTAACATCGGCAAACCAGGAGTTGCCCAAACATAATTGTCGATTTTTCCAGCCTTTGCAGCGTTTGATAAGCGTTCGACAATTGCATCTCTTCCATCATCATGTGGAACAACCACAAGCTTTCTTTCTAACCCGTTCTCACCTTTGTCCTCAACGTCTTCCATGGGAAAAATATGCCACTTCGCCTTCAGCTTATCGACAGTTACTTTATAGCCTGTTATTAGGATAAGTATTTTTTTTCCGATTGATTCTTTGGCAAGTGTTCCTGTAAACATTTTTTTGCCTGTTTTTCTGTGCCAAACCACATTGCGACCGACTATGTAAATGGCACTTATAGCTGCGAATAATACGCCGTTGCCGAAGATTGTTACTGGGAATATGACTTGCGAAGTGGGCGACAATCCCGCTGCATATAGAGGTGTTGATAGAATAACTGGCGCAAACGGCAAAGCCACAGCGATACACATCAGGGCTTTTGAGTCAGCCCCTCCAAATCCTCCCGAATAAAACAGCAGAAATGCAAGTCCAATGGTAAAACCTGCGCTAATTCCAAAAAGAGGTAACTTAGAAGGTTCAAAAATCAGAAGTTCTGAGAGGGAAAGAGCAAGTGCAATGGGCCCATAGATTACCCATACGCGGTTGCTTACTTCTCGAACTTTATAGTCTCGCCACGATGCGTAAATTAGAAAAGCTGCCGTTACTGCCACACTGGCTGCGGTTAAGGTTATTTGAAAGGTCAATGTCAATCCCTTGCTATCACTTGTTTATGGTTGCCCTTTTAAGATAATCTGCTTTAATATTTAGCATATGGAGCCTAAATACTTAGAAAAAATAAGTATTTGTTAAGGTGGTTGGTTTCCGATTTTTACGGTTATCGTTGGGGGAAGTTCAGCTAATATCCACAGTCCTGGTTGCCCATTTCCGTTATAAATTGGGGGAACAGAACCGTCAAATGTGACGACAGCGCCATTCCATGTTATATCTAAGCTTGTTTGGAAAGAGACCGGATTTAGGGTTACAGGCAGCAATGAGATTGTTTGAGCTACAGAGTCGGTTTTGAGCGAACCTCGAATGCTTACTGGAGACATAGTGTCAAATGCATAGAGCATTTGGTTTGCTTGGTCGGTAAACATTATTCCGGCGCCGTTGCTGCCGTCACTAAATTGGCTCCACTGGTGTATCCCTGCTCCTGTAGAGTTGTCCAGTGTTTGTGTGCCGCTGGCCACGATGGGGTCGCCGTTTAATGTTCCATTTTCTGTCTGTAATTGCCCCACGGTTGAAGAGACGCTTATTGGACATAGGTCGTTAATCGAGCGAGGTTGCTGGGAATTGATAAACATGAGGCGAAGTTGATAGGTAAAGTAGGTTGCGTTAGCTGGCAAGGTGAGCACGGCATTAGCATATAGATTGGGGCAATTAGTGGCTCCGTTTGACCATTCGGATTCTTGTTGGATAATATCTCGAACCACTCCATGATGAATAACATATGCTTCCCCTGCACCGTAAGTGCTTGCTTGACTGTTTATTCGCATGAAGGATGATGTGCTTGTGCTGGAGCCCACAGTGGAGGTTACGATGAATTTGCCAACATCTGTGACGCTGATTGTCAATTTTCCGTTGGTTAAGGTATGAGAAGATGGGTTATCTCCAGTGAAGTATGTGTTGGTGTAAGCAAGTGGGGTTTGGACTGCTTGGTCGCTTCCGTTCCACCATAAAGTAAAATCTGAAACATGAGTGTTGACAAGGAAAACAATCATTTGTCTGTTACTGAATATAGTGGCGTTATCTGTTAAACCTAAAGGAACCGTATAGGAAGATGACCAGTCTTCAATTTGAAAAGGTACTTGCTGATTGACGCCGTCTATAGTTTCGTTGACGTGAATAGCTTTTACAGGAATTGGGGGAATCGGAACGGTTTGAGTGGTAATTTGCATGTTTTGACCTAACCAGATCATCGAACCATTTTGAAGGAGCTCGATGGATACTGTAGCAGCCGGATTTTGTTGTGAAATGAACAGGTTTTGGTCGGATTCAGGTCTAAGCAAGGTTGTATCTATTGCCCAATTGTCTTGGACGGGGTCGCCGCCATTTACGTCTCTGAACCTGATTGTAAAGGTTGATGAGCCCGCGTAAGCAGAGACAGAAACATTGTTCCAACTGTTACTTGCAAGTGCTGGTATTACAGTGTTCCAAATGCCAGCATGCCAAACATCAACGGCCAAGTTTTCTGAGCTTAAGGAACCTGTTTTTATGCATAACGCGGGACGAAGCGCCGTATAGTTTACGTTGCTCCATTGCTCTTCAAGATTAAGTGCATAAATGGGTTTTGTTGTTCGGTATCTTGCCAAATCGATGCTTATGTCAAATGTGGAAGAAGTTGTCATTACGGCTTTAAATTTGAGTTTCCATGCCCCAAGACTGTCTCTGAATTGAGTAGGTTGAGCAGTTATGCTTTGTTCGGTTAAGGTTCCGGTTGTTCCCAAAGTTGCGGTTAAGTAACCGTCTCCGCTTGTTGGATATTGCCCTCTTTGATAGTTGTAAAGTTGGAATGTCGTGCTTGCGCCGGAAATGCTTGATAAACCGTTGATACTGTACAGTAGACTATTCCAGTTATCAGTGTTAGAAGAACCTGAAAATTCAACCTCGCAAGTCTGTTGTGTGGAACTTCGGCTCGGTTGAATGATTGCTGCAACTGTGGTCCAACTGGCAGTCTTGGAAGTACTCCATGTCATGGAAACTGAACCGCTTGTTACTGTTTTTTCGCTTCCGTAGCCTTTGAAGTATGAGCCTCCGGTTGTGCTCCATCGGGTTGTCTGCTGATCCGTGACCGAATAATCGTTACTGGTTCTGTAGGAACTCATATGACCAAAAAGTATTTTGTTGTTGGTGCCTGAAGCGGTTAAGGTAACTGATGGGCTTTGGCTAGACGCTTTGTTCACGCTTGTTGCTTGCAAGGGGTTTGTCTGGTCAACATTTGCATATGATATGGAACCTCCGATTGCAGTCGTTGTTCCCGAAAAGGATACTGCGATGGTTTTGCTTCCTGAAGAGGGGTTTACTAAGTAGTAAAGATAACTTAAAATTTGTGGGTTTGTAGTGTAGGAAACTGTTGTCGACTGAGTTAATGCTACCCCGCCATAAGTTATGCTGGATATAGTTTTTGGGCTTCCACCGCTATTGAATATATCCACTGTTACGAGCAGAAGTCTACTGTTTCCATTTCCTGTAGTATGTTGCCAGCTCATTGAACTGGCTTGAGATGTAAGAGGTGCGCTGCTTGCTGAATCATAAGCTATTGTATTGTAAGTTGAAGAATCGTAACTTGCAAATTTCATTGAAACGCCGTCAGTCGCCGCCAGGTTTGACAGGCTCCCCGAAACAAGCGTTGTTGAACCTAGCGGGCTATAGCCTGTTGGATAGTTATCTTGGGTTTGAGTCCCGATGTTTGCTTCTGTTAATGTATCAAAGGTATTATCAGGAGCTGCTTGTTGAGCGTTGAAGTTGCTATGAGTACCTGCATCAGATATGCCATCAATATCTGAATTGGCACTGACTACATAATTGTCATTCTCAATAAAACTGCTATTAAATGCTAGCGTACCTGTGTACTGACTAAAAGATGAAGCTGCAACAGTGATTCCTCGGCTGTCTTGAACTTGAATAGCGAAGCCTTGAGGGTTTACTCCGGGAGGGATGTCAACGGTATACGTTCCATTGCTGGAGGAGTAGGGTTCATCTGGAGTATTCGCCATTGCCCAAGACATATTGCTGTTTTCATAGAGATAAAATTTGAAGTTTGATTTGCTTAATCCGACAACTGGGCTATTTTCATCTTGAGTAACTGTTAAGTATACTTGGTTGTTGGAGTGTGAGGGGGAAATTTGGATATCAAGTCTACAGGATGCAGAGTAAGCTATGCCCTTTATTCCTAATCCAGGTAAGTCGTACGTTATGTTTAGGCTGCCTTCACTATAACTTTCATTTGTAAACCAGTTGTTGCTAAGCGAGAGCGCTGTAATATTGAAAGACGCACCCCATTCTGGATTAGTGTCAGCAGCGTTTTCTAAACCGCTGTTCAAGTAGTTTGTAGCTAATGTTTGCGCATATGAAGAGTTACCTGTAACTTGTAAAACAGAGCCGTAGTAGCCTACCGTGAAACCTAATATCTGTTTTAAAGCTAAATTGGTTTGATCAACCGCACTCATGATTTGAGGCTGCCCTTGAACTGGGTTGTATCGTATCGCAGAATAAGTGGTCATAACTGAAGCTACTAGAACCACCGCCACCAACAAAGCTGCAATAATTGAAAACTGCCCTTTATTGTTCAATTTAAGCCCCTCCGGCTAATCCAAGCTCTAAAACTACTACGCGTGACGTTCCCTTTGCAGTATATTCTGAAGGATATAGTCGTGGTTGATAGTAAGAAAGAAGGCTCAGTCCTGTTAGTCTAACGTCAGGGGTTCGGGTTAACCCTAAAGCCAAAAGTGACCCGGTGATATTTGTTGAATCTATTGCAACATGATTGTAAATTGCTCCCGCCAAATAATCTCCTGAAGGATTGAATACATTAGAGGCAACATTGAGATTATAGCTAGATAGAGTCGAGTTGGATAAGGCGCGGGTTGAAGTTTGATAAGTTGAAGGATAAATTCCATAGTAATTACAATAATTTATAGAATCTTGAGTTAGAGTGACAATTCTACTTGCACTATCAGTTATTTGAGCTGAATTGTAAGAATAGGCTTGGTTGTTTAACCCTTCAAGGAACGCTCTTGAGCCACCTTGACCAGTCATTTGCATGCCATAGATGCCCCAGCTGTTTTGTCCCGATGACAAAGAAACAGTGTTGCTCACGTAATAGAATGGGTAGCCAACAATACTGCACCATGTCCAATTGTACAGATTCACCGTTTGACCCAAGAAATAGCTGTAATATGCATATCCATTGTTAGAATAAGGCGCTTGACAATATGATGTGGGTATCGGTACTGCTTCGCCATAAGTGTTGACAATAACTGCGTTTCTTAGGTTTTCTCCCTGAAGGGGTGTTCCGCCAAGTATCTGCGCAAGCTGTGAAGTGCTCTGCACCATTACGGTTTTAACAAAATAAGGGGACAAAAGATTGTAAAGGTCTTGGGCTAGACTTTGTGATGTGTAACCTGTAATCCACCACCCGTTTGCATCGCTGCAGTTCAAAATGTATAGTGTTCCACCATTGCTGTTTTCACCAATTTTCTCAGGCGTAACGTTAAACGTCACGTTTGAAGAGGCAACTGTATATGTGGAAACATCAGAGGTTGTACCAAGGCTTTGGGCATTTGAGATGTTGGCAACTGGGCTGAATAGTTGTCCGTTATCGGTATTCACGTCATAAACTGTAAGGTTGTATAAGATGTTTGGTGGCAATGAAGCTGATAGGGCAACCTGCAGACTGTTCCAAGTTGTGGAATCATTAGTGTCAAAAGCGGCTTTGCTTAAATCATGGTTTGAATCAAGCACCTGCAATGTTGTTAAAGAAAGACGCTTAAGATTTATTGGCGACACCTGTCTTGGCGCTGGCAAAACAGCAAAGTAGGATGCGCCTATGAAGGCACCAGTTATTATTATTATTACAAATAGAACCTCAATTGTGCGAATCATTTAGGTAGTCACCTGTTGCCCGGTTGTATCCCACAACTCAAGCTTTACTTGATATGCAACTCCGCCAATGGTTACTTGGCGTAAATCAGTTGTGACCCATTCTTGCCCCTGTGGATTGCCTCCAAAAGTTACTGGAAAAGCCAGAGAACTGATGCCCCAAGGCATCATTACTATGCCGCCTTGAGTTGGACTTAATTGGTAGGTAACTATTAGAATGCCAGTTGTCGTTGGTGGCAAGAAAACATTGGGCGATGGATTGCCTCTGCCCGAGGTAACAGTACCCACCAAGCTCAGATTACCTGGGGCGCCAAAGGACAACTCACTAAGCGTAAAATCTTGTTTTAGAATAACAAATGTTGCATTATATTTTAGACTGGAGCCTTCTGGACCAGTGCCATTGAGGTCAAAGTTATGCGCTAATGCGATTTGTTGCGTAGCCATATTCTGAACTATTGGGACAACGTATTGATCGTTGCTTGAAGTCCGTGTATGGTAGCCTACCCCTAGTACACCATTCAAGTGTGCGTAAGCTACGAATGCGTAAACTTGGTTGGGATCAGTAATGCTTGGAAATGATATGTTGGCTATGCCTTGTTGATCGGTAGTAACATCTCCACTTTGTACAGTGTATGCTGGATATTCAGCTTGAGACTGAGGCAGTTTAACCTGAATGAGACAATAGTTTACGGTGGCATAAGCAAATGGAAAGCCTGTTCCAGTGGCGCTTAATGTTAGACTCAATGGAGAGCTAGCTTGATTTTCGGTGATTGAAACTGTAATGTCTGGAGTGAATGTTAATTGAAATCCATATGTATTTTTTATTCCAAGGATCGTCAAAGCTGACGAGTAATTAAGAGCTTGATCAACAGGTATTAGTAAAGTACTTCCTGACCCTAAAGATTCATCGTCGTAGTAAATATTTGGGCTGCTTTTGTCACATTCCAAAATATTTCCGTTTGAAGCCTCCAACCGCATTAGTGAAAAAGGACTTATTTGATACTGCGTAAACTCAGGATCTTGCACACCGAAACCTGTTACATCGGAATTGCTTTGTCCCCAGTTAGCGGGTACACCCGGGTTTAAGAGCATAGTATCTAAAAGGTCGCTAGTTTTTGTTGATAGTGCACGGTGGCGTTCATAAACATTTGCGGTTTGAATGCTTTGACTGAAGAGACCAATGAAAATTAGTAACGCCCCGATAAACACTATGAGGGAAACCATGTGATCTATTGTTGCACTTGCCATGTTAACTTCCTCCTTCAAATGATAACCAGATTGAACTGGAAGTTTTTGTGGCGTTAATTGACGAAACTAGAACGCTCTTAACTGTGGAGTTCTCTTGCCAGACAGCGTTTTCTCCTAATGTGACTAGTGTTGATGCTTGCTTGTTTGTGCCTGTCAGAGACAGAGTTAAGTTCATGGTCCTTTCGGAGCTGTTTGGATTTGTAGCGTTATGAATTGTTATTGTATATCCGTGATTCTCGATTAATGACGGTATGTCTAGACTGGCTGTAAGGGTTCCGCTGGAAATTGAGGCATGATTCATGGTGTAGTATACTTGCTGGATTGAGCTGCCCATGTGACCAGCGATTTCTTGGAGTTCGGTTGTTTTTCGTTGATCAACCCAAACATTCATGATCATGCTGGCTACTATTGGAAAAAGGAAAATCTGCATTATCAAGATGGGTATCATTATCATGTATTCAATAGTTATGTTTGCCATTGTTCTCCCTCCATTTTCTACACCGAACCTATTGTTACGAGCACTGTGCCAATGTAAAATTCTGCAACGGAATTTGGAGGCAAAGCTATAGTTAGGTTAGTTTGCTTAAAGTTGAAAAAAGATGAGTCAAATCCAGCTGTTGCTTGAGGAAAATTGACGCTGATTCTAACTTGATCGACGCCGTTTTCTGTAACTTTAGTGATGCCATTTCCCGTCATCGATAAAGATTGTGATAAGTACCGACTAGTTCCATTTTGGAGAATTGGCAAATAAAATTTGAAGTAGTTTACTTGATTTTGAGTTCCGGTTATTGTTGAATTAAGCATTCTTATCGTAGGAACGGCGGCAATTCGGGTGTAACTGCCATCTGCCATGGGTAGTTTTTCTTCGCAAATTACTTGGCATACCGGCGCCGATGAGCCAGACAATAAGATTGAGTTGTTTGCGGATGTTGGCACTCGCTCAAAGTAGTTCTTGCCTACTGAGTAAGAGCTCACAGGCATGTTGAAGAGGATGATTCCCGTTACGCCAGTTGTTAGATTTCCCCAAGATCCTGTGGTATAATGAACTTGGAATGTATAATTAACTGCCAACGGTTCAAAATGAACAGTTCCAAAGTTGCTAGAGTAAGTAACTGTTTGTGTTCTACCAATTGTCCATGCAATGTCGTCAATTTGGAGTCCAGCGCTTTGCATGAAATTTTTGTTGGAGCTAAATTCGTTTTGCGCCATGTTTGTGTTCAAGAAGCCATTTGCGAATGCCATAGCTACTAAGATCATAACAACTATGGCTGAAGTAAGTATCATAGTTGAAAGGGCGGGGCTCAATGCCTTCCTGTCTTTTCGTAAACTTATGTGTTTATTCACCATTCTTAATCGAGCCTACCCTAGTTTTACGAACCGCGGAATTAGCTTCGCCGCAACTACCGCTATTACTACGAGGATGGCCGCATGTTTGAATCCTGAAGCGATTGATTCATCACTTATTTTTCCAGCCACTATGCCGATGATGAAGCTGTTGAAGATTGCTGACGTAATGAATATTGTTTGCATTAAGCCGGTGCCTGCTGCTGTTGCAGTGCTTTGTACGCCTGTGTCAGTTGCGCCAAAACCAGTGGTCAAACTCATCATCATAATGGTTGTTGCCACTAGCAAGATAGAGGCTAAATATGGCATCATAACGTAGGGGCGAACTGCCATTTTCTTTTCTTTTTCAACATCTTGTGTTAAGCTGTTAAAGCGGGCCAATGATTCTATCATGGCAATTGTACCGCCGCCTACGTCGATGGTTTCAACCAAGAGGAACATTACGATCTGCACCATCCAACTGCGAGTTCGATGAAGAAAGTCCATCATGACTTTTTTGATCGGGATACCCCATGAGATTTCGGCGCTGATCTTGCGTAGCTCTGGACTAAATGATCCATAGTCACGTTTTGATAGGCTTTCAATGCATTTTTCGGGTGATAGTCCGGTTTTGCGTACTTCCGTTAGGTCTCTAAGAAAGTTTGAGACGCCTTGTTCCATGCTGTTTCTGACTTTTGAAAGTCTTATGTGGACGATGGCTGCTGGAGCAGCGGTTATGCACAGGGCAGTTGCTATTGCTATAGGTAAATCTACTCCTATTGCTTGTAGTTGCGTGAAGATGGGCAGCTGTGTCGCACCCATGAAATTTGTTAGGAGAAGGAATACTACTACGCCGATTATGCTGCATAAACCGAATACCTTGTAGGGGCGCATTTCAGATTTTGGCGTTTTCGGTTGCATGCTGTGGGCTAGATAAATAAACACCATTGATAACATGGGCGTAAAAATGTAAGTGTACATTAAAATGCCTGAATATTGCGACAAGCCGGTGTTGGCAGCCGTGGTCGCGCTAGTCTGAATATTGTTTACTGCGAATAGTATGTAGAAGCAAAGCGACATCATGACCATGACGATAATGAATGTTTCAAGCAACATCCCGAGGCGTTCAGCTGCGGCTTTTACGCGGAGCGCTCGAGTTTTGAATATGTCTTCTGCTTTTCGCTCAAGAAAATGGCCAATATCGCCTCCGATAATAACTGTTGAGGCGTAGCCTGACAAGAAGTCTTTGAATATATCCAGCGGGGTCTTCTTTGCAGCTGCCTCAAGAGCTGATAAAGGGTCGACTCCGAAGATTTCCACATCCTTCATTATGTCTCTTGCTTCTTTACGCATTGCTGGCATGAGGTCTACTTCAGTGAGGCGCTTGAAACTGTTGTAGGGTGCGATGCCTCCTGAAGCCATGACGCTAATGTATGCGGCTGCGAATGGCATTTCACGTTCTAAACTTGTTGCTCTTTCGCCAGCATTATTCTTCGGTACCAATAGAAAACCAAAAATTACAAAAAGCGGAACAGGAACCAAAATAAGCAAAGGCAGAAAACCGGTAAATAGGGCCAAAATTATCCCCAATGCTGAAACCGGAAGCGTTAATATTGCGCAGAAAAACATAACTGAAACGTAAGTCTCAGAGTAGATTCTTACTCTTCCCATTTCCAATGTGCTTTTTAGAGACTGAAATGCGTTTTTTAAGAAAAATGGCGCGAAACGCCCAAAGAGGCGAAAAGACAGCGCTTCAAATTTCTCAAGAAAGGGCAACTACTTTCTCCTCCTCACTCCCTTTGATCTTCTTATAGAATTCTTTTGGTTTAGCATAATATTCTGCGATTTCTGAGGCCACCTCTTTGTAGCTGCGGATTTTTTGCTCTCTCATCCAACGTAAAACGTCGGTGCGTCGCTTCATCTCAGTAACGAGTTGTTCTCTTGTTATGCCGCTACGCTCGGAAATGTTGGTGAAAAGGAAACTGCTATCTATATCGATGATTTGTTGGTCTTTGATTGGGTCCCATTTGAAGGGGTTCATGAATTTTTCTGAGTCCACAATTTCATTAACCGACAGCACGCGTCGGTAAGCTCTTTTTTCGCCGTTTTTCACCAAATGAACACGTTGAACGGACATTACAATGTTCATAAGTGGAATGTAAGCAGGTGAAATGTCCATTGGTTTCTGTGTTAGACGTCTGACTGCTGACTGAACATTTTCAGCGTGCATTGTGCACATGCCTCCGTGGCCTGTCGCTAAGGCTTGGAACAGAACGTATGCTTCTTGGCCTCGTACTTCGCCTACAATCATGAGGTCAGGGCGGTGTCTCATGCATGTTTTCACCAAGTCGAATAGTGCAACTTCGCCTACGTTGCTGCCGCCTAAGCCATAACTTTGTCTTGAGATGAGCGAAACCCAGTTTTCATGTGAAAGATTAAGTTCAGCGGTTTCTTCAATGGTCATGATTTTGCTGCCTGGTTTGATTAAGCAACCTAAAGCGTTTAGAGCGGTTGTTTTACCTGCGGCTGTTCCTCCGAGAACCATGATTGAGGCGCGGTTTTCAAGACAAATCCAGAGGTAAGCTGCCATTTCCTCAGTGAAGGTGCCGATGTTGATTAGATCAATAATTGAGTAAGGATCATCACGGAATTTTCTGATAGTGAAAGCGGTGCCGAACGGTGTAATTTCCCGTCTATACGCTACAGCAAGGCGGTGTTTTCCTGGAAGTGAAGCGTCAACTATTGGGAAGGCGCTGCTAACGTGTTTGCCCGCCATGTGGACTAATTTAACTACAAGATTATCGAGAACTTCATCATTTTCAAACCTGACATTGGTCTCAATACTTTCAAAAGTCCTATGCCAAATGTACACTGACTTGTTTACCCCATCGCAGGAAATATCTTCAATGTTTGGGTCACGCATTAAAGGATCAATTATGCCAAAGCCGACCAAGTCACGCTCTGCGTGATATAAAATTTTGTACCATGAAACATCAGGTAACCAACCTAGGCTGATTCTGTATTTGTCGACTATTCTTTTTGCTGCTTGAGCGAAGAATTTTCTCGGATCAGCGATTTCTTCTTTTGGAGATTCGATTTCAGCGAGCAAGATTTCTAGAACGCGGTTGTATATGCCTCTTTCAAATGTATCAAGTTGGAGCTCGTCTAGAATGTACTTGTATTCGCCTGTTTTAGGTTCTTGGACAATTGCAACTTGGGCGAAGGGTTCGTATAAGGAGTATTTGTCAACTATTTTGGTTCCTTTTGGCAGAGCTTTTGCAACTGTTGGGAGCTCTTGTTCAGGTGCCTTCTTTTTTAAACTTAATTTTGGTAGTTTGAATCCTTTTTTATGGGTTTTATTGGTTTTATTGGTTTTTTGGTCTTCATTGGTCGTTTTTGACTGTGTGTTTGTTTTTTTGGTTGGCTGCAGTTTTTTTATGGTTTGTTTGAGTTGTTTGAAGCTTTGGTTTGGCATAGCTGGTCAGTATTTAGGATTCATATCTTCACTTATTAAGTATTATGTCTTACTATATGTTAATGTTGATGTGTATTACACACATACAGCTTCAAACTAAAATGACAAACTTGACAATAACTATCAAAACAATTTTAAACCCATAAAGCCATCCCATACACAGACACGCTAACGGAAGAAAAACAATTGAACCAAACCTCAAAAATCATCAGTCAAGCAAAAAAAGAAGGGAGAAAAGCCCTCCTCGAGCCTGAAGCAAAAACGATCTGCATAGAATACGGTATCCCCGTAACCAAGTTCAAAGTTGCAACTAACGAGAAAGAAGCAGCAAAGTACGCCGACGAAATCGGCTACCCCATTGTCCTAAAAATCGTTTCCCCAGATATTATCCACAAATCAGATGCCGGAGGCGTAATAGTAAACTTGAAAACCCCCACCGAAGTGGCTACCGCTTATAATAAAATTTTAGAAAGCGTAAAAAAATTTAAGGCAGATGCAAAAATCGTGGGCGTTTTAGTGCAGGAAATGGCTCCAAATTCAACCGAAGTCATCGTGGGAGCAATCAAAGATCCCCAGTTTGGGCAAACTGTAATGTTTGGTTTAGGTGGAATATTTGTTGAAATCCTAAAAGACGTAAACTTTAGAATTGCGCCCCTAAGCGTTGATGATGCAAAAGAAATGATAACTCAGCTTAAGGCTTATCCGCTTTTGAAAGGCTTCCGCAACACGCCGCCCGCAGACATTGATGCATTAGTCGGGATACTTTGCAGCACTTCACGGTTGGTCATGGATTACCCAGAAATCAAGGAACTAGACCTAAACCCAGTAATAGCATACCCGAAAGGCGCAAAAACGGTTGACGCACGAATAATACTAGAATAAAAAACTTCAATTTTTTGCTTCTTTCTTAAAATAAAAGAAGAAAATAAAACAAGTTATTGTTTTTTGGTTAGTTCTTCGAGGATTTCTTTGGCTCTGTCTACTCGAACTTTGTGTTCCTTAACCATTTGCTCAGCGACCTTATCAACTAAGTCGTCTTTTGCGCCTGCAGTTACCGCAATGTTTCTTGCGTGAAGAGACATGTGACCGCGTTGAATTCCTTCGCTTGAT
>Ga0182021_10001830_pt1 | contig 24742 bp, 16 predicted proteins | sample 612E3MmetaG_FD_120493 | JGI IMG/M metagenome (GOLD analysis project Ga0182021, IMG submission 120493) | Permafrost microbial communities from Stordalen Mire, Sweden - 612E3M metaG (Illumina Assembly) | ecosystem: Environmental > Terrestrial > Soil > Wetlands > Permafrost | place: Sweden... | reverse complement strand
CTGGCATGGGTTGATCGCAACGGGGAAAGGGAAAAAATCCCCGCTCCACTCCACGCCTATCAGTCGCCAAGGCTCTCTCCCGACGGAAAACGTATCGCGTTGGTTATCGAGGATGGGAAAGCGCTGGACCTGTGGATCTATGATATCGCCGGCCAGACACTAAGCCGGCTGACATTCGGGGGCCTCAACCTTTCTCCCTTCTGGTCGCGTGACGGGAAGCGGGTGTTCTACACCTCCCGTGACGTCGGTGGAGGCCTGAAGATCCTCTCGAAATCGGCCGATGGAAGCGGCGACGCTCAGGAATTATACTCGGGAACCGATGAATTATACATTGACGGCTTGTACCCTGACGGCATGACACTTCTCCTTGATCGGGTTAAACCCGAACCCTACGGCATCATGGCCCTCCCGCTCGGAGGAGATCGGAAACTGCGGCCGGTTCTCCAGTCGTTTGCATTCGAACATTCAGGGGCTCTCTCCCCCGATGGGCGCTGGATTGCTTACACGTCGAATGAAACCCAGTCATATCAGATCTATGTGCAGCAATTCCCCCCAAGTGGAGGGAAATGGCAGATTACGACAGACGGGGGGGTGGATGTGCATTGGTCCCGCGACGGGCGGGAGCTGTTTTACAGGCAAGGGAGCGCACTCATGGTGGTGGCCATTCAAACCCAGCCCGCATTTCAGGCAGGGAAACCGAAACTGCTTTTTGAAGAGCATCGCACACTCTTCAGTACAGTCGGGCACACTTTTGACGTGTCGCTCGACGGGAAACGCTTGCTTTTGACTGGCCTCGGCACAGGAGACCAGGGCCGTCGGGTCAATGTCATACTCCACTGGGCCGAGGAAGTGCGCCGGCATTTTGAGTTAAACAAGTAGATTCAACATGATTCTGTTAACCTTGCTGAACTGTTGCATCCCATTTTCGCCAGTCACCGTCACCCGCAAATAGTATACACTTCTCGCTCAGAAGCTCCCATTTCCTCAACCCGATTCGGCCTTCGGTTCCCCACAGTCATTTCCCACTATCGGCTTCTGGTCCGTCCTTTAAGAGGCGGAGGGCCGCGTGCATGAAGCCTGGAAAATCAGGATGCCGGCCCCGGACAGATACTCACGAAGTGGAGCAAACTCTGGTCGAACGGGCAATGGACGAATTCAACTCAAGCGACCTACACCAACGGACCAGAGGGGAAACCGCTCACTTACCTGTTTCAGCAATGGAAGAACAATCAATGGACAGTGGACGAATTTTGAGCGGGACACATACACTTACGATGCAAATGACCTGGCGCTTTCGCATCTGATCGAGAAATGGCAGAACGCGAAGTGGACAAATGCCCGCTTGGCAATATGCTCAATTCTTAGCCAGGCTTCATGTGATTGAGATGGGGCTATGGTAGAAAGGAGGGCGGCAGGATAGCAAGCTTGTTCATGGATGCTCCTCTTGATCTCCTCACGCTGGGTTGCTTTTCTGCAGGTTATGCAGGACATTGATCCAGCTGCCCCTTGAGAACTGCCCTTCTGCCAGTCTTCATGGTGGGAGGGCAGTTCCATGTTGTTCCTCCTGTCGCCGTGGCGGCGTGACGAATGTAACGAAGAGTATTGAGTAACAAGGGTCGTTAGCAATGAAAGCTTCCCGAATTCGATTATTCCTCCTCATTGTCATCCGCCTCTGCTATTTCCTGACCGCCCATGCAGAAGCGTCGGTGACACTGGGCGGAACAGTCAGGGATGCCAAGTCGGGAGAACCGCTTCCCGGGGCCAACGTTGTTGTCGTGGGGACCGGGCTCGGCGCATCGACCGACGTGAATGGTCGGTACACCATCCGCGGGATTTCCTCCGGCGAATACTCGGTAAAGGTCACTCTTGTCGGCTACCAGACCTACGAATCGAAACTCACAATCGACGTGCCAGCCTCCGGCGACATGGTCAAGGATTACCGGCTTCATCCGGTCACCATTGCGGAGGACACCATCATCGTCAGTGGACAGGCCAGGGGGCAGAACGCCGCGATCAGCCAGCAGCTTGCAGCCCTGCCCGTCATGAACGTCGTTTCTGCGGCGAAGATCCTGGAACTCCCCGATATGACCGCGGCTGATGCCGTTGGCCGCCTTCCGGGTGTTGCCCTGATCAGGGTGGGCGGCGAGGGAACCCAGGTCATCATCCGCGGCATGGCACCGCAGTACAACCAGGTGACCATCGAGGGGGTCGAGCTTCCGACCGACATCCCCTCGAGCAACAACATCACCAGTGTCGACGCCACGTCCGGCGCGTTCGACCGTCTCGGCGATCGGGCGGAAGACCTGAGCATGATCTCGTCCAACATGATCGGCGGCATAGAAGTCGTCAAGGCAATCACGCCGGATATGGACGCGACGCTGATCGGCGGGACGATCAATTTCACGTTGCGGCGGGCCGCCCGGACCTCGCCGATGGCCCCCCGCAACCTGACGTGGGCTCCCTCAGCCGAGTTCCGCACCGAAGGGGGATACAACGGGTTAAAGAACACCCGGAACGACTACCGGCTCGTCGCTTCGCTCGAAAACAGGTTCTTCGACGAATCGCTTGGCATTTTCGTGCAAGGCTCGCTCGAGCGACGGAATCTGAGCGACAACACCATGTCGGCATCGCTGATGCTGATCGACAAGAGTCTCGGTTACAATGCAATCCCGGCGGTCGGCGCGATCGTTGTCGACGACGATTTCCGGACACGCGAGCGGAAAGGGGCGACGGTTGTTCTGGACTACCAGCATGACGGCGGGGAAGTCGATCTGATCAGTTTCTACAATTCCGGACTGACCCGGACCGTCAACCGGAACATCCAGGTGGTTCCCCTATCGGGCGGATCGGCCGTCCTCGGAGCCGGGTACGATGAGAACACGATCAACGTGCTGAGCAATCTGTTCGCCCTGAAGCAGGATCTTCCCTGGTTTCACGTCAATGTCAAGCTTGCGCAGGGTCTATCGGAGAACCTGGACCCCTGGGCGGTGAACTTCAGCTTTCCACAGCGCCAGGCACTGGCGCAACCAACAAACTACCTCTACGCTGATCCGGAGACCACAATGAAGGCTCTCGCCCTGGACCCGGCGCGAGCGGGATACAGCGGCCTTTCCACGACGGGAACAACGATGCGGGAACGCTTGCTTGCGGGATACATCGACCTCCAGCGCGAATTCTCTTTGACCGACGGGATGTCCGGATTCATCAAAATCGGCGGCATGGTTCAGGGGCGAAATCATACGTATGACTACGCGGCGGGTTCAGGTTCGGGAGACGTTCAAGCTCTGCTCGGCGCCCTCGCTTCTACCGGAGTCGTACCACGGAACCTGTCCGCGAAGACCTTCTACGATCCTTCCTACTCCGTCGGGAAATTCCTTGACGGCGTGTATCCTGCGCCGTATGCCGTCAACGTTGATCTGCTTAATACCCTTGCACCGGTGGGGGGGAGCGGGATCTCCCAGGATCCGCTGGCACCCAAGCTCAACGATTACGAAGGGTTTGAAACGAAAAGCGCAGGGTACGCAATGGCGAGCCTGTCGCTTGGCGACAACCTCTTGATTGTGCCGGGGGTGAGGTACCAGAACCTGACCACGCACTACACGGGTTTTCATGGGAGGGAGGTATCGCGCGGTGTGCAGGGCGAAGATACAACGGTCACCGTGTCGCACGGGCTCTGGCTGCCGATGGTGCACGTGAAGTACGAACCGACGGAGTGGCTCCAGCTGCACGCGGCGTATACGAATACGCTTGTGTATTCGGATTACAGCACCCTTGCGCCGAGTTATATGATATCACTGGCTGGCGTGATTACGTACAATAATTTCGCGATCAAACCGGCGACGTCGGAGAATTTCGATCTGGTCGTGGCGCTCCACAGCAACGAGATCGGCCTCCTGTCGTTCAGCGGCTTCCGCAAGAGGATCAACGGGCTGGTGTTCTACTCGACGCGTTATCTGAGCAACCTCTCCGAATTTCCGGACCTCCCGCAGTACCCGGGGTCGCTCTATCAGGTCAACACGTACATCAATAACAAAATCCCTGTCGATCTCTACGGACTCGAGACCGAGTGGCAGACCAACTTCTGGTACCTGCCGGGTCCGCTCTCAGGTCTCATCCTGAACGTGAACTACACGCATATCTTCTCGGAAGCACGATACCCGAAGGCGATTATGCAGTGGCAGTATCAGGAGGACGGTACAGCCACGCGCGTGGTGGCCGATACGTTTTACACGGCACGCCTCCTCGACCAGCCGAATAACCTCCTCAATCTGACGCTGGGGTATGACTACGAGGGATTCTCGGCACGCATCTCGTATCTCTTGCAGGATAATATATTCCGCAATCCCGATTTCTGGCCCCAGCTCAGGACGATGTCGGGCCAGTATGCTCGCTGGGACCTTTCGGTCAAGCAGGAGCTGCCCTGGGTGGGACTCCAGGTCTACGTCAATGTCAACAACCTCAATGGTGCGGATGACATAACGAACAACACGAGCCGGTCGTTTCCGGTTGCGATCGACCATTATGGCCTGTCGGCGATGGCCGGGGTGCGTGTGCGGCTCTGAACGATTACCGCAAGGACACTCGGACGATGAAACGCATTGCATGCTTCGCGACATCGTCATTAACCGTGAAGCCATGGTTGCACGGTTCGGCATTTGGCGAATCCCAGCGATGACCCCAGAAATAGAAAATGCCCTCAAACCTGGGGGAAATAAGGGCCGACGCTTGCGATTTCTGGTACGCTCTGCACGATCGCTTGTCAAAGTCCTGCCGAACAGCCAATTTGCACTTTGCGGTCAAGGTCGCTACTCTTGTGCCAAGAGCACACACGAGGAGGAGGCGAGACCACTATGAACCAAGGGTCGAGGATTCACGAATTTGTCGAGCACTGCAAAGCGGCCCGGATGAAGGTCACACCCCAGCGATTGCTGATCTTCCGGGCCCTCTTGCGGGATGAATCTCATCCGAGTCCTGATAAACTCTTTCGCAGAATCAAGCGGTCTCATCCGACGATTTCTCATGCCACCGTGTACACCGCCCTGGAAGCGTTCGCGCGGCACGGCATCATTGCCCGTTTAACGCCACTGCATGAGACCGTCCGGTTCGATCCGATCACGAAGCCCCACCACCACGTGGTCTGCGTCCGCTGCAAGAAGGTTTCAAATCTTCACGACCCGGAGTTCGATTCTCTCACCATCCCCGAACACGTGCGGCGTCGCAACACCGTGCTGGGGCACAGTGTCTATGTGAACGTGCTTTGCCCGGCCTGCCGGAAAACCGCCGGGAAAGCATAATGGTTTTGTCTTGACATTAATAATAATTATCAGTTACTACAGGCTATTATTCGCCCGGCGGGGGTCGCCGGCACCGAAAGTGATCCTCGTGATTTCGCCGTCGGGTTCTGCACCGAAGCAGGAATCCAGGACCTGCTGGGATAGAATAACCCGGTCTTCTTCATCAAAGATCCCAGAAAACCCGACGACTTGATTCACACAATGAAGCACGATCCTCGTACGCCCTGCAAGAACCCGGGCATGGTGTGGGACTACTGCAGTCTGAATCCCGAGAGACTTCGTCATGTTTTCATGGTTGTCATTTTGGATGGCTCTGTTCTGCAGTTTACTCAACAAAGGGAGTAATGATCATGAATAAAGAAGAAAAGCACCCCTTAACGGGCGGAGCTCACAAACACACTCCCGGTGGCGGCACGTCGAACCGCGACTGGTGGCCGAACCAGTTGAACCTCGACATCCTGCAACAGCACTCCTCCAAGTCGAACCCGATGGGGGCGGCTTTCAACTATTCCAGAGAGTTCAAGAGCCTCGACTACAAGGCCGTGAAGAGAGACCTCCGTGCGCTCATGACGAAGTCGCAGGACTGGTGGCCGGCGGACTTCGGCCACTACGGACCTCTGTTCATCCGTATGGCGTGGCACAGTGCAGGTACTTACCGCACGGGCGACGGCCGCGGCGGTGCAGGCAGCGGCAGCCAGCGCTTCGCACCTCTCAACAGCTGGCCCGACAACGCGAACCTCGACAAGGCGCGCAGGCTGCTCTGGCCGATCAAGAAGAAGTACGGCCGGAAGATCTCCTGGGCCGACCTGATGATCCTTGCCGGCAATGTCGCCCTGGAATCGATGGGTTTCAGGACTTTTGGGTTCGGAGGAGGGCGTGTGGATACCTGGGAACCCGAAAAGGACATCTACTGGGGATCCGAAGACAAGTGGCTGGGTGACAGGCGCTATTCGGGGGACCGGGATCTCGAGAATCCACTCGCGGCCGTTCAGATGGGCCTCATTTACGTCAATCCGGAAGGCCCGAATGGAAAGCCGGATCCCATCGCCGCGGCGCGGGATATCCGCGAGACATTCGCACGCATGGCGATGAACGACGAGGAAACGGTGGCCCTCATCGCGGGCGGCCACACGTTTGGCAAGACCCATGGCGCCGGTGATGCAAAACACGTCGGGCCCGAGCCCGAAGCGGCCGGCATCGAGGAGCAGGGATTGGGCTGGAAGTGCAGCTTTGGTTCGGGCAAAGGCGGCGACGCGATCACCAGCGGCCTGGAAGTCACCTGGAGCACCACGCCCACGAAGTGGAGCAACAACTTCTTCCAGAACCTCTTCGGCTACGAGTGGGAGCTGACGAAGAGCCCGGCTGGCGCGCAGCAGTGGAAGCCAAAAGGTGGTGCAGGCGCTGATGCCGTGCCGGATGCACACGATCCGTCAAAGCATCACTCACCATCCATGTTGACAACGGACCTCTCCCTGCGGCTCGACCCCGTCTACGAGAAGATTTCCCGGCGCTTCATGGAACACCCGGATGAATTTGCGGACGCGTTCGCCAGGGCGTGGTTCAAGCTGACGCACCGCGACATGGGTCCGCGTGCACGCTATCTCGGCCCGGAGGTTCCGAAAGAAGAGCTCATCTGGCAGGATCCCATTCCTGCCGTCAATCACAAGCTGATTGATGCAAAGGACATTGCCTCCCTCAAGCGCAAGATCCTGGCTTCCGGCCTCTCGGTGTCGGAGCTGGTTTCGACCGCCTGGGCGTCGGCATCCACATTCCGTGGCTCCGATAAGCGAGGCGGTGCCAACGGTGCCCGCATCCGTCTGACCCCCCAGAAAGATTGGGAAGTCAACCAGCCTGCCAGGCTGGCGAAGGTGCTCAAGACCCTGGAAGGGATTCAGAGCGCGTTCAACAAAGCGAAGTCTCGCGGCAAGAAGGTATCACTGGCTGACCTGATCGTGCTGGCGGGTTGCACGGGTGTAGAGCGAGCGGCGAAGAACGCCGGTCAAAGCGTGAAGGTTCCCTTCACACCGGGACGCATGGACGCCTCGCAGGAACAAACCGATCCTGCCTCCTTCGCCGTGCTCGAGCCGGTTGCGGACGGCTTCCGCAATTTCCAGAAGGCCCGCTATGCGGTGTCGGCGGAGGAGATGCTGGTTGACAGGGCGCAATTACTGACCCTGACCGCACCCGAGATGACGGTGCTCGTGGGCGGCATGCGCGTCCTGAATACCAATGTTGGAGGATCCAAGCACGGCCTCTTTACCAAACGGCCGGAGGCACTCACCAATGACTTCTTCGTGAATCTGCTCGACATGAGCACGACATGGAAGGCTAGCGCGGAAAACGCTGACGTATTCGAAGGTCGTAATGGCGCAACCGGTGCACTCAAGTGGACCGCCACCCGCGTCGATCTCATCTTCGGTTCGAACTCCCAACTCAGGGCCCTGGCGGAAGTCTACGGATGTGAGGACTCCCGTGAGAAGTTCGTGCACGACTTCGTCGCAGCGTGGAATAAAGTAATGAACCTCGACCGTTTCGACATCTCCGGGTCATAGGATAAACAACTTCGCTGGCTTCTGAAAAGAGGGAAGAAGAGGTTACTGAGGTTGGAGTGCGCGTCCCAATGGCGCCTTCGAAAGCACGGTCTGGCAACAGAATCTGAAGCAATCTAGCGAAGGGGGAGTTCTATAGGAGGAGTGCGGATGCGTTGGAGAGCCTCAGGCGGCTGCGTAGGCGGGAGGGAAAGAAATGCCGCTGCGCCCGGAGGCACAGCGGCACACAGGTACGACGAAATCTTCTCTTAACGAAAGACTCATTTCCCTTCGGTCCCGGGGTCACCCGGCATCCGGTTTTTCTCCCTGGTATAGCCCGCAGGCACTTCAAATTCCGAAGCGGGTATGGATCGGCGATCGATTTTTGCCACCGTGTTCACGCTTCCGTGTGAATCGGTCTCGATGGGAAAGCCGTCGATTTGCTTCAACCAGGCACCCAGGTCTCTTTTTCCCCCCGCGAGACCGGACATGCGATCAAGGAACCCTTCCATGTCACGCTTCATGGTTTCATACCCCGGGACCTGCTTCGACGCCCAGATAGTCTCGGACTCCTTCCCGTTGATCTTCACAATGTACTTGTCGCAGGCGTATCCGTTTATCGTCCTGTGATCGCCAGTCGAGATCACCTCGTGCGTTGCGCCGGGTGAAGCCATCCGGTCCTTCATCGCCGCCATTTTTTCCTTCATTTTTTCCCGCTGATCAGGAGGAAGCGACGCAAGGCGTTTGGCCATCATGTCGTCTGCTTTCGACCTTGCGTTGTCCACCATGGCCTTCATCTCTGCAAATGTCATGGCAGTGTACGTTTTCTTCTCCGGATTGATATCATAGATCGTCTCCCTGTCAAACCGGAGAATCGAGATCTCCTGGCGATTCCCGCTGACGGATTTGAACATCTTCGGCATGTAGTACATTTTTTCTTCAACGTCGGAACTGCCGGAACGGGTGCTCTCGATGTAGAATCCCTGCGCGCTGACGAGGGAGGCGAACAACAGAGAGAGCAAAACGGGTGAACAACCAAGGACGATGTGCCGCTTCATGGAGACCTCAATTCGGTGAGTTGCACTACAGGGGGACTGAAAGAGCTAACGCAGTTTCACTGCCACAGGTTCCACGGAGGGCTGCAAACACGGTCAGGGCCTGCCGGCTCTTATCCCCGGCCACTCTTCCTGGGGGGGGAAGCTCTCCCTCTCTTCCGGCGTGCCTGCAGTCCTGGGGGGTTTGATGACGCGCGGACCATCCCTTCGAGAGGTTGACCGCGCACTTGCGACATTTCGTTTTGTGGAGTTTTGTTGCGCAATTGGCTATCATAGGCCAATCGCATACTCGACTTCAATCCTTCGCGGTGAACACAATCCTGTCAGACTCCGGTCATTGTCACTATTGATCCTCGCCGGCTCAACACAGTGACGACCCTTCAGTCACGTCCGATATTCTTCAGTCCGACGGGCAGGCGCTGGACGCAGTTTGTCTGGCTCGCCCGGCTGCTTGGCTTCTTCGCCGTCCTGACGGTGATTGTCGCCCTGGTCGCCGTCGCCAGGAAGACCACCACAGTTCTGCCGAAGCTTGTTAATCCCAATGAAGTGTACAAAAGGGTCCTGAATCATGATGACCCTCTCATTCTCACATCAAAACAGAACGCGCAGTTCCAGAATGCCGCGAGATTGCTGGCAAGGCTCGATTCGCTCCGGCATGCGCGGCATGTCGCTGTTTCCCGGGGCCCCTTGGGCGGTGAAATACGGGCGGGATTCTATGTGAACTGGGATGCGGAGTCATATTCCTCCCTCCGGAAGAATATTGACCGGATGAACATGGTCTTTCCTGAGTGGCTTTTTGTTGCCGATTCTGTTGACACCGTCGTGCCGGAGATCGATATCGCGGCGCTCGATCTCATGCGCCGGCATGGCGTACGCATATGTCCTATGGTATCGAATTACTTCAATGAACGCTGGAATGGGGCGAATGTTCACAGGATCATTGAATCTCCGGAGCGCCGTCTGCGATTCGTCCGAAGCATTCTCAATGTTCTTGATCAGAACCGCATGCAGGGGGTGAATATCGACTTTGAGGACCTGAATGAAAAGAGCGACGAGCATCTTGTCGCATTTCAAAAGGAGCTGTACGACGAGGTTCACCGGCGCGGGTATCTCGTCACGCAGGACATTCCGCCATACAATGCGGACTACGATCCGCGGAAGTTGGAGAGGTATAATGATTACCTCGTTGTCATGGCCTATGACCAGCATTCCTCTACGGGCTCTGCGGGTCCGGTGGCGGAGCATGGCTGGGTGGAGTCGATCGTCGACCGCATCACGGAAGTCATCCCACCGGAGAAATTGATTCTCGGGCTTCCCGGTTACGGCTACGATTGGCCGTCGGGAAGCGAAGGAAATGACGTGACATACCAGGAGGCGCTTGTCACCGCGGCGGAGTCGGAAGGGAAGATCACGTTCGATCCAACGGACTACAATCTCAGCTTCACGTACTCCGACGACAACGATTCGCTTCACACAGTGTGGTTTACGGATGCTGCAACGGCGTTCAACGAAATGCGTACCGCAAGCCGGTATGGCGTCGGAGGCTTTGCGTTGTGGCGTCTTGGATCGGAGGACCCGCGTCTCTGGCGGTTCTATGCAAAAGATGTCAGTGACAGCGGCCTCGCACACGCCCCGTTCGATGCCGATTCGCTTCGGACGTCGGCTTCGTCCACAAACGTGGATTTTATCGGAGAAGGCGAGATCCTTGACCTCGTTGCGTCACCGGAACCAGGGAAGATCGATGTGAAGTTTGATCCGAAGGAGAACTTCATCACCGGGCAGGAGTATGTCGATCTCCCATCGTCGTATGTTATCAAGAGATTCGGGAAAGCTGACAGGAAGGCCGTGCTGACCTTTGACGACGGCCCTGACGCGGCGTATACGCCCCGGATTCTGGATATCTTGAGCGAAGAGCGCGTTCCCGCAGCGTTCTTCCTGATTGGAGTGAACGCGGAAAACAATGTACAGCTCGTCAAGCGGATCTACGACGAAGGACATGAGATAGGCAACCATACGTTCACGCACCCTAACCTGGCCGAGGTCAGTTCGGAGCGGACGGAACTTGAGCTGAACGCGACAAGGCGGATCATCGAGAGTCTGACAGGTCACACGACATTTCTCTTTCGCCCTCCCTACAACGCTGATTCTGAACCGCAAACTTCCGAGGAGCTTGTGCCGGTCGAGGAAGCGAAGCAGGACCGGTACCTCACCGTCGGCGAGTCGATTGATCCCGAAGACTGGCAGAAAAGTATCAGTGCAGATACGATTCTCGGGCGGATTATTGCCCAGCAGAATCTCGGCAGTATCATCCTGCTCCACGACGCGGGTGGTGACCGGTCACAGACGGTGGAAGCTCTACCCCGGATTATCCGCTATTTCAGGGATCAGGGGTATACCTTTACGACGGTCTCCGGCCTCATCGGCAAAACCCGCGATGAGGTGATGCCGCCGCTTGCGCTTGCGACGGATCGGGATATTGCAGAGGCAAACTGGTGGATTGTTGAGGGTGTCTACTGGGGCACGCACCTCCTTTTCGCACTCTTTCTCGTCGGTATCGTCCTTTCCATCGGGAGAATGGTCGCCATGGGAGTTCTCGCGTCTCTCCAGCGGAAGGCCGCATCGCGGGACGGGGTGGCAGCGCTTCCCGGCGACCTTCTTGTGAGCATCATCGTTCCGGCATACAATGAGGAGGTCGACGCCGTCAAGACCGTAGACACCCTGTTGAAGACAAGGTACCCCAGCGTGGAAGTGGTATTTGTTGACGACGGTTCGCGGGACAGGACGTATGCCCTGGTGAAGGATGCGTTTGCCGCCGACCCCCGGGTGAGTGTGCTCACGAAGAGTAATGGGGGCAAGGCGACGGCGCTGAATCATGGCATACAGAAAGCGGCGGGCGAATACGTTCTGTGCGTGGATGCCGATACGAATCTGGACGTCGATGCCGTTGGCATTATGATGAATTACTTCGCCGATCCGTCTGTCGGAGCAGTTGCCGGCAACGTCAAGGTCGGGAACGAAGAAGGCCTGATCACCGGGTGGCAGGCCATTGAGTATATCACAAGTCAGAATCTTGACAGGCGTGCATTTGATCTGTTGAATTGCATCACCATTGTGCCGGGCGCGATCGGCCTGTTCAAGAAAGACGCAATCCACAGGGCGGGCGGTTTCACAGATGATACCCTGGCAGAGGATTGTGATCTCACAATACGCCTCCTCCGGTCAGGTTTCAAAGTCCGGTACGCCAGTACGGCGATCGCGCGCACGGAAGCCCCTGAAACGCTCAGGATGTTTTTCAAACAGCGATTTCGCTGGTCGTTCGGCATCATGCAAAGTCTCTGGAAGCATCGCGATGCGCTTTTCAACCCCGAGTATGGCTCACTCGGGCTTGTCGCCCTTCCGAACGCCCTTCTGTTCCAGATCATCATGCCGTTTTTTTCACCTCTTGCGGATCTTGCCATGCTCCTGGCAATCTTAACCGGCAACGGCCTCCAGGTTCTTGGATACTACCTCGTTTTCCTTCTGGCGGACGCTATCGGAGGGATCGTCGCGTTCAGCTTTGAACGGGAAAGAATTGGAAGGTTGTGGCTTCTCATCCCGCAGCGCTTCAGCTATAGACAAATGATGTACTGGGTATTGTTCAAATCAATGGGTGCGGCACTCAGGGGTCAACTGGTTGGCTGGGGCGTATTGAAGCGAACGGGGAGGGTGGGGGAAGTCCCCGCGTAGGGCGAAGTTCGCGGTTTGTCTTCGCCTACAATCCATCAGCCTACTTCTGCCTGAAGCTCCCGCTGAACAATTGCCGATCAATCGATTCACCCATCTTCTTGTATCCTGCCGCATCCGGATGCAGACAATCATTTTGATATGTTGATACAAGTCTCGTTGAATCCTGTGGATCGCGCATCGTCGCGTCGAAATCAATGCACCCATCATAGTTGCCTCTGGTGCGAATCCATTGATTAACGGTTTTTCGGCATGATTCGCTGTAAGGATTGTAGTAACGATGACCGTTGAAGGGCAGAATGGTAGCGCCGTAAATCGTGATATTCTTCGTATGGGCTTTGACGATCATCTGCTTGTACGCATCGATGAGATTCCCGGCAGTTGCGATGGCAGCGGGGGCGGATCGCACACCACCGATATCATTGACCCCTTCGAAGACAATGACCCAGCGTACCCCGTCCTGACTGAGTATGTCCCGATCATAGCGGCTCACTCCCGTCGGGCCCAGACCTCCGGAGAGCACGCAATTACCCCCGATCCCGAGGTTGAGAACCCCTACTGGCTGAGTGATTGAATCCTTGAGAAGAGATTCTGAGAGTATGTCGGGCCATCGATTGTGCATATTGGTTGTTGAACCCCGCCCATCGGTAATGGAGTTGCCGAGAATGGCAACACATGCGGAATTGGGCGGTGCCAGTACATCAATCGCATTGATGTTGTACCAATGATCTGTCGTGACAGCACCTGTAAAATCGGGCGTCGTCGTGGTGTTTCCGGCTGCAATGTACGAAGTGGTGCGCGACCCGGGGTGTCCGGTCACCGTGGTCGGTGTCTGGCCGTAGCAGATTGTAATTGCTACATCCATCCTTGGTGTCAGAGCGAACGCAAGTGGATCTGACGTCACTGCCCCCCCTGCATTCATTGTAACTTCGGTGTTACCGTCGAATCTCAATTCCCGATCGGTGGTTGGGTTGATCGCACCCCCTCCGGTTGACACTGCAATGTGAACGGATTTCATCGTAACGGGGCCGGAGCTGAATTCGTCGGAAAACTTTACGCGCAGGGTGTCTCCACCGATTGAAACCCGGACGATTTGTTGCAAAGAATTGTCTGTCAACCCGGGGGAAGGAGGCATGTTACCCGGTTCCACAAGCTGCAGTGCCGTGCTCCAGGTTCCAACCCAGTGCCGCGGACCATCCGACATTGCTGAAGTCGGGCCGTTGCATAATGAGGAGGAAGCGGTAGCTGCAAGTACAATGACGGTGACGAACAGGACACGGGTCACGTGCCGTAATCCCTGAAAGAGTCGGGCAGGAACAACAGCATGCACCGGAGATGTGGAAGGGAGTGTCATGCGCTCTCCATCTCTATTTCAGGACGATCATTTTTCTTGTCTGAAGAGATCCACCGGACCGATCGAATACTCTGCTGGCGTTCCCGTCTCCTTCAGTCCGCGAATTGGATCTGATCACCGTGTTTCAATATCCCTTCCACGAGCACGGCGCAGTATACGCCGGCAAACGCGTCATGTGCCCGGGCGACTTTGCGCAAGATGTCCGGGTTGTGTTCGCCGGTGACCGGGTCGAGGGAAATCATCTTGCAGCGTGGATCGCGTTCAAGAATCACAACCGCCGCCCGGGCGCCAATGCGGAGGGTGCGACCGATGAATTCGTCCTCTTTGAAGCCGCGGTTCGATGTGAGGCTAACGTATACGTTCGCCCTAAAGCGTCGTTTGTCGACGGGGACGGCAAGCTCCGTTTCAATCTGCCGGACGGTTTGAAGACTGATCAGCGAAACGGGACGGCAATCAGTCAGAGCGCGGTCTGAGCGCACAAGCATGAGGTGATTCGTTTCGCTGATTCCTTCGCCGAGCAATTCCACGAGGGCGGGGTCATCAATGGCGAGGACCCTTCCCGACGGTGTGACAACATCCACGGCCAGGTCGTTCTCATCGCCGTTTGCCGGCGTTATGCCGGGCGCAATGCTCATGGCTTCGGCCAGATTCGGCGGCGCTGCGGCACGTTCAGGGAAACGAAACTGTGGTCGAAAGCACAGCATGCGTTGCTGCACACTTGCTGTCAGATAAGGGGCCCCTTTGGGTGCGGCTGAATTTTTGAAGGCGAAGCAACGATCGCCGTAGATGCCTGAAAACCCCATGAATGCCTCTGCCATCTCTTCGCCGCTCATACTCTTGACGGGGTAACGCCAGAGGCTTTCAACAACGCCGACAGTTTTCATTCACATCCCTCCCTGGCCAGGATCATCATTGCGGATCACCGTCCCATCACTATTTGCGCTCGTCACAACGATCCCTGTCCGGACTCGCCGAGTAGGACGAATCCCACTACCAGGTCTCCAGGGTGAGTCAGGATGAGTCTGACACTTCTTGTTCAGCCGGAGGATTCTTCCCGAGCGTCAATCTACGAGGGCGATTTCTACGATGCAAGTGTCGCCACGACCTTCGTCCGCCCCGCGCCGCAAAGCCCCGGAGGCCAATGATTTCCGGGGATTTTGCATCCTTATGCCCCCCCGAATTCTGAACTGTTGCCTCGCGTACGTCGGTACCACCCTGGTCTGGGAGTGTCGATCGCCGTTCGACCTGACCCTCCCACGTGAGGCCTGGCCCAAAGCGTGGGCAGCCGTTCAAAAGGCTCTCGACCTAGATCGCAGGCTCTCGCAAGTTTAATATGTGTTGGCCGCCAGAGGTTTATTCGTATGAACCTGCGAGGATATTAAACGTTGTGCGGGATAAGATTGTCGAAGTGCTGGAAGCGAACCCTTCCATGCAATTCAACTGAAGAACTTGCGCGAAGAGTAATCAACTTGAAGCATTGAATTCAGCTCACGTGCCGGATGTATCCACGAGTCTGCAATCGGCGCATTCCAGCGGCATAATGATCGCGGCGATGAAAGCGATTCAGAGGATGCATGCCCACTTCATCCGCATCATCATGAGAATTTCATTTGGTTTCCGGTGCCTCTTGTTGCAGTGACACTGTTCCTTCTCAAGCCTTTCTCAACAATTCTCGAAACCGAATGAAAACTCAGGTAACGGCGGTAGTGTGTCTATTCTGCTCTTGTGTACAGGCGTTCGCCCAACGGTCGGCGTCTGAATTTCCGTACGTTTCCCCGCTTCCCGGATCTGCGCTCGTATCGTGCACGACGAATATCATCGTCCGCAGGCACATGCGCACGCAAGGAAGCAGCCTCTCCGATCTCGAGCGCGCAGTGATCACCGGATCGCTGAGCGGCGTGCACCCCGCCAGGTGCGTCCTCGCCGAGGACGGTGCGACGGCCATCTGGATCCCCTCCGTTCCCTTCACACCGGGGGAGAGGGTGATCGTGGTCCTGCCCGGCTGGTTTCACGACAGGTCGTCGGCTCCTGGTTCCCCATGTTCATGGTCCTTCAGCGTATCTCCGCAGAGCAGAGTATCTTCGGGCCTTGCCGTCGTGGCGAACTCCTCTCCGTCGCTCATTTCCCGTACGCCATCGGTCACAGGGGCGTGGAGCAATGTGCCGGCAGCCACCGGCTCTGCAGCGGCGTCCCGTCCGGACAGTGTTCCCTCCACCGTGCCGGCTCTCACGGTCGGCACCGCGGACAACCCGGCCGCCGGGGCCCTCTTCCTCGCAGCCGCCAACACGGTTGCAGGCACCGACTATTATGCGATGATCTATGATAACAACGGGACGCCGCTCGCGTGGAGGAACACAGCCCCGTTTTCCTGCGATGATTTCAAAGTCCAGCCCGACGGGTACCTTTCGTTTGGCGTTGTAGAATGGCTTGCGGTCTCTGCGGGGGTTGCGAAAACGGTCCACTTCGTTCTGGACAGCACGCTTGCTGTGGTGGATTCCTTCCAGTGCGGCAATGGGTACGTTGCGGATCTCCATGAGTTCCGTCTGCTCCCGAACGGCCACGCGATCATGCTGGCGTATGACCCCGAGGTGATCGATATGAGCCTGGTGGTTCCCGGGGGAAAACCGGACGCGGTCGTGTACGGGTCCATCATCCAGGAGCTCGACGAAAGGAGAAACGTGGTGTTCCAGTGGCGGAGCTGGGATTACATCCCCATCACGGATTGTTACGACGACCTCACCTCGCCTGCTCTCGATTACATCCACGTCAACTCCATTGACGTGGACGTGGACGGGAATTTTCTTGTTTCATGCCGCGAGACCTCGACCGTGCTGAAGATCGACCACCTGACAGGGAACGTCATCTGGTATCTGGGAGGGAAACACAACCAGTTCACGTTTACAGGCGAACACGCCGGAAATGCGCCGACGTATTTTTCGTTCCAGCATGACGCCCGCCGCATTGCGAACGGGGATATCACGCTCATGGACAACGGAAACCAGCACGCTCCACAGTACTCGCGCGCCGTGGAATATGCGGTCGATGAGACGGCCATGACGGCTGCGCTTGTGTGGGAATACCGTCACACGCCTGATGTCTTTGACCCTGCTGCGGGTTCAGTCCAGAGGCTTACCAACGGGAATACGCTGATCGGCTGGGGAAACGCCAATCTGCTCGGGACCGGGAACGTCGCTCTGACCGAGGTTCGGCCCGGCGGTGGGATTGCCCTTGAAATGTCGCTTCCCAAAGGGGTGTTCAGCTACCGGGCTCTGCGTTTTCCATGGAAGACCGAACTTCCCTCCGCTTCCGTCAGCCTGCTGGATATGCATATTGGTGTCGCTTACGATTTCAACGCCTCCGGGGAGAACACAGGCGTATCGATTTCCCTTGCGAGCGGCGATGCCTTGTACAGCCGGACGACTGTGACGAAATACCCTTACGCGCCCCGGGCGCCGGTGTTCAACGGGACTGCTCCGGCGCTCGCGCCTGTCCGGACCACCATAGTGCAACAGGGGTTCAACGTGTTCAGCGCCGGGATCACATTCGACAGCTCGTATGTGAAGCTCTTCCCGTACCCCGCGCAGACCACGGTCTATGCCCGGGGCACAGAAGGGAGCGGCACGTTTACCTCCGTGACGACGGCCTACAACGACCTTAATCGCTCGCTCTCTGTGAGCACGGCCTCGTTCGGTGAGTATGCCTTTGGATGGACCGAGGGTGAGGCCCCCCCGAGCTCACCCGCGCTTGTTGCCCCCCCGGCGGGCGGGTTTGTCAACCAGCGTGTGCCCGTGAGCCTGGCATGGAGCGCTCGCGGTAGGGCCTCCGGGTTCAGGGTTCAGGCGGCCGGCGATTCGCTTTTCGCCACTCCGGTCGTGAACGATTCGACCGTTTCTCCGGAGTATGTGATCGCCTCGCCGGTTCACGATACCGTGTACTACTGGAGGGTCCGGGCGGTCGGGGATTCGGGTCCGGGGCCCTGGTCCGACGTCTGGAAGTTTACGACGCGCGCTCCATTCATAGGGTTGACGTTTCCCGTGGGAGGGGAGACGCTCGACTGGGATTCCTCGTATGTTATCCGGTGGCGGACGAATGAGGCGGGCGCGGTGCGTGTGACGCTTTCGAACGGGAGCGGCGCTGGGATACCGGTTGCTGATTCAGTACAGAACACGGGGGCGTTGCTCTGGATTGTTCCGGAGTATGTCGCGCCCGGAACGTCGTACAGGCTGACAATCAGAAGCCTCGCGGACACGTCCGTCGTCGCGGTGAATAGCGTCCCGTTCACCGTAACGAACGTTGTCCTTTCTCTGACATCCGGTCCCGCTCTCCCGAAGACATTTGACCTGAGCCAGAATTATCCTAATCCGTTCAATCCGATGACACAGATCCGCTACGCACTCCCCGGGCGCGCGGCTGTACTCCTGGTGATCTACAATACCCTCGGCCAGCAGGTCGCGACGCTCGTGGATGAAACGGAGGAGGCGGGGTTCCACGAGGCGCGGTTTGACGGATCGAATCTTGCTTCGGGGGTCTACTTCTACAGGTTGAGTGCGCAGACGGCCGGCGCGGCGCTCGGTGCATTCACTGAGACGAAGAGGCTTTTGTTGATTCGCTAGTCCCGGCGACGAACCATTGCCGGATCCGGAACAATCAGAGAAGGGGGCAGATGAACCGACTTAGAACATGCCTTTTAACCGTCTGTGCCGTCGCGGCGTTCACATCTCAGGCGTTCGCGCAGGTCACGGTCACCGCAGCCGACGTGACATCGGATTTTGCAGTCGGGAACATCAAGTCGAATCAGTATGATTCCACGGTGACGTCCCTCAACATCGGGAGCCCGGGATCAAGCTCGTGGGACTTCAGCGGTCTCCACAGGAGCAGCGGCGTTACGCTCACGAGTGTTGCGGTTCAGGGGACGCCGTTTGCATCCCACTTCCCGGCCGCCACCTTTGCTCTTCAGACGAATGTTCTCTATCAGGGGATTCCGGCGGTTGCCTATATTTATTTCCAGCTCGGCGCTAATCTGCTCGATCTCGGGCAGGGGGCGGGAGTGCAGAGCGGAGCGGCGACGGTCGTCGCGACGAATACCCCGTCACAGGTGCTCTATGCTCTCCCCGCGACGTACGGGACGACGTGGACGACATCGTACCTCGACACCACGATCATCTCTCTGGACGGAGTTCCGATGACGGGGTCTGGGGTAAGGCATGTCACGTCATTTGTCGTTGATGCATATGGATCAATGACGATCCCCGGGGGGACCGTCCATCAGACCCTTCGGATCAGGAAAGTCGACAGCACGTTCACAACCCCGGCCGGCACAGCGGCAAAAGTGGTAGGGTACATCTATCTGGCAAAGGACGGGACCCTTGTTCAGATGAATGCGGCGGGCGAGGGTGCTGCCGACAGTGGAACCATCAGCATTGCTCCCCCCGTCTCCTGGCAATCCGCGGTTGCCACATCCATCGGGGTGGCTCCGTCGGTTTCCCTGGCATACTCGCTCGGACAGAATTACCCCAATCCGTTCAATCCCTCGACTGAAATTCCTTACAGCCTGCCGGGGAACGCGCACGTGACGCTTGCGGTCTTCAACATCCTGGGTCAGCAGGTCGCGACACTCGTGGATGAAAACCAGGTAGCAGGCAAATACACAGCACGGTTCGACGGGAGCTCATTGGCCAGCGGGCTCTATTTCTACCGGCTTCAGGCGGGGAGTTTTCTTCAGACAAGGCGGTTATTGTTGCTCCGATAAGTTCTCTCGGCCCCGCGGGAACTTAGTCAGCCGGGGATGAATCTGTCATCTGCGGTGTCCGTCCCGCCCGCGGCGGGCGGACTTCATCCCGTTCGTTGTTCGCTCCGCAAGTTTCGCCGGAAGACGACGCCTAACGGTGCAGACGGGATCGGGCGCCTTGTGCTCCGTGTCCTGACTTCATCTCGTACTTACATTCCCGGGGGTTGACGTGAGAAGAAATATGAGATGTGCGGAGAGGAGGAAATGTTCTCCGCCGCGCCGTGATTGGCGCGGGCTCTACCGGCGCCGCCTGTGACCCCAGCCGCTGCCGTTGAATACGATCACGAACAAGAGCACGATGAATACGGTTGAGATGTGATTATCCCTTCATTGATTGAGCATCACGCACGCATATCTCTGCGTTGATCAGACCGCACTTTTGCGCACGATCTTTTTCCTTCTCTTCTTGTAGTCCGGAAGATCGCTGAAGACCGTGGCCTTATCCTTTCCCTTGATCTCCGCGTTAGAGATCTCACCGCGCTCGGCTTTGGCGTGGAACAGTCTCTGCTGTGCCCTGGAAGCGTATGGTTTGTATGGTGGCATTCTGATCTCCGGTGTTGTCAAAGCTTCACTGTAACTGCATGTGAATGAACCCCCGTCCTTGTACTCGGACAGAGAAAATGGCACTTCGTTCACGTTACCGGGGGATATACCCGCCTTCCTGACTCTGAATGAGTATTGTGACAGCCGGCTTCAGAATGAATAGGTCAAATGGATGGAACAATAGCTAACCCCTTCCGCTGTTTCCACACGCTCTTCTGAATGCCTTAAGCAAGGATTAGCCCATCCTTCATCCCATTGGGCGATTGGCTTCCGTGTGAAAACAGTGTAGGATAGTTTATAATTCAACCGCTGCCGTGCGTGTAATTTCAAATGCACGCTCCATCAGCACTGTCCAAAGGGAGCCGAAGAGGTATCGGAAAAGAGCGATTCGCCTCCGCCGGTTGGATGCCGTAAGGGATAAGTGCGAAAGGACCATCCCCGCAATCTTCAGGGAGTTCTTGATATCGCCCCTTATCTCGAAGAAAAACGCGACGGAGCGCTTCGGCCGAACTGACCCTGGCGACTGTGTGAACTTAAGAGGATCGAGATGACCCCGAAACACCTTCACTTGAAGGGTATCTGGTTGTTACTGCGGGATTCTGCGATTGCGTGGGATGATGACAACATCGGCACGCAGGGTGCCGCACTCGCCTTTTTTACAGTGTTTTCCCTGTCTCCGCTTCTCATTATGGTGGTCGTGTTCTCAAGCCTCGGATTCGGGAAGGAGGCGGCGAACGGACATCTCGTATCTCAAATTCGGGGACTGATTGGAACTGAAGGCGCGAACTTCGTCCAGAGCCTGATCACGAACGCATACAAATCCGACTCCAGCATCCTGGCAACGATATTCAGTGTTGCCATGATTCTCCTGGGGGCGTCAGCGGTGTTTGTCCAATTACGCGATTCTCTTAACACGATCTGGCGCGTTCAGCATAAGGCGAGCGGGGTCGTTCGGGCTTTTCTGCGGGGCAGGATCCTCTCATTTGCCATGATAGTGGGAATCGGATTCCTGCTTCTGGTATCGCTTGTTGTGAGCGCTGCGCTGGCGGGGATGAGCAACTACGTGAGTACGCTATTCCCCATCTTTTCCGGCATGGTCAGCGTTCTCGATTTTGCTGTGTCATTTGTCGGGATCACAGTGATGTTCGCATGCATGTTCAAGTTTGTCCCGGCCGCGACGATAAAGTGGAAAGAAGTGTGGGTAGGAGGTGCTGTGACTTCGCTGTTGTTTTCAATCGGTAAACTCCTCATCGGGTTGTATCTGGGTAACGGTGCCATAGGTTCGACATTCGGCGCGGCGAAGTCACTTGTGGTCATCATGCTCTGGGCATATTACTCTTCGCAAATCGTCCTTTTTGGTGCTGAATTTACCCGCCTGTATTCCGAGAGATTTGGCACCAGAATTCTTCCGGGCGCGAACGCGGACAGTCTCGTCACACGAAGAGTCGGTTCCGCGCCCCGGAAACAGGCTCCGGCTTTGTCCTGAGTCGATCAAGAGAGTCGAAGAGGCTACGTCGTCAGGGTTGACGCGACCGGGACTTTCGCAGCAACCCTGGGGTGAGAGAATGCTTCCTCGCAGGGAACACAAATCCGTCTTGTGATGTCAACGTAAAGGACCGAGGTGGGTATCGATTTTTTGCAGGCGATACAGATCCCGAACGTCCCCGCCTCGAGCCGCAGGAGCGCACCCCTCAGGTCGTCCAGATGGGAGTCACTGCGAAAGGAAAGGAGCGTGTCTATTCCCGCTGCGGAATACAGCAAGGCCTTCAGGGCATCGGGGAGCGGCTCATAGTTGTAGGTTGTTTTCAGGTGTTTGAGGAGCTGGAGAAGGATCTGATGGCGGATTGACCGTCTGCTTTTGCTCATTGATCGCTCCTTGTCAACTGAAACGGGTATAATCGTCGTCGAAGGAGAGATGTCCCCACAAACATGGAGAATCGCCAGTATTCCGTCGGCCCCTCGGAATTCCCGGCTTCTGAAGTTACGCCCGGCTCATTCGTGAAGGAATAGACCACAGGTATGAAAAAGGGATTAGCCCCTTTTCGGACGTCAGACAGCGGTTTTCCCCTGATTCGTTAAAATCCCCAGAGCAACCAGCTTTTTCTGGCCTTATCCACGAGTAACTTGAATCCAGCAGAGCCTTCTTTCAGGTTCATAAGTGTGGTATCGACTTTTCTTGCGTCGGCCTGGTCCATGAACAGCCTTCCGATTGTTCCCCTTCCAGACTCTATGTTGCCGGTGATTCTCGACAGGTCGCCCGTTATGGCGGAGGCGTTGTCAATTGTGGTCTTGAGCGACGTCAACAGCTCGTCCATGTTCGCCGGCGGGACGGTTTCGACAGTGTCGTTGTTTTCGATTTCCGCCTGTCCCCCCGTGCCGGGGCTAATGATAAGAACCTTATTCCCCATAAGTCCCTCGGACCCGATGCTCGCACGAGCGTCCTTCCTGATGAATTTTCGTGTGCTCTCCCCGATTAAGATCTCCACCCTGACGGACGTGTCGCTCACTATGCCTATATTGTCCACCGTTCCCACGTTAATTCCTGACAGGCGGACATTGTTCCCCTCCTGGAGCCCGACGACGTCCCTGAACGTACCGGTCACGCGAAAAGTCCTTCTGAAAATCTGTTGTCTCTCCCCGATGAAATATATCCCTGCGGTGAGCACGGCGATTCCCAGGCAGACAAACGCTCCCAGCCGGATTCTCTTTCCTGTGTCGTTTTTCATCGCGTAGTGTTTGTTGTGCGACAAAAGGCGCGTTATTCAAAAAATGATCGTACCCACGCATCCGGCGATTTTTCAAGTTCGTCGAATGACCCTTCCGCGGCGCACATCCCGTCTTTCATCACAACAACCCGATTTGAAGTGCGCCTTGCGCATTCGATGTCGTGCGTAATTATAATCGACGATGTGTTATAGGTCTTTTGAACTTCCATGATGAGATTGCTTATTTCACGTGAAGTGATGGGATCCAATCCCGTCGTCGGCTCGTCATAAAGCATTATCTCGGGCTTCAGTATCAATGTCCGCGCAAGCCCTATCCGCTTGCGCATCCCGCCGGACAGTTCCGACGGCATCAGTTCGATTGCGTCCGAAAGCCCTACATTCTTCAATGCCTCGCCGACAAGAGACTCCATCTCATGCCGGTCCAGGGGATGTCCCTGCCTTCTTAAAGGGAACTCGAGGTTATCGCGTACGGTCATTGAATCATACAGCGCACTGCTCTGAAAAAGGAACCCGATTTTCTTCCGCAGAGCCAGCAGTTCCTTTTCTCCCAGCGTTGCGACATCCTGTCCGAGAATGCACAGACGGCCGTCATCAATCTCGATCAATCCCACGATGCACTTTATGAGCACCGATTTGCCTGTTCCCGACTGACCGAGGACGACAAGGTTCTCCCCTTTCTTGATTCGCAGGGTTATATCCCGCAGCACGTGGTTGTTCCCGAACGATTTCTGCAGATGTTCCATCTCCAGGACGACGGAGTCGTCCCCTTGCAGGTGGTGTACAACGTCGGTTGTGACTTCGCCGGACGCCATCCTTCGGCCCTATCGTTGAAAAAGGCTTGTAATCTGCACCGCAATCATATCGATGATGAACACCATGAGGGAAGCGAATACAACCGCTGAATTCGCCGCTTTTCCGACGCCTTCAGTCCCCTTGTTCGAGTAGAATCCCTCATAGCTCCCTATCACACCGACCGCAAACCCGAAGAAGAATGTCTTGATAAAAGCCGGAAAGAGATCCTTGTACTCAAGGCTCTGAAATATCTGCGTCAGGTACAGGTAGCCGCTTACGTGTCCCCTCAGGTTCACGCCGACGAATGACCCGAACAAGCCGATCCCGTCTGCAAACACGACAAGGATGGGGAGCATCAGGGTCGCAGCAACCACCCGCGTCACGACGAGGTACTTGAACGGGTTGGTCCCCGAGACCTGCATGGCGTCGATCTGTTCGGTCACGTTCATGGAGGCGAGCTCCGCGCCGATCCCCGACCCGACCTTCCCCGCGAAGATCAGGGCGGTAATGACCGGCCCGATTTCCCGGATTATCGATACTGCGACCATTGCAGGGAGCCATGATTCCGCGCCAAATTTCGCAAGGGTGGGTCTTGACTGAATAGTAAGCACGAGCCCGATGATGAATCCTGTCGTCCCTATGAGCGGGAGAGACTTGTACCCGATCAGAAAGGACTGTTTTACGAGCTCTCCGAGTTCGTAGGGGGGCTGAAACACCTCTTTGAAAAAGCGGAAAGTGAAGAGGGCAAGCGATGATACCCTCAGTAACATCGCAGTGATTAACGGTTGAGGCTTCTCTCCGGCAGGCTCCTCTGGACCGATCGTACGCATTTACATGCGGCCCAGCGTGTCCGCCACGTGCTGTACTTTTTCGGTGAGCCCGACAGCGATCTCATTCGCGCTTTCGATCCGTTCGCCCAGCTCTCCTGCGTATTCACGG